>MDTG01080427.1_pt1 | contig 12531 bp, 13 predicted proteins | sample 811421 | NCBI WGS metagenome assembly MDTG01 (sample SAMN05326645, study PRJNA326480) | marine metagenome | isolation source: seawater | place: Pacific Ocean: South East | collected 2011 | reverse complement strand
CTACTGCTGCATAACTCCTTTTTATATTAATTGTTTATAAATTTATATTTTAAATATGTAGTGATTTAGCTAAGCAATAGCCTAGCGTGCACTCTGTGAGAGTGTTTGAAAGAAATAATACTGTTTTTTTTATTCAACATTTATAATCTTTTAACAAATTAAAAATTAATTTCAACCTAAGATTATTGGGACAAAAACATAAATCTTCGAGTCTCTGCCCCAATTAATTGTTATGCTGGTAATAAGATTTAAGATGTTTTCTGTAGATTTACCGCGGCAGGTCCTTTTTCTCCGTTCTCAACATCAAAAGTAAGCTCATCGCCTTCGTTTAAATATTTTAAACCGGCTGCTCTTACAGCTGAAGAATGAACGAAAACGTCTTTTTCTTTATCTTCTCTTTCAATAAAACCATAACCTTTAGTTCCATTGAACCATTTTACTTTACCTTTTAGACTCATTTGTTCTTTCCTTACTTAATTTAACTAATATTAGTAAAATTTACTAATAGTGCCCCTTTAATAGATTTACAGACTAAATGTCAAGTGAATGATTAGTTTTTAAATAAAAAAAATACCTAAAATACCTAAATGTTACATTAAAGTATTAATTATAATGCCCAAAGCAAGCATGGTTAATACTAATATTATTATATTTTTTTTATCTTTAGTTAACCTTAAAAACTTGGAAAAACCAGACTCCACAAAACTTAAACCCTCGTCTGATGTACTTGATACTTGTTTAAAGCCTTGGTCTCTGCCGATTTTAAGAAATTTATTTTTTCTATGATTATAAACTTCATCTTCTGTCATAGTTTCAAAATTTTTTAAATTTTTAAGAATGGTATCTTTTATATTGTTTGCTATAAGTTCGTTATCTCTGTGTGCTCCACCAATAGGTTCTTTAATAATATCATCAACTACTCCTAATTTCAAAAGTTGGTCGGCTGTAAGTTTCATGGCTTCAGCTGCTTCTAATGATTTTGTTGGATCTCTCCACAGGATCGACGCACAGCCTTCCGGTGATATTACAGAATAAATTGAATGTTCTAACATTATAACTTTATTTGAGGACGCTAATGCTATGGCTCCTCCAGACCCACCTTCACCAATAATTATTGAAATATTCGGAACCTTAAGTGACATACAACACTCTATCGACGTAGCGATAGCTGAAGCTTGACCTCTTTGCTCTGCTCCAATTCCTGGATATGCTCCAGGAGTATCTATAAAACAAACTACAGGAATTTTGAACCTGTCAGCAAGTTTCATAAGTCTTATACATTTTCTATAACCCTCAGGTCTCATCATTCCAAAATTTCTCTCTAGTCTTGAATTTAAATTATCGCCCTTTTCTTGACCCAATACTAAAACAGATTTATTTTCAATTAGTCCAAATCCTGCGATTATAGATTTGTCTTCTCCAAAAACTCTATCTCCCGAGAGTGGCGTAAAGCTAGAAAAAATTTTTTCTATATAAAACTTTGCTCTTGGTCTATCCTCATGTCTGGCTACTAGAGTTTTTTGCCAACTATTTAACTTGGAATAAATATTCCCTAACTTGTCATTAATTTCATCCTGGATTTTTTTTATTTTAGTTGTATTAACTTCCGTTATTCCATCTTTATCAAATGGATTTTTTGATGATTCTAAATCATCCTCCAGAGATTTTATTTCCTTTTCAAATTCCAAATAATTCTTCATATAAGGTTAGTTAGATAATATTAATATTTTTGATAAAATTCAAATGTGTCAATAAAGTGTTGTTAATTTATACAATATTTGGTTTATAGTTATATTATGAAAAAAATAAATGTACATAATTTAAAAATTGATGAAAAACTATATACTTTTGTTAATAAAGAGGTAATTCCAGGTACAGGTATTGACGCTGAGGTGTTTTGGAAAGGCTTCAGTAGTGTAGTTCACGAATTAGCCCCTGTTAATAAAAAATTATTAGAGGAAAGAGTCAATTTGCAAAATAAGATTGATGAATGGCATTTATCTAATAAGGGAAAAGATTTTGATAAATCCAAATATTTTAATTTTTTGAAATCGATTGGATACATTGTTGCCGAAAAAGAAGACTTCAGAATTAACACATCAGATGTTGATGAAGAAATTTCATCAATAGCGGGTCCACAGTTAGTGGTTCCAGTTGACAATCCAAGATATGCTTTGAATGCTGCAAATGCTCGTTGGGGAAGCTTGTATGATGCACTCTACGGAACTGATGCCATATCTATTAAAAAAGAAAAAAACTATAGTGTTGAAAGGGCACATGAAGTTATTTCTTTTGTGAGAGAATTTTTAGATAATGTTGTTCCAATTGAGAACGCAAACTGGAGCGATGTTTCAAAAATTCAAATTGATGAGGAAAATCTTATTTTAATTTCTGGAGATGAAAAGAAAAAGTTAAAAGATTTAAAAAAATTCATTGGTTTTAATGGTGATAAAAATAATCCTAAATCTATTCTTTTAAAAAATAACAATCTTCATATAGATATTTTAATTGATTCTGAAAGTCGAACTGGAAAATTAGATAAGTGTAATATTTCAGATATAATTATTGAATCAGCTATTTCCACAATAGTAGATAATGAGGATTCTGTAGCCGCAGTAGACTCTTATGACAAAATAAAATGTTATAGAAATTGGTTAGGTTTAATGAAAGGAACATTGGTTTCTGAATTTGAGAAAAATGGAAAAAAAATTACCCGTAAATTAAATAATGACAGAAGTTACCAAAAACCAGACGGGTCTAAAATTGTTTTGCATGGTAGGGCACTATTGTTAAATAGAAACGTAGGACATCTTATGACAAATCCCGCCATTAATTTAGATGACGGATCAGAAATTCCAGAAGGTATATTGGATGCTTTTATTTCTGCTCTTTGTGCAATACATGATTTTAAAAATAAAAAAAATTCAAGGAGAAGCTCGGTATATATTGTAAAACCCAAAATGCATGGTCCTGCTGAAGTTGCTTTCACAAATAGACTTTTTAATAATGTAGAGAAAGTTCTAAATTTAAAAAAGAACTCAATCAAAGTAGGTATCATGGATGAGGAAAGAAGAACGACTGTAAATTTAAAAGAATGTATTAGAGAAGTGAAAGATAGAATTGTTTTTATTAATACTGGTTTTCTCGACAGAACTGGTGACGAAATGCACACTTCTTTTGAGATGGGACCAATGATTTTCAAAGGTGAAATGAAAAAGTCAACATGGCTAAACGCTTATGAAGATTGGAATGTAGATATAGGTCTTTCTTGTGGTTTTTCAGGTAAAGCACAAATTGGAAAGGGTATGTGGGCTATGCCCGACAAAATGTCTGATATGTTAAAACAAAAGATAGGTCATCCAAAATCTGGAGCCAACTGTGCATGGGTACCATCTCCAACAGCAGCAACTTTACATGCAACCCATTACCATAAAGTAAATGTATTTAAGAAGCATGATGAAATTAAATTAAGAGAAAAAGCTAAAATTGAAAATATTTTAAAGATACCAAGTGCAGACAGACCAAATTGGTCGGTTAATGATATTGAAAAAGAACTTGAAAATAACTCTCAAAGCATACTTGGTTATGTTGTTAGATGGATTGATCAGGGTGTAGGATGTTCAAAAGTTCCTGACATAAACAACATAGGTTTAATGGAAGACAGAGCAACGCTTAGAATATCTTCTCAACATATGTCTAATTGGCTGCACCATAAAATTTGTACGAAAGATCAAGTTTTAAAAATTATGAAAAAAATGGCCACTATCGTAGATAAACAAAATTTTAATGATAAGAACTATGAACCAATGTCACCGAACTACGAAAAATCTTTAGCTTTTAATACTGCTTGTGATTTAGTTTTTAAAGGTCGAGAACAACCCTCTGGATACACGGAGCCTCTACTGCACGAAAAGAGGCTTGAAAAAAAGGCTAATCAGTAGAAACTGGAACTCTATTTTCAAATGCAGAGTGCAGAGTCCCATCGTCCAATTGCTCAATTTCTCCTCCAACTGGCAAACCTTGTGCTAACTTTGTAATTTTAATTTTATCATTTTTAATTGCATCTTCAATAAAATGCGCTGTTGTTTGACCTTCAACGGTGGCACTGGTTGCAATTATAACTTCTTTTAAACTATTTTTTTTAACTCTGTTTACTAATGAATCTATTAATAAATTTTTTTGATCAAATTTTTCTCCTGAATTTATAGTACCGCCAAGAATATGAAAATGACCTTTATATATGTTTGACGACTCTATAACCCACATATCTGCTAAATTTTCTACAACACAAATTTTATCAAATTTTTCTTTTGTTTCACAAATGCAATTTTTATCAATTACCTTCAAGTTTCCACAGTTCGTACATCTGACAACTTTTTTATAAATATCCATTAAAGAAATTGATAAAGGTTTTACAATATTATCTTTATTTTTAAGCAGATGGAGCGTAATTCTTCTTGCTGACTTAGGTCCGAGACCTGGGAATTTAGATATTAACTTTATTAAATCTTCTATTTCTTTTATTTTATTTTCCATTTAGCTAGAAAGGTAACTTAAAATCAAAGGGTAAATTAGGTACTCCAGTTGCTTTTAAAAGCTCCTCTGAAGTTTTTTTTTTTTAACTTTTCTTTTGCATCATTATGTGCGGCTATAATTAAATCATTTAAAATTTCATCTTTTTCTTTTTTTGCATTCGGATCAATGTAAATTGATTTCATTTCTTGGTTTCCCTTTAGTACAACTTGAACTAGGTTACCCCCAGATACACCTTTAACCTCTATTTTATCGAGAGACTGTTGAACTTCCTTCATTTTTTCTTGCATCTTTTTTGCTTTTGAAAGCATATCTGTAAAATCATTCATTTTTATCCTTTACTTCAATTAAATCGGCATCTGAAAAAGTTTTATAAACTTTTTCAGAAATAAGGCTTGTCTTTTCATTTTTCAAAGATTTATCTTTTTCTTCAAGTTTAATTTCCTTTAAGGTTTTATAACTTTCATTCTTACTTAAAGATATTATCCATCTTTTACCTGTCCATTTAAAGAGATTTTGTGACAATTTTTTAATAAAACTTTTGTTTAATTTATCATTAAAATTAATATCAATTTTTCCATCCTCAAATTTTACAAGTTTGACATTTCGTTCTAAATCATATTTTAGTTCCATCTCTTTATTTCTATTTGTTAATTCCACTAATTCCTCAAAAGATTTAATTTTAACCTTTTGATCGTTATTAATATCCGGATCAGTTTTATTTTTAATAAAAGTTTTTATTTGGTCAATATTTCTAAGCTGATCTTTAATTGATCCTTTCGATTTAAGATCTTTATCTTTATCGGAGCTAATATTTTCTTGGTGAATGACTTGTGAACTAATATTTTCACTTTCTTGTATATCATTACTCTGTTCAATTTCTTTTATATGCATCAGTTGCATCAAATACATCTCTAAAGTTATATTTTCATTAGAAACTATTTTTAAATCCTCTATAGTTTTAAGTGTCAATTGCCAAAATAATGCTAGGTCCTGGGTATTTAGATTCTTGCTTAAATTTTCTACCAATGCTATTTCGGACTCTGAAAGAAAAAGATCTTTTTCAATTGGGCCAAGGTTTATTCTTCTGTTAAATAAATATAATAGTTCCAAAACATCATTAAGAAAACTTTTTGGATCAAGACCCTGGTCTATAAGATCCCTAAGAAGATTGATTGAATTTTTTTCATCTCCTTCAAATATATATTTAAATAGATTTAAAATTTTAGTTTTATCTGCGAGCCCAAGCATTTTTCTAACATCAGTCTCGGTTACGATTTCCTCTCCTTTTAAATTTTGAAAAACTAAAGCTCTGTCCAACAAAGAAACTGCATCTCTCACTGATCCTTCAGATGCTTTGGATAGCATTTTAATAGCCTCCTCAGATATTTTTCCCTTTTCGATTTCAGATATTTTTTTTAAATGATCTGTTATTTGCGATAATTTTACTCTCCTCAAATCAAATCTTTGGCATCGGGATAGAATAGTCACCGGGATTTTTCTTGCTTCAGTAGTAGCAAAAATAAATTTTAATTTTTCAGGTGGTTCCTCTAAAGTTTTCAGAAGACCGTTGAAAGCTTGTTTTGATAACATGTGTATTTCATCAATTATAAAAACCTTATATTTAGCGCTTGTAGGATTGTATTTTGAATTTTCTATTAATTCTCTTACATCATCTATACCTGTTTTCGATGCAGCATCCATTTCAAGTACATCTATGTGATTGGAGTTTTCTATTTCACTGCAATGATTACATTGATCATTCTCATCACACAAATTATTTGGATTTTTATTTTTTGTACAGTTTAGAGCTTTTGCAATTAGTCTTGCTATAGTAGTTTTTCCAACCCCCCTGATGCCTGTCAATAGATATGCATTTGGTGTTTTATTAACTTTAATAGAGTTTAAGATTGTTTCAGCAATAATTTCTTGACCGATAAGATTTTTAAAATTTTTTGGTCTATATTTTAAAGCTAGTATCTTTTTTTTATTTTCATTAATCATATCAGGAGACCAAACAACCCGTTTTCAAAAGTCCGTGCTGCTGTTTTTACACCCTGACACATTGAACACATCAAAATCGCCTGAATGGCCTCCAAATTATTATATCAATATCAAATTGAATTCTACAAGGGTGTAATCTAAAATTTGTGGACTATTTTTTTTGTCTAGAGGCAGAAGCTTCATAAACTCCTAATATATTCAAGCTTTGGGTATGGAATCCAAGCTCCTCTAAAGCCTTTTGAACTCTTTTATTTTCAATATGACCTTCCAAATCAAGATAAAAATTTGTTTGGTCAAATGTATTTTTTACAGAAAAGCTTTCTAATTTAGTTAAATTGACTTGATTAGTTGCAAAACCACCCAAACATTTATAAAGCGCTGCAGGTATACTTTTTAATCTAAATATACAGCTAGTAATATATTTTTTTCCTTCATCATGGATAGGCTGACTAATTTTTTTTCCCATTATTAAGAATCTTGTAACGTTGTTACTTTCGTCTTCTATATTTTCTTCAAGAACTTTAAGTCCATATATTTTAGCTGAAAGTTTTGAAGCTATGGCTGCAATAGATTTATCGTTTCCTTTCGCTAAATCTTTTGCTGATCCAGCAGTATCTGCAGATATTATCGTTTTCAAATTATATTTTTGAATAATTTTTTGACACTGATCTATTGCTTGAGCATGACTTCTAATAAATTTTATTTCTTTAAGTTCAGTATTATCTTTGACTAAAAGATTATGTTCAACTGTTTGAAAATGTTCAGCATATATTTGTAGCTTATATTTTGGTAAAAGATAATGAATATCAGCAACTCTTCCAGCAAGAGAGTTTTCTATTGGTATAACAATTTTATAATTTTCATCTTGATGCGCTGTTCTAAAAGTTTCTTCAAATGTTGGGCATGCTTTTATTACACAACCTGGAAAAATATTTTCACAAGCAATATGTGAGTACGCCCCCATTTCGCCTTGAAAGGCTACTTTAATTTTTTTCATTTTTTTCCATTTCATTTCTTACTTTTTCTAAATCCTCAGGTGTATCTACACTAAGTGGATTTGAAGATGTGTATCCCACATGTATTTCCATTTTATTTTCCATGGCTCTCATCTGTTCCAAATTTCTCTCTATTTCTAACTTGCTTCTTTCCAAATTTACATACCTTAGTAAAGCTTCCTTAGTAAAGGCATAAATTCCAATATGATGATAAATAAATTGTTTTTTTGAATTAATCAATTTTCTGTTAAAATCATTGGCATGAGAAAATCTAGTTTTTTTTATATCATCTTTAACTGTGACTTTTACAATGTTTTCGTTGTCTATTTCATAATTATCTTTAATAGAAGAAGCTAAAGTTGCTATATCACACTTGCCTTTAAGCATATAATCCCTAAGCTCCATAAGAGTTTCAGGTTTTAAATTGGGCATATCTCCTTGTAAATTTATTATTACTTCTGGCTTAGAAGAAAAAAAATTATTGAATGCTTCATAAACTCTATCTGATCCAGTTTCGTGCTGCTTGAGAGATAAAAATGACATACCATTATTTTTTTTGACAAGTCTATCAATTTCTTTGTCTGCTGTAGCAACAAGTACTTCGCCTGCTCCAGACTTTTTTGCTACATCATGGACATGAATAATCATTTCTTTTCCATTAATTAATTTCAAAGGTTTATCTGGAAGTCTTTTAGCCTTTAATCGTGAGGGTATAATGATTACTGTGTTACTCATATAAATTTTATGCGGCTCAAAGACGCAATGTTAAGTAATTTACTTAAAGTTTTTTTTTTAAACTCGTGATATATCTAGATACTAATTATCAAATTTATGAACAGTTTTGAAATAAATAAAATCGTAGCTGCAATAATTTTTACAGTAATAGTTGTTTTTGGAATAGAAAAAGTCACAGATTTATTATTTAAGGTCAAAAAACCATCACAGGCAGCATACGTAGTAGAGGCGCCAGTTGCAAAAACAAGTTCTTCATCTTCAGGTGGAGATAAATTTGACATCAAAACTTTCCTGACAATGGGAAGCATCGAACATGGTGAAAAAGTTTTTAAGAAGTGTAGTGCTTGTCACGTTGTTGCAAAGGGAGGAAAAAATAAAATTGGTCCAGTACTGTATGGTGTGCTTGGAAGAAAATCGGCTTCTATTTCAGATTATAAATATTCAAAAGCTTTAATCGCTCACGGAAAAGTTTGGTCTTATGAAGAAATGAATGGATATTTGCTTAAGCCACAAGCGCATATAAAAGGTACTAAGATGGCTTTCGCTGGGTTAAAAAAGGAAAAAGATAGAGCCTCTGTTATTTTATACATGAACAGTATGAGTGACAATCCACTACCAAGTCAGTAATATTAATACTATTTTATACACCACTTAATAATACTTTTTTGAGCATGAATTCTGTTAAAAGCTTGTAACCAAACTGCTGACTGTTTTCCATCCATCACCTCACTAGTTACTTCCTCTTCTCTACTTGCTGGAAGACAGTGCATGAAAATACAATTTGGTTTAGCAAAACTCATAAGTTTTTTATTCACTTGATATTTTTTTAATGCATTCTTTTTTTTCTTTTTATTAACCTTGTCACCCATTGAAATCCACTTATCTGTCATAATACAATCTACATCCTTTGCTGCTTTTATTGGATTATTTGTGATTAGAATTTCACACTTATTTTTCATGGCGGCTTTAACAATATTTTTATCTGGTTGATAATTATTTGGGCAGGCTATGTTTAATTTAAATTCAAATTTTTGGGCTGCCTCAATAAAAGAATTTGTAACATTATTCCCATCACCAAACCATGCAATGGTCTTTCCTTTTATACTGCCTTTTAATTCTTCAAAAGTTAAAATATCTGACATAACTTGGCAAGGGTGTCCCTTATTAGTTAACCCATTGATAATTGGAATTTCTAAATATTTTTTAAACTCATCAACATTTTTGTGTGAGTCTGTTCTTATCATAAGAATATCAGCATATTGTGATAAAACTTTTGCTGTATCTTTTATAGTTTCATCTCCTTTGCCATAATGAATTTCGTCTTGGTTCAAAATAATTGATGATCCCCCTAATTGTTTTACTGCTAAATCAAATGATATTCTGGTTCTTGTAGAAGTTTTTTCAAAAATCATAATCATTGTTTTTCCATTTAAAGGTTTATCAAGGTCTAATTGTGAAGGTGTTTTTTTTCCTCTTTCAGATTTTATTTTCTTGGCGTCTTCAATTATAGATCTCAATTCCTCTTTAGACAGATCAGATATATTTATAAAATGGTTCATAGTTTATTTATATTGATTACAAACTTTTCTTAAAACTTTGATAGCAAGGTCTATTTCTTGCTTTTTTACATTTAGAGGAGGAAGTATTCTAACTACATTTTCTCCAGCCCTCATTGTAAGAAAGTTGTTATCTTGTAATCTTTTTATGAATTTAACTTGATCGATGTGAAGCTGCAAGCCTATCAATAAACCAACACCTCTAACTTCCTTAATAATTTTTGGGTAATCATCCTTTAGATATTTGAGTTTTGATAAAAAATATTTTGATAACTTTTGGACATTTTTAAGAAAACCTTTCTTAAAAATTTGGTCTAACACTGCGTTTCCAACACTCATTGCTAAAGGATTTCCTCCAAAAGTGGTTCCATGTGATCCTGGTGTCATAGCGGATGCAACTTTTTTGTTCATTAACACTGCCCCAATAGGAAAACCACCTCCAATACCTTTTGCAATCGGGACTATATCTGGTTTAATTTTTGCATACTCAAATGCAAAAAATTTTCCTGATCTTCCTATTCCACATTGTACTTCATCTAAAATTAATAAAATTTTTTTTTTGTTACATAATTTTCTTAAGCCTTTTAAACACCAGTCAGGTATAACTTTTATCCCTGACTCCCCCATTACTGTTTCACACATTATTGCAGCAGTTTTTTTCGTTATTGCTTTTTTTAATCCATTATGATCACCAAAATTAAAATGATCAAATCCAGGAACTTTAGGACCAAAGCCTTCTGACATCTTTTTAGAACCACTTGCAAATACTGCTGCCAAAGTTCTTCCATGAAAAGAATTTCTAATACACAAAATTCTATTTTTTTCTGGTTTTCCAATTGAATAAAAATATCTTCTTGCAGCCTTTATTGCTGCTTCAGTAGCTTCTACACCACTATTTTGAAAAATTACGTAGTCTGCAAAAGTTTTTTTTGTAAGTCTTCTTGCAAGATTTTCCCCTTCTGGGATCACAAAAGCATTTGATACATGCCAAAGTTTTTTAGATTGTTTATTTATTGCCTTAATTAAAGAGGAATTAGAATGGCCAAGAGAATTGACTGCTATCCCCTGAACAAAGTCTAAGTATTTTTTACCTTTGCTCGAATACAAAAAACTTCCTTTACCTCTTTTAAAAGAAATTTTTCTTCTATTATAATTTTTAGCTAATGAACTCATTAAATTAAGATTTTATTTTATACCCCTTTTTATAAAGCAAGTACGACACAAACCAAGAAAATATTGCGAGAAAAATAAGGTAAATCGATCCAATATAGATTGATCCGTCGGACTTCTCTAAGAAACTATATCTAAAACCATCTATCATATAAAAAAATGGATTAAACTTGCTTATTGTTTGTAAAATTTCAGGTAAATTTCTTATTGAATAAAAAGTGCCTGAAAGAAATGATAATGGTACAATAAAAAAATTTGTTATTGTAGCCATATGGTCAAATTTCTCAGCCCATAATCCAGCGATCACACCCGCAGATCCTAAAATAAATGATGAAACAAAAGTATAAAAGATTAGGGAATAAAAATTCTTTATTTCAATATCTACGATAAAGAAAAAAACAAATAAAGACACAATACCAATCATAAAACTTCTAGTTGTAGCAGCTAAAGTTACAGCTAAAGTCACCTCACTTGCAGATAGTGGGGCATATAGTAAGTCAACTATATTTCCCTGGATTTTTCCAATCATAAAAGATGAGGACGAATGAGAAAAAGATTGCTGTATAACTTGCATTGCAATTAAACCTGGTGCTAGAAAAGTCATAAAGGGTGCGCCAAGCACATCCGATCTATCGTTACCAATAGCAACAGATAAGACCAAAAAGAACAGCAAAGATGAAATAATTGGTGATAATAGTGTTTGTATCCAAACAATCAGGAATCTAAGAACTTCCTTTTTATATAGCGTCCAAAAACCAATCCAATTTATTAAACCAAATCTTCTTTTACCAATTCTATATTTTTTGCTAATTTCAACCATACGTAGTCTTATAACTTCAAAAAATAATTTTTCTGTGAAAAACTTTTGTTTTATTCAAATTTTTAATTTTTTTGTTTTTACACTACTAAATAATGTATTAACTTGAAATATGAAAACTATATGTAGTTTTCGCTTCAAATGAGCTGGACACAAGAAAGAGAAGAAAAACTAAAAGAACTTTGGGACAAGGGCCATACCGCCAGTCAAATTGCCCAGATTCTAGGTGGAACTACCAGAAATGCAGTTATAGGAAAAGCTCATAGACTTAAACTCGCTGCAAGGGCAGTCTCCAAAGGCGCAAAAATACAAAAAAAACCAATTACTGAAAATGAAACAAATAAAGGCGAAAAGTTAATTAGTAGAAAAGCAAGATTTAAATCACTACTTTTAGATAAAAATTTTGAATCTGAAAAGCCAAAAACTTTGGAACAACTTGATGACGCAAATTGTAGATGGCCAATTGGTCATCCTGATGAAAAAGATTTTTATTTTTGTGGAAGAACCCCTGTAGAGGGCTTTTCATATTGTAAACTTCATGTTTTGTATGCTTTTCAGCCAAAAAATCAAAAAGAGGAGCTCATTGATAAGGAAGATGATGTTCCAGCCTTCATAGAGAAAAAGGTCAAAGCTTCTAAGTAATCCTTTAATAAAACCTTAACAATACTTTAATATAATAATCAGGAGAAAAAATATGAATAAAATAACTATAAAATATCTT
>MDTG01026324.1_pt1 | contig 12531 bp, 8 predicted proteins | sample 811421 | NCBI WGS metagenome assembly MDTG01 (sample SAMN05326645, study PRJNA326480) | marine metagenome | isolation source: seawater | place: Pacific Ocean: South East | collected 2011 | reverse complement strand
GGGGTAAAATAAAAGGGGCATTCATTTCATTTTCGAACCAAAACAGAAAAAAAGGAGAGAGAGAGAGAGACAAAATCCCATTATTGGTGGCAATTGGGGAAAAAAATGGGGGAAAAATGTCTCCTCGTAGTATTAAAAATTAGGGGATTTCACTCTCACTCCTCCTGTCGTACAAAAAAAGGAGAGAGACCACCAAAGGTGTGTTGTTGTGAGTTGTCTTCTATTTATATCCAAAAAATGTTTGTCATCATCACTCTTTATTATTATTAATTCGTTCGTTCTTTTGTTGCGCGCTTTTTTTTTCTCTCTCTCTCTGACCGAAGAAGTCGTCAAAACGTTTCTTTGTTTTTTGTCCTCCAAAGGAAAAACGATGATGATGATGATGATGGCACCAACCTCCTTCTTCTCGCAAAAGCGCGGCGCGAGTTCTTCTGGAACGTCGTTGAAAGAACCACCACCACCACCACAATTGGTTTTGCGAGGAGTCGCAGGGAGGAGGAGGAGGGTCGCGGCGACGAGAAGAAGAAGAAGAAGACGAAGAATCGCGCGCACCATCATCATCATTTCGACGACGACGAATCGTGACGGCGACGGCGTGGTGGAAAGAATGGCGGGAGTCGTAGAGAACGACCGAGTCGCGAGGCAAATCGCAGAACTTCCGATCAAAGACGTCGTTGGGACGTGCGTGGATGTTTTATTCGGCGGCGGCGGCGGCAACGACGACGATGTGATAGTGCAAGCACCACCCGGCGCTGGAAAGACGACGACGATTCCGTTAGCGTTGGTGTATTCACACAAAGGGAAAAAGTGGTCCAAAGAGCACCATCGTCGTCTTCACCAGCCAGAGGGCGGGGTCGTCGTTGTGGTGGAGCCGAGACGCGTGGCGACGAGAGCGGCGGCGGCGAGAATGGCGGCGATTTTAGGCGAGAGAGTCGGAGAGACGATTGGATACGCGGTGAGATTTGAGAGAGTCGCGTCGAGCGCGACGAAGATCGAAGTCGTTACCGAAGGCGTGCTTCGCAACAGACTGTCGAAAGATCCGAGTTTACGAGGCGTCTCGTGCGTCGTGTTCGACGAGTTTCACGAGAGAAACTTAGACGCGGATTTAAGTTTAGCTTTAGTTTTAAGAGCAAAGAGAGAGTTTGGTAGGATGCAGGATTTGAAGGTATGCGTGATGTCGGCGACTTTAGGGGACGTCGCCACCAGATGTCGCGAGTTAATGAGAAGGACGCTATTAGGAAATGAGAACGGGTACGATGCTCCGATCGTGAAATCTGAAGGTAAATCGTTCCCAGTAGAAACAATATACGTTGGAGGTGGAAGTACGAGCGGTGTGTATAACAACGATAGCGTGGAAGATACCGCCGTGAAAACCGTTCAAAGAGCTCTCAACGACGATCCGAACGGTGGAAATATCTTAGTCTTCCTCCCCGGCGCGGCGGAGATTCGGAGAGTGGTGAAATCACTCAAAAATCGATTAGGGGATTCACATTTTGAGGTTTTGCCTCTGTACGGAGCTCTGCCAACGGAGGAGCAGAACTACGCGTTGTCGCCCTCAAAGTTTACCATGAAAAGGAGAGTTGTTGTATCAACGCCGATAGCGGAGTCTTCGCTCACGGTTCCCGGTGTGACCATCGTCGTCGACTCGGGTTTTCGAAGAGCGCCGAAATACGACCACAATAAAGGCATGACGAGATTGACGACCGAACGAGTTTCGATTTCAAGCGCGGACCAGAGACGAGGTCGAGCCGGTCGCATAGCCGAAGGGGTGTGTTACCGAATGTGGAATGAAAACTCCATGGCGACATCTTTCCAAAAAGAAACGACACCGGAAATTTTAACCGCCGATTTGACGAGTTGCATGCTGACCATCGCCAACGCGCTCGATGGCGAGTTGTCCACCCGAGATATTTTCCCGTCGTCGTCGTCATCTAAATTGGCCTTTTTAGATCCACCGCCGGCTGGACCGGGTAAGAACGCGCTTGAACTTCTCGAAAAACTCCGCGCGATTGAAGTCGTCGAAGAAGACCAGGAATCATCAAACGTCACGTACTTTGTTACCGAGAAAGGTAAAGCAATGAACGCGTTACCTTGTCATCCTCGCATAGGTGCGATGTTATTGTTCGCGAGTCAAAGAGGTGCAGCGAGTACGCGTTTAGCGTGTCAGCTCGCGGCTGGCGTCGATGGCGATAAGAGTCTTTTGAGAGGGAAAGACGCACCTCTAGATGCGAGAAGTTACGCCAGAGCAATCCAAGGACAAGATGTCATAATAACTGACATTGGTAGTAGCTCTTCGAATGGTAATGATGATGAATACCGTAAAAAACTCGGTAAGAAAGTTGGCGAACGAGGAATCGATGTCATACGCATTCCGGTAGACGCGAAACTGCCGAGCTCGAGCAAACGCTCGAAGAAAATGAAGAAGGCGCCGAAAGGTAAGAAGACGAGTGCAAAATCGGCAATCATCGACGCGCTTTCGAAATCGTACAACGGCGAGAGCAACAAATCCAGCGGCAGCAAATCCTCGTTTTTGGACTTTGATGTCGACCCGTTTGCGGTTTCCGAAGCCCGAAAATCTTCGCAACAGTTAGCGAGGAACATTCGGAGTCTTGCGAACGACGCACCAACTGCGGATATTCTTCGAATTTCGAACTCGATTTCAACTGATATTGATGCAGATGGAACAAACGCAAATGAGCCGGTATACGAGGAAATCTTTTGTGGCGCAAAACAGTTCGAAGCATCCGTTTTGCTGGCGGCTGCCTTTCCAGATCGAATCGCTATTAAATCTAGAGGTAAAGGCGCAAACACGTTCAAACTGAGCGGCGGTGGCGTAGCTTCTATTTCTGTCGATCACAGGGACGATCCGATTGCAAAAGCCGAAGCGTTAGTTATTTGCGAAATGTTTGGTGGAAATGATAGGAACGGCGGTAAGAACGACATCATCAAACTCGCGTCGCCGTTGACGAAAAGTATTCTCACGGCTGCCGCTACGATGGACGAAAACTTGAAATTTTGTTTGAACGCATCAAAGCAGCGCGAAATTACCTGGGCTGAAAACTCCAACAAAGTCGTTTCGAGAGAGGTAACGAGAATCGGCGACGTCGTTTTGGATGAAAAAGTAATCGAGGCGACGGAAAGCGAAATGTTGGAGGCTATCGTCGAAAGAGCGAAAAAAGTTGGCGTGTTCGCGTTCTTCAATGTAAACGGCGATAAAAATCTTAATTCTTGGTTGAAACGATGCGTGTTTGCACACAGTTGCAATCCGAGCTCGTTTCCAGACTTGAGCGATAAGGAGTTAACCCAAAACGTCTGCGAATGGCTTCCGCAATGGGTTGTCGGATGCGCCTCGAAACAAGACATCCTGAGAAAAACAAACTTGAGACAGATTCTGGAAACTGCGATGCTTTCTCACCAGGACAAACAGTTTCTCGGGAAAACTTGTCCAGAATCAATTCGTCTTCCCTCGGGGACGCAGAAGAAAATAAACTACGAGAATGTCGGCGACAACAACGCACCAGTGATCGAGTGTCGATTACAAGAGTTATTTGGGTTATCCGATACGCCTACCGTTGCCGGTAAAAAAGTCGAATTACACTTACTCTCCCCGGCGAGTCGGCCGGTACAAGTTACTACCGACTTGAAATCCTTCTGGGAAGGGGAATATGAAAACGTACGAAAAGAGTTGAAAGGCCGCTACCCTCGCCATTATTGGCCGGAGAACCCGCTGGAGGCGGAACCGACGGCGCGCGCAAAGCCGCGGGGTAAATAAAAAGTGTATTTGTAGATAGGGGAATAGAATAAAGTAGGATATATACATAGAAAACGAGTAGTATTACATAGTGCTCTTCCTTTGTACCGGTGCGATGTGCTCTAACGCTTCCATCGACAACACGCTCGCTCCTCTCACGACCACCATCCCTAGCGGCGTTTTTTCTGCCGTCGAGTCGTTCACGCACTCGTCTAAGACTAAATTTAAAAACTGATCGAACCCACGAAGGATACCGATGACGCCTCGGTTCCCGTTGAGTTTTAGTTTCAGTTTTTTGTCCATGTATCTGTCACGCGCGGGTGGACGAGAGAGAAGGGGGCACGAGTCAGTTCGTTTTGTCTTTCGAAAGGGAGGGAGGAGACGTCGCGTCCGTTCGACGGCGCAAAAATTGCGCATTTCCCTAAAGAACGCGCAATCGCTCTGAAGAAGAAGAAGAAGAAGAAGAAGACACTCGCGACGAGACACCAAAACGCGAGACGAGTAAACAAAAGCGACGCACTGTTTCAATTCTGGCACTTGCACGCCCATGATTGATGCGACTTTCTCGGTGTGTTCAGTTATACAAAATGCAGAACACGATCGAGAAAGAGTGGCGAATTCGTGTCCGAATCTCTCTGAAATACTACTTAGTAGGTGTACACAATTATTATATCATTACAGCTAGAAATACTAATACACTACTCTTCTATGCCACCCTCTTAAAACCCGCCTCGCTACGTTCCGATAGCCCATCTCTGTCGCTAACCGTTCTCTCCACGAGTTGAAGACTCTCACTCGCCACGCTCGCAGCGCTTTCTGTTTCAGCGACACTCGACGGAAGGTGTCGGCTATTTGTTCGTTGATTTGCCATTCGCGAAAGCTTTCTCGTTCGCATTGTTTAGAATGACGCGTTTTCAAATTCCAAGCGTGGAGTGCGTTCAGTTTAAGCGATAGTTGATGAAACTGCGTGGCTTTAGCGTAATCGTCGCGTAATTTCTTCGACTCCTTGGCGTTTTTCAGCCAAACGCGCAAAACGTCCCGTTTCGTTTGGATGTTTTTCATATCGTACGGTTCGTCTCGTTTCTCATCCCACGCGCGCACGCAGTTGGTAAACACGCGGAATAGCAGTTTTTTGTTCTGTACTTTACTTTTCCACCGTTTCAACGCGAAATACAAGGATTCGTTCGCGATGGGTTTCACGGAATTTCTGAGGACTTTAACTCGATCTTCTCTCCATTTCATGTGCCAATATAAAACCGAGAAAACTTTCGCCTTCATTGTTTCCTGTCTTTTTAGGATGATTTTTTCGATTTGAATCTCGCGGTCGGCTCTTATTAAAAGCCCTTTACGCGTTTGTTCGCGCCATTGAGCGAAGAACAACTCGAGTCTGTCGCGTTGCAGAACCTCGACGGCATTTTTCCATTTTTCCAAAAAGTGTTTGGCGACGTTCCTGTTGGAGAAAACCACCGCGATTTCCCGCGAAGACGTCTTCTTTTGGGGTTGATCCTTACACAGCTCTCCTTTGGTCGTGACAAGTTCGTAACTACTTTTTAAACGAATCTGCTCGTATTTCTCCGCCATTCTCTCCGCCTCTTTCGCCATTCTCACCCTCTTTACCGCTTCTGCAGAAGCCTTCTCACACTCGGCCGATAAGAGCGTAAACTTTCCGTACATCTTCTCTGCGTGTAATAAAGCATTCGATAAGTGCGTCTGACTGACGTCTTTACCTTGTTGAAACATCACGAGAAGAAAGTCAGACGCGTTTTCCGCGTCTTCGGCAACGTTTCGAGCGAACTCGCACTCCTCCCTCAGTTCGTCGGCTCTTTGAATTGCCTCTTTCGCTTCTCGAAGTAACGCGTCAACCTTGGATTCCTCGACGTGTTTTTTAACATCATTCGACGTCCTCGTATCGTCCTCCTCGTCCGTATTGGTAGGAGTTACCAAATTGAACGCATCCCACGGCGCATTTAACGTAGCCAACGGCAATAAAGTCGTCACGTAATTTTTCGCCGCGTTATATCTACCTTTCCATCGCTCCATTTTTCTCCTCGCGGCCGACCCTTCGCTGCGAAAATACAAAGACATTCGTTCGCTTTCAGTTTTTACTCTCCAAGCATCCACGAATGCAACGACTTCACTATCGTCATCGCCGCGTAATTTACGTCTTGCAACTTCGACCTTATGCGCGGACTCGTCTCTCGCAATTCGCCACGCGATGAATGTTTTTTTCAAAACAAACGCTTGGACGAGCTTCTTCTCGGCTTTACTCTTCGTGCTTTTCGCCAGCGCCAACTCCCAACGCGCGAACGCGATACATAACGTTTTCTTTTCCGCATCTATCGTTTTCATCGCCGCGGCGTGCATCACTCTGTGCGAAAGTTTCGCGAATTTACGCCAACGATTAAACATGTCACGCACGTGTCGTTGCTTTGCATTTGATTCCAACACTTCTAAAGCCTCTCTTCTCGGTTGTAAAGACGCGTAAACGTCGCGCCAGTGATCAAAATTTCGCCTTAAAGCGACGACACGTATCGCGTCGAGCTTTGCATTCACAACTTTTCTCTTTTCTTTTTCTTTCTCCGTCTGCATTTTCCACCCGTTGAACAACATCGTTTTCGTTTCGATTTCAAATTCCGTCTCGACAAGTTTTGAAATGATCCTCTTTCGAAACCGAGTCGTCGTCGCCGTCATCGTACCGCTCTCGTGCGCGTGTTTCTGTTCTAACTTGGATTTAACTTTCCGCAAATTCACGACCGCGTCATTCATTTTCTTTTTCCGAAGCGCAATCTCCTCTGAATTATCGATGTTCGATTGTATTTTCAAGCGTAAATTTTTCAACATTAGCGTTTGCCGTTTCGAAACAGACACCGGTTGTTCAAACATCCACGTTCGTTCCTTGAATGCAGGCGACCGGGGAGACTTTTGAGACGATATCGGATCATGGAGGAGAATATTTTGCGTCTCTGCGCGCACTGGCGCGGATGGTTGCCGAGTCAAAGTTGATGTCGCGTGAAACTCTCCCTTCTTCTCTTCATTCTCTTCCCGCGTTTCTTCGCGATACGGCGTGTACGTCGGCAACGGCGCGACGAACTTGGTCGTCATCCTCTTCTTCTTCGCATCGTCAGAATTCGCGCCTTCGAAGCTCGGCGTCAGCTGTCTCGGTGTCGTTTCCATCGCACCTACTTTCGATTTCAATGTCGATGGTTTAGAAGTGTCTCGTCCTCCGCCGCCGATCGAAGACGGTTTCTTCTTTTCTGTAGCTTCTTGCATCATGCGAATTCGTTCTTTCACCGAAAGCATCTGAACCGGCGACGTCGACGTGCCGTCATCGTCTGCGGGCATCGCCGCGACGGGAGGGGAAGGAGGTGGTAGCCGCGACGTCGTTTTCTTCGTCGTCGTTTTCTTCTCGTCGTCATCGTCATCACCATCATCACCAAAAGAAGAGGAAGACGACATTCTCTCTCGACTTTTCAAATCGTCCGCCTTTGGTTTATTTCTGGTGGTACCGCGCGCAGCAAAAAAGACTCACCATCGCGCGCACCCGCGACGATATCCACGCGAATCGCCGCCGGAGAGAGACGACTGTTCCATTCGTCGCTCATGGATTGATGGATAGAATTGGATGGATGTGGTGTCGTCTTGTTTCGTTTTTGGCGTCAAAAGGATGACGATGAATGAACAGTCGACATTTTTTGGCCAAGGAGGAGGTCGAGGGGAAACTTTTCGCTTTTCACTTCTTCTTCAAATTAATTATTATTGTGTCTCATTTCACTTTTCATTCGTACAGTACACTGTACCACCTATAGCCGTATACTATTTCTCGCCACACAAATTATTTTTGTGTAAAGAGAGAGAGGAGAAGAGTCGCCTCGAATGCTCAAAAGCGTGCCTCCGCCCGCGAGGTGGTTTCAGAGAACGACGACGACGACGACCGCGATGGCGGGTGGAGGCGGTTTTGGAGGACAGTTGAACCACAGGTGTTGTTGGAGGACGAATTCCAATTCGATGATGATGATGTCGAGGCGCGGTTTTTGGACCCTCGAAGGGGGTAACCAGCACCATTCTCACCACCGGTCGCCGAAGAGACGACACGGTGGGACGGGAAAGAGTATTTCGACGAGATTTGAAGAGAGAGCGAACAGCACTAAGAGGTGGCGAGATGAATGTTGTTACGACGACATTTACGCACCATCATCGCGTCTCGGGAGAAGTGTGACCAACGGAACGACGTTCGCGACGCGTGCTCTGGCAGAAAACGGCCACGACGACGACCGCGCGTCGTCATCGAAAAAGGAAAAAGAGGAGGAGGAAGAGGAAGAGGATTCAGACGACGATGACGACGAAAAGGGCGGGTATAACAAGACGAAACATTGGAACCCCACGAAACGCGCGAGTCGGAGTTTTAGTACTACGAGCGAAATAGAGGTTGAAGGAGGGAGCTCTACGCGACGAGAACCACGTCGAGCATCAAAAGGGGCCTTAGAATCGATCGAAGGGAACGTATTTCGCAGCCGTGAGCGTTTAAAATCAGATAAAGATTTTGACCGCGTGAAGAAATCGGGGAGAACGTTGAACTATTCGTGCATACGCGTTAAAGCGGCTCCAAATGATGGCGTACCCGGTGCGACTGGATGTCACCGAATCGGTATAGTCGTCCCAAAGAAACAATTAAAACGCGCCGTGGATAGAAACTTGTGCAAACGACGCGTTCGGGCCATCTTCCGAACAAACAAAGACAAGTGGCCGAAAACGGAGAGCGGTTCGCATTTAGATTTCATAGTCTTCGTGAAGCAAGAAGCGTTAGAGGGTGGCTTCAAACAGGTGGAAAAGGAAATGTTCCTCTTCGCGCACGATTACGCGGAACGCGAGATGAAATCAAAGGCGAGTAAATCGAAAAACGCGGCGAAAATCGTCAGGAATAATAATAATAACATTAAGAATAATAACAAGAATCACACGCACACGAACGCGGATGCGAAGACGAAAGGAGAGAACGATCGAGAAGTTGTTCGATGATGAAGCATTATTATAGAAACACGCTAGGCTAGAATGTACACGTGAGTATACTCCGAAGACCGCCACCCCGCCCATCGCGAAACGCTTTTCGTCGTCTGCGTTTGCGCGTTGTTTCTCCCTTTTTCGTTTTAGGTTTCTTTCTTGTCGTCCTACGATTCTCTACACAAAACCTCATTATTTTTACGCTTAGCATGTTGCGAAAGTTGGCGTCAAACGTCTCGCGCGTGCATCGCTCGCGCATGAACGCGCTCGCGTCGACGTCTTCTTCTCCTCCTTCTTTTCAGCACCGCGCGCTTTTGTCGTCGTTCGATGTCGCACAACGGATGATGACGATGATTTCAACGTCTTCGTTCACCGAGGAAGACTTTGACCATCAGCAACATCGACACCCGCGGGGAGAAGAGCGGACGCGATACGATAAATCCTCTGGCCCGGTGGCGAAACTTCTCCACTTGATTTTCGACCATCAACCGATCGATTCGCACGCGTTATATCAGTTAGCGAAAGAAAACCACGTACAAATCAACAGTCGACGACACATGAAAATCTTGCTGCAATCGATAAAGAGTAGAAAACAGTTCGAAGAGACGAAACGAAATAAGAAGAACAAAAGGTTCGACGGTTTCATCAGATCAGAACGGCCGCTCGACGCGAGTGGGAAAACAACGAAAGTGACGTATTCTTTTAGAGTAGAAGAAAAAGGACGGAAACATTTGGAGAAGTTGGGGTTGATCGAGGCGAAGGACAAAGAAGACGGCGATGGAGAGTAAAGTAATACGCGTTTTCTAAATCTACTAGTATCTATCTATCTATCTATCTATCTATCTATCTAATAGTGCACTATATTTTTATCGCAAATGGTAGCACCACTCTTACGCCTGGATGAGTCGCTTGGGTTCGTTCGCGACTGCTGGAATATTTTTATCACCATCGTCTCTTGTGTTTTTCAACCTCTCTGCTTCGCCGCATAAGCTTTCGACCAATGCCGCCGCTTGTCTCGCTTCCGCTTCGGCATCCGCAGCTTCTTTTTCTGCCAGTTCAGCTTCGTTCGCGGCTAATTCGGCTTCTTCGAACGCCTCTCGAGCCTCGTTTGCGGCTTGCTCTGCCGATAAATACCGACCGTCGTAGTAAAAAACCGGCGGCAACTTTTCCAACTCTTCTTCGATTTTCGTGCGTTGCGCAGCTTTGGACATTTGTTTTGACTTGCCCCTAACCTTCGCGCGACATTTTGGCCGCCGTTTCTTCGTGGACGCATCCCCGTTTTTGTTGCTGTTCGTGCTTTGCTTCTTGTTATCGCTATCTTCTTGGGAGTCGTCGTCTTCATCCTCCTCTTCCTCTTCTTCAGATGACTCTCCCAATATGCTCTCGTCCTCTTCGTTCTCGCTCTCGTCCTCGGTATCGTCCCTCGCGCGTTTATTCCTATTCGTATTTTGAATCGCTTTCCCGTTGACATCGACCAACGCCACGTATTTCACGTGCAACTTCCCACTCTTATCTCCGGGAACTGTCACTCGATCTCTCCTCACTTTCCCTTCCTTCCCGAGTTCCGCCAGCCTTTGCGGCACTCTTTGCTCTCGTGCGCCTTTGCACACCTCGAACAACCCGCCGAACCGATACTTCCCGATCGCCCCGTCTTCTTCTTCTTCTCGAAACTTCTCGATGCAATAACTCGCCACTTGATCGATCGTTTTCCCGTCTTTCTCGTTCGCCGCGTCTTCTTTTGAATCAACGTTCAGGCACTCCAATATGAACTGGTCCATCGTTCGCGTCAGCGTTTTCGTGTATGGTTTCAACCGATGTTGTTGTTGTTGTTGTTGTTGGGTGTCTTTTTCTCGTCGTTTTCCTTTGGTAGTACTGCTCTGTCGACATCTCGGCGCTCTGAAGAGGTTGTTTTTCTTAACCACCTCTTCCTTGATCTTCTTGTCCCCGTCTTCGTTCTCTTTGACGAGCAGTCGGTGCCAGTGGCTTTCGAGCGCGGTTTCCACGTCGCTTCGTTCTCGTCGCATCGCGCCTGACGTCTTTGTCATCTTTCCCTTTCCTCCTCCTTTTACCGCCCCTCGCTTCGTCGTCGTCGTCGTCCTTTGGTGTTGTTGAAGACGCCGATGAAGCCGATGCCAGGAATAGCGCGCATCGCCAGCCATCGTTTTCCACTTCCCGGCACCGTGTTTACGCACGGCGGCGAAGAACTCGCGCTCGAGGTCCGGGTTCGCGTCGAACGAGAGGCTCGCCCTCGAGAGCGCCGTCGTCGTCGTCGTCGTCGTCGTCGTCGCCAAAATCGGTGGCTTCTGCTTCTGCTTCGTCATCTTCGTATATGTCTTCTTCTTCTTTCGATTATTGTCAAACTTTTTATAAAGTCTTTGATTTGATTTGAGAGAAGAATTATTGGAAGACGAAAAGAAGAATTTTTTATTATTGGAAGACGAATGACACGAAGAAGAATTATTTAGAAGAAGACGAAGAACGAAGAAGAAGAATTTATTATCATCATTTATTATGTGGAGGAGGAGGAGGGAAAAAAATACGCAGAAAAAAACAAAGAAGAAAAAAGGAACACACAGAAGACGAAAGAGAGAGACGACGTAAACGACGTAAACGACTCATCATGTCCATCCACGGCTTTCCGTTCGTCCTGTTGGACGCGTTGGACGAGGAGAAAGAGGAGGCACACGACGCGACGAAGAAAAGGAAACGCAAAAGCTCGCGACAACACAAAGAGGAGGAGGAGGAGGAGGGGTCGCCGATATTCGAGTTTCTTTGCAGATACAATCGGGATATCGTGGAAAAGTTGGTCTTGGCGAAGCTCGACTCGACGAGCGTGGGGATGTTTTCGAGAGCGTCGAAGGAGACGAGACGCGTGGTGAACGAGAGTCGACGATGGTCCGCGACGAATAGGACGGACCGGAGGTTTAGCACCGATTTGAAAGCCAGAGATATCGAGACGAAAGAAATGCTCAGATACGCCTTGGAGAAGAACGAGTTACAAAAAACGCATCGATTGGTGTCATTTTTCGCCGGCCGAGGACGATTCGAATGCGTGAAGTATCTCTTAGAGGAAGAATTTCGAGAGTCGTGGGGTATAAAGGATAGACAAAACGCGTTCGGGACGATCGTGGCGGCAAAAGGAGGTCACTTCAAGTGCTTGAAATATTTAGTCGAACGAGGCAGGTGCGCCCTGAGCGAAAGAGCGTGCGCGGAGGCGTGCGGAATCGGTTCGTTGAAGATATTGAGATATTGTCGAAACCATTTCGCGCCATGGAACAACAGATGTTTAGAACGCGCCTCTTTGGGCGGGCATAAAGATATCGTTTTGTTTCTGTTAAAACACAGAGCGCCGATTCAATCTGCGAATCCTGCTATTTTTGCCGCAGAAGGTGGACATCTGGATATCGTTGAAATTCTCTACAACCACGGAGGCGTTCTGTTCAACGAAAGAGTCGCGGAACAAGCGGCGGAGATGGGATATTTAGACATTTTGAAATTTATCGTCGAAAGAAATCTACCATGGCATTGGCACAGTTGCATGCAGGCATGCTTGCAACCGAGCGAGTACGTTAGAGACGAGTATTACGATCGAATCGAGGAAATTAAAGCGCGGCACGTTGAAGTGAGAGAGTGGATGAATACCATATTGCCGATGCCGGTGGAGACCGTCATCAACGATAATGTTGACGACGAGGATACTATGGACGACGAGGAGGAGGAAGACGAAGACGAAGAAGAGGAAGACGAACAAGAGGAAGACGAACAAGAGGAAGACGAACAAG
>MDTG01083976.1_pt1 | contig 12532 bp, 13 predicted proteins | sample 811421 | NCBI WGS metagenome assembly MDTG01 (sample SAMN05326645, study PRJNA326480) | marine metagenome | isolation source: seawater | place: Pacific Ocean: South East | collected 2011 | reverse complement strand
GTTGCTGAAGGTATAAAACTTATACCACGGTCTATTGCATCTGAACTTGCCGCGATAGCAAATGCTGTAGTAATATCACTTTGCACTAGACCAGAACCTGCATAAAACTCTGAGTCAGCGGCAGTAATATCTACTGTTGCTTTTTTACCTTCACCAGATACATCTGAATCTGTTGAAGTTCTGTATAAAACTCTTGGTGCTAGTTTAGTTGATGCTAGTGTTCCATCTTCTGCACCAATAAAAAGTAGTTCTGTATAATCATCTGAACTTGTATACTGCCAACCACCTGTTCTTGATACAGCACTTCCATCGTTTCTACCTGCTGGTGTTATTGCTGTAACTTTACCACCAGATATTGTAACTGTAAACTTAGCGGCTCTTAAATCAAACCATTGAGTTGATGTTTCAATATTATCTGCACCTGAGTATTTTGTTCCATATGAAAAGTCTGTTCCGTTAGGATTTAAATCATCATGAAACGTATTGAAATCATATATTGTTAATAGTTGTGGTAGTAAAGTATTACCTGAAGTAACACTTGATACATCATCATGTGTTGTTGATGTAGGATTACCAACTGACGCTACAGTTCCTGATGCAGTAGCACTACCAGTCATAGTCAAACTTAAGCCAAAGTCATCTGCACCAACTAGTGTGTATGCACCCGATGAATCATTCTTGATATATCCGTTTACATCTAGACCCAAGAAAGGTCTTAACTTATATATTGGTATATTAACTTCATATGTAGTTGATGGTAATAAAATAACTTCATGTTGAGCAGATATATTTTCTGCTGTTAAGGCACCTGATGATGGTGTGCCAGATCCTTTGAAAGCAATAAAGTATCTACCTGAAAAACTCCAAAAGCCTGGATCTGCCCAGTTTTGTCCATTAACTATACCACCTTGTAAACTTTCTGGTAATACATAACCATAGCCCGCACCATTGATTGTGTTTGTTGTATTGTCCCAATCATAAAACATGATATTATCCCATGCTTCTATAATCTTGTCTGTCATTTCTGTTAGTGATAAACTACTTGCGTTTCTTTGTGCAACACTTACTACACCTGATGAGTTTAGTGCCGCCATAAGTGCCTCACGTGAACAAACAAATGGATACTTGTTTAGTATCGCATCGCTTGATCCATTTGCTTTATTTGAATCTCGAAATGTTTGTGTATAATGTCTTAAATCGTAACCCATTACTTCTCCTTATCCTAGTGGCCCTGCTTGTGCCCTTCTTCTGAATGCATCTTGGACTACACCAGTGATTACTCGTTTATTTTCTAATAAAAATTCTGTTCCTGTTTGTGTGTCGATTGCTTGTAAGTTAAAGTTAACTGTTAAGTCACCTTGATTACCTGTTTCATTTAGTTGTTCATTTGAAACAACTTGACCAGAACGTCCTGGTAAGAACAGTTCTGGCCCTCTTTCTCCAACGATGATTGGCTTTCTTCCTGATGCAACGTTACCACCATTTGCAAATAAACCACCTAATAACATACCTGCTCCAGCAAGTAATCCAAAGCCACCTAATCCTGACATCATACCAAGTGAACCAAGTCCACCAAGTGCACCAAATGTCATGCTAGCCATTTGTTGTTGGACAAATGCTTGTATCATAGTTTGAATGATTGTTCTTAAAACTGATAATGCTATATCTTGTAGACCTTCGAACCCACCTTTTAGACCAAAGATAACATCTGTAAATGTAGACGCTATTGAGCCAGACATCGACTTGAATGCGTCTTCTATCTTATCTGCAAGTGTTGGTGTGCCTTTTAGTTGTTCATTTAAAACACGTGATGCTTCATTGTAAATATCTAAATCAACTTTACCTAACTTGTATTGTTCATTCAAATGTTTTAATGCATCAGCGGCGTGTCTTTGTGGCATCACAGTTGATTTTGCTCCTTCAACTATACCTTTGAAAAACTTTTGAAACTCTGTTGGTTCTGGCGGTGTTGCTAATGTTTCTTTGTTATCACTCGCTTTTGTTCCTGCACCAATCATCTCCATCATCTTAGCAACTTTATCTAAACTAAAGCCAGGTGTTCCTGCTTTTGCTAATATTTCTTTTGGTGCCATCATTCTGAAAGTATCTTCTGAAACTGCGGCATCGGCACGGTCACTTAAGTCTTTCATAAACTTATCGAACCCACTTAATTCTTTTGTTGTTTCTTTTATCTCATCTTTTGTTTCTTTAGTAATGTCTTTTACTCTTGACATTGCTTCTGCGAACTGGTCTATGTTTAATCTACCAGCATCTAATTCTTCTCGTAGTGCGGCAACTGCCATTGTTTTATGCATGTCTTCACGCACACTTGCTTTTGATGTTTCAATCAAGTCTTTCATAAACTGTTCAAACATACTTACAGAACGTGTTGCTTCTGCTCTTACTTCATTTGACTCTGTTTGAACTTCTTTTATTCCGGTGATTGCTTGTATTTGTTTTTCTAATTCTTCTCTTAAAACTTTCTCACTTATACCAAACTTACGTGCAATTTCATCTGCAATCAGTAGTGTTGATTGTAGTGATTGTAAGTTCTTATCGTTTTGGATAATCCCTTCGATTACTCTTGTTGATATTGATGTTTGTTTGTTTAGTGTATCGTTTAGTTTCTTTTGCTTTTCATTTGAGTTGTTTACTGCAGGATCTAAATCAACTTGATATGCTTTTGCTAATCTAATAACTTGATCCTCATACATAGGATACATTTTACGTATCTCTGCTTCTTCTCTGGCTTTTTCTGCTGATACTCTAAGTGCGTCTGATTGTCCTTCTAGTGCATCTGTTATTTTATTAACAGCCTCACTTGCTGTTGCACTTCCAGTTGATGCTAACTCAAAGTAAATTGTAGTATCTTCTTCAACTTCTTTTATTTTATCTTTTAACTTTTGAACATTGGCTGTTAGACCATCAAACATTTGTATGCTACCTGCACCAAGTCTAGTAAAATCATTTTCGGCTAATGCACGTGTCAATTCTGCTCCCATATCTTCTGAGAACTTTTGAACTTTAGCCTCTGCCGCGGCTAACTCTACTTCAAGCGAACTTAGTAATGCACCTTTATCTGGTTTAGGCCCAAACTCAAAGTTTGCTCCAGGTATAACACCAGACAATGAAACTAATAATTGTTTGATAACATTACCAGCAAGTGCAACTGAGTTTGTAAAGCCATCAAATAACTTTGCGGCACCTGATAAGAATGTAGATGATGCATCAATAAAATCTGCGGCTAAATCTTTTGCAAATGCTTCCATACCACCTGCACCAGATATTGCTTCATCTAATGCTAGAGTTATTTCGTCTGCTAGAAGTTCTATCCCTGGTGCTAATGCTCCAAAGAACTGTAATGAAAAGCCTCTTGCTCTACGTATTAGATTCAACAAAGCATCATTGGCTTTTGCCGCCGCTTTAGTTAAATCTGAACCTAAACTTAGTCCGGCTAACTTTGCTTGTTCTCTTATACCTTGGATTGCTTCTGAACCAAGATTGGCAACGTTAACAAACGCAACACCCTCTGTATCAAAAGCCGAGAACGCTAATCTTAGTTTAGCACTTTCGTTTGATACACCAGATAATTTGTTGATATATTCATTGAAAACATCTGTTCCCGCTCTAAAGTTACCATTTGAATCTTTTACTGAGACACCAAGTTCTTTTAATGGTTTGACTAGTGTTCCTGCACCTTGCTGTGCTTCACCTAATCTACGTAGAAATCTTTGCAGACCAACGTTGAACTGTGTAGTTTCAAGACCTGCTTCTTTGGCAACTTCTGCATATTCACTTAAGAACTTAGTTGATACACCAAGTTTGCCTGCTGTTTTATCTAGTGCATCTAAGGCATCTAGATTTCTTTTGGCTAAGAAAGCAAATGCACCTGCTGTGGCAGTCCCTGCTAGTGCAAGTTTTCCTAATACACCAGCAACTTTACCGCCAATAGACCCTAAACGTTTTAAGGCAGAATTAGCATTCTTTGTTTTCTTATCTAAAGAACTTACACTCTTTTCGATATTCTTTACTGAACCACTAGTTTTATCTACTGCTTCAAATATCAGTGAATACGTATTCTTTGCCATTAATAACTCCTACTTAGCGTCTTCTGCCTACTCCTGGCATATTGGGAGTAGATTTCTTACCCGCTTGTTTTTTGTTGATATCCTGAAGAAAAGCGACCCAGTATGCAATCTCACTCTCGGACATTTCCATCATATGCTTCATAGTATATCCAGTTTCATATGCTATGTAATGTAACGTCCATACATAAGGATCTACTTTAAGTTTTTTGTTGCCTTCTCCACAGATACCGGTTCATCGTCATCATTAATCATGCTAACGATTTGCAATAATACTTTTGGATCAGCATTCTTCATCAACTCTTGTTTGTTGTGTTCATTGAAGATACGCTTACCATCTGCATCCATTAATCTATTTACTAACACTTGAACGAGTGCTTCTGCTGTTTTACCAGCATTTTGTAGTTCCATAACTTTCGCTTCTTGTTGAAAGTTAGTTCCTTTCTTATAATAGAAAGTTGTTTCCCATTCTGGAACTTCTATTTCTTTTAAATCACCTGAGACAGTTTCCGCATAGTGTCTACGAATGTTGCTCATTAAATCTTTATTATTCATTTTGTATACTTACCTTTCTTAAAGTTATTGTTTAGTTTCTCTATTGCAGGTTCGGCTATACCGTCCCGTGCTTGTTTCGAGTGTCCCTCATTTAGTCTTGCAATGTAAGGAACTCTATTCTCCACTTTTCGTCCTTTGTTCTTTTTACGCCAGTTACGGCGTGCGTTACCCGTGTCGATTGGAGTTTCACTTTTAACGATATCAAATGCATCTGCCATAAATCTGTTTATAGTTTTTGCAATCGTCTTCTCAACGAAGTTATCGTCTTTAGTTCTTATCCCACCGACACGAGTATTAATCATTATTATGATCCGTTTTCAGTTGCTAAAGCAGTAGTTCCGATTACGGAAAAACTTGCCTCAACCATACCATCAACAGACGTTGAAATAGTTCTTGAAGTAATGATACCATTACCAAAATACCCTAATTCATTGGAATTGTCGCCTGATGGCCAAAAGTGGAAAGTTGCTTCTGTAGTTCCTGGACGTGTAGTTGCACCGAATTCTGCTTGATTAGAAGCGGCACCACCATCAGCATTTGTGCCTGCTGGTGTTACTGTCCAAAACACATCAACTGTGCCTGACCAACTTTTGAATGTAGGCTTATTAGTTCTGAATGCGTTTGCACCAGTTGTTGACATAGTAGTTGCATCGATAGTCTCTTGAGTTTCCTCTAGAGAGAAACTACGAATACTCGCTACTGCGTCTGAACCAATATAAACAATACCTTGTGAGCCTGAAAATATTTGACTTGACATAGTATGTCTCCTTTTAAGTGTTACCTTGACTGTAAGTGTATTGAACACCTACGCCAATGGTTTGGTTTATTGTAGGATAAGAAGAAACTTCTATATCCCCGACTTGTAATACTTCTGTTATTTGAGCATTTTCTGGCCCGCCTCGAGTTCTATCTGCTTCTAGTTTTTCTTCAATAGCCTCAATCAAATCTGCTAATTGTTCTTCTGACTTTTCTGTTTTTTGTTTGCCTTCTAAATGAACAGTGATATCAACATCCATAGTGGCTAGACGCCAACTATTCATTGCAATATCTTCTTTTGTTTCATTTACAACTGCAACTTGAACAAACGGAAAAGCAGTTCTTGCCAATCGTGCAAACTCTGCCGGCTTCTCACTGACTTTACCAATACGTGGAGATGTGATAGATTTCAACTTAGTAACGATATCGTCAACTATAACTTTTCGCTTACTAGATGGCATTATCTATATAACCTCGCTGTATCAAGAAATTCAGTTTCACTTGAAGTGAACGTTCCAGATCCATCTTCATCATAAGAAATACCAGCCTTCATTTGAGCGTTAAACTCTTCCTGATACTTCTCTTTATAAAATGTCATTTGTCTCTGGAACGTGTCATCTTCACTAAAGTTAGATAGTCGAGGCATTATGTAATATGCAAGTGCGTGATAAAGAGTAGTTCGTTTCCACTCAGATGCTTTTAACTTTGTGGCGTCAAATAGTGTTGGATCATGTTCAATCATCCACCAATCAGATTTAATACGTCTTTGGACATCGCCAGTAGAACGTGTCATTTCATCATTGAAACTATCAACACCGTGGTCAAATATATCTGGTATAAACTTTACTAAATCTTCGTCAGTTGCATATGCAGTCATAATGCTCTCCTAATTAAAAATATTACTACGAATTAACTCGCATTGATAATCATAGTTCCACGAGCAGATGTATCGATATCAGCCACTGCCGCATGTAAAGATGCAACGATGTCTGTTCCTACTGCTTCTGGTCTACGTGCTGATTCTACATCAACATTCTTCTGCATAGCAATTCTGAATGCATCTGCTGAGAAAACAGCCGCTTGAGCATTCTTTGAAGACAAACCAATGTTTGTGTCGTTTAGGTATGAAGAAACGTAGCAGTCAACGCCTGCGATGTTTCCTAAGAACCCATTTGCATATACGCCGTTTTGTAGTTGTGATCCAGCGAATGCAGATGAACCAATGTCATTCATTAATTCACTGTATACAGCCGCATTTACTACTGCGTATAGTTTGCCAGTTTCACCGTTTGCACGGATGTTACCAACTGCTTTCATCAATTCTTTGACTGTTAAGTCGCCGCTTGATTCTGCGTTTTCTTGTTGTGGCATATTTCCCATTGCCGCCATAACATCTAAGTCAAATTTCTTAGCAACTGAGTTACCAAGAACACGACCGATTTCGCTTGGATCTACTGCACCAAGGTCTCTTAAGACTGTTCTTGCCGCATATAGATTTGCTACGATTGTGTTTTTTGTGCCGCCTGGAGTAGTTACTGTTACGTCAACTCCTGGATCTGCTTCTGATGATACTTTGGTTGCATCTACTGATGTCAACTCAGGAACTTGTAGAACACCGTTTGGTGCATTAACTACAGGAATAATTGCTCCTGAAAGGAACTGAGATGCTTCGTGTGCCGCGAATATAGTCGCCGCTTTTACCGGAACGATTAAACCGTCCGAGTTTAGTCCTGACATGAATTGGTCAGTTGCTGAACTATTTTGTGCCATTTCTGGTCTCCTCTATTATAATTTGCCTTCAGCCTTAAGTTGTTTATACTTTTCTCTGTCGGCATGTTTAGTTAAATCTAATGAACTTAAATCAACTGGCCCAGTGTTAACACTTCTGCCTGCTGATCCATTAGATACCACCCCACCAGGAGAACTACGAATAAAGTGAGGGTTCTTGTCTAACCACTCATTTACATAACTCTCTATAGTGCGAGGTTCTGCTGTTTCAGGATCGTATTCAACTTCACCTGAAGTCGAAAATACGACTGGACGACCTGTTTCATCAAGACCAACTCTACCTTTTACTAGTTGAGCAACTTGTTCTGGTGATACAGCATTTCGTTTTGCCGCAACATCTAGTAAAGTTCCATCAACCTTTAGGCTGGTCAATTCTGAACGGAGCGTTGTGATTTCTGAACTATACTTGTCTTTTTGTGACTTAAGTATGTCATCGAATTCTTCACGCTTTTTCATCGCCTCTATCTCACGTTCTTCTTCCGCAGTTTTCAATGCTTTGTATTCATTCATATCAACATCTGAGAAACGCTTTTTGTATTTCTCTAATCTTGCTTGAACGATTTTATCAACATCTTTCTGTGAGAAGTTACGCTCATCCTGGTCATTAGTTTGAGGAGTAGCACCAGTATCTACATCATTAATCATTTCCTCACCCGAAGTTACACTCTGTTCGGTCATAGTTTTAATCCTTTCTTGTTTATTTATTCATCGTCAAAATCGACTGATTCGTCAATTTCTTCGATAATCTCTTTCTCTTTTGCTTTTGACTTTTTAGTCTTTGCTAAAACAGTCTCGTTATTCCAACAACAACACTTCCAACCTTCTGGTGCATTGTCGTGAATTTCTTTTACATCGATTGCTTTATCATCTGCATCAACCATAAACTTATGGGAGCCGATTGCATTATCATCGGCATCGTGATATATACCTTTAACTATCTTCATCGTTTCTTTCTCCTTTTCATACTGCCGGATCTTTTTGTAGAACGCAATGAGTATGAACTAGATTTTTTCTTTTCTTTCTTTTTCTTTCCACCGTAATGATAAGGCATTATTGGTCTCCTTGTTTAGCCAAATCTAAATCATTCTGAGTTAGTTCTGGATGTAACTCTAACATTTCTTCATCTGTTAGACCTTCTTCAATCATTGCTTGAATATGTGGTATCTTTGTTTCTGGTGTTACAGTTGGATGAGGCATTTCAGTATCGATTGCAGAGACCTCTTCAATCTCTCTCATAACATCATCTAACTTATCACCATCTGAAATAACAATCTTAGCGATTTGTTTATGTATTTGTTTTACATACGTTTCTGAATTTACTGGAATCTGTAATGCTTCATTTAACAGTTTCAAGTCTGCGTGTTCATCACGTAAATCAAATGTTTTTGTGTATTCAATATTGAAATCAGCATCTGGCATCATGTTTGACCACTTCCAAAATAGTTTCCATATGTTCCATTCTGTTGCTTCCATCTTTGCGGACTTATCTGCAAGTCTGGCATTTAGTTGTTCAAACTCTGTAGATAGTGCAATACCTGACTTAACACTTAGACCTTTAGCCGCCATAATAGCACCAAGATTAGTTTGTCTTAAGAAACTTTCAATATTCATCTTAATCATTTCTATGATACCATTGATGTTGCTTCCGTTTGGTTCTAATAAGAATGGTCGTAAGTTTGGATCTAGTGTGTTCTCCATATTGATTACAGCACCAGCGCCTGCCATTGCTGTAGTATCTTGTGTTTTAACTAGTGTTGGATGCCCGCTTATACGTATTGATTGTTCCGCTTCACTTAGTAAGTTGAACGTTGATTGCATAATCTTGGCAACATCTGCTATATCACTTTGACCAACACCTGATAAGCCTGCTAGTTGATTTGCATAATGAACTACAAAAGGAACAACGCCTGTTGGATTGATTCTTGATTCGCTTGATACGACTTCTTCATCTCTTTCTATCACTACAGTTATTTGTTCTGGTGTCCACATAATATATTTGAATGTGTCTTTTTCCATAAACTCTTTTGTTTTGACATACACAAGTTCTTCTGCACCATTCAGTTTAGTTTCATATGCCCAATCACATACTGCTTCAGGCGTGAACATTTTTAGATATGGTCTTAAGTCTAATTCTATTTCTTGTTCTCTTGTCATTACACCATCTATTTGACCTTTGGTGCATAGTATCCATACATTACCATATACAGTTGCCATATCATTGGCTTCTTTCATAAAGTCGTCAAAGTCTTTACCATTGAAATCAACATCTTCTAAGAAACGTTTAATCATGATATCTTCTGCAAGATATCCAAACGTTCTTATTGGTGTTGAACGAAATAAGAATGAACGATATGTATCGACTGTTAATTTTACTAAGTTATCTAATGCAGTGTATTCTAATCTATTCAAATATTGATTACCTGGTGCATCATCTTCAAAAAGATACTTTCTTAACATACCCAAACTAGCGTGACGATAATCAAATCCACCAAGATAACTTGCACGATAGTAGTTCCATCTGCCTAAGTATGCTTCGTATAATGGGTGCTTATAATCTAAATCCATTAATAAACTCCAAATGTTTTTATGTTATCCGGTTTGACTTCTCGGGTTACAGGAAATAAGAACTCTACAGCATACGTTAAACTATCGAACATATGGTCAAAGCCTGTAGATTTATCTGGTTGCATTGTATTCTCCTTATAAGTATGTCGTCTTAAACTATCTATTGTTCTCTTACACTTAGGGTCAATAAACAATCGTTTTTCCTTTAATGTATTTATCAACAGAGAATTGAGTGAATTGATACGATCCTTAACTGCAGGATGTCGGTTCCTGTATCTTACTTCGAACCCTGCATTTTGTAGTATGCTGATATCTGTTTTACCACTTGCTGATGTCTTACGTTGTGCACCTGCAGGATCTGGAAAACAGACGATTCTTTCTGCGGGATATCTACGTTTTATTTCATTTACAAGTTCTTCTGTATTTGAGTTCATCATACTAATTTCATCTATACAATGTAATCCTTTATTCTTGTCAAGCGAAGTCATGATGCAGGCACTAATTGGACTTACGTTGAAATCACAGCCAATTAGAACCTGCGTGATTGAATGCGGAATCCATTTAACTATGTGGTCGTCCGTGAAGTTATAAGCGATTACACCAAGTGCTTCCTCAAACGAAGCCTCATACTCAGCACGAAACGTCCTCTCATCTAAGTCTCGTTTCGCCGCATTTATTTCAACTTCAGGCACCAGTCCACTTTCAATAGTCTTATACTGGAAACTCGTCCAATCGGGTGTCCCGTGTTTACCTAAATCATATAAATCTTTAAACCAATTATATCCTTTTGGTGTCCCACAGAACAACACCGATCCTGGCGGTTTCTGTGCCGACAATGCTGGTCTAATAACTTCATACCATACTTCTGCATCTATATCTGACGTTTCATCAAATACTGCAAAGTCTACACCCATGCCACGCATAGATTGACCTGCATCTCCTGACCTTAACATGATAGTTGAACCATTAACCAACTCTAACTCCAATCTTGACTCGTTTGTTTTAGCAATCCAGTTTAGATTACCCAAACGTTTCTTTAAATCTTTCCAGATAATATCTCTACACATCTGGTATGTAGGTGCTATGTATAAGCACTTTCTGTTAGGGTGTCTAGCAAATCTTGCCAGTTCTCTAACACTTAAATAAGTTTTGCCTGTTCGTCTGCCTGCAACAAACACTCTAAATCGTGTTTCACTTTTGGCTACAGTGCTTTGTGCATTATTCAGCGGCATCATTATCAGTCCAAGGTAAGATACCTCTATCATCATCTTGGATAGGTGAATCACTTTGATTCAACATCTGCTTGCCAAGCCATATAAGCATCACTGCGTTTCCAGACATTGCAACTTCTATTTGTTTTCTACGAAGTCGCATTTTGCCTTCGGCTTTCCCTTTATCTATAATACCCGAAAAACGTCTTTTCAGTGTATCTTCTGAAACTCCCATAATATCAACCATTTCTTTCATTGTGCAATGAATACTGGCTAACTTATGTAATAAATCAGTATCTATTTGTTTGCGAGGTCTTCCGCCCTTGCTTTTTTTCTCATCAGACATCTAGTGTCTCCTCCTTTTACACCCGAGTAGGTTATAACATGTTTGCAATCATACTCGCAACTTGTGTTGATACTAGGATACCTAGAACCCACCATATGCGATTATCAATCTTATCTACTTTTCTTTCAATTCTGTCTATATCATCTTTCATATGTGCTAGATGATTGTTTTTTATCTCGGCAACATCTTTCTTTAACAAAGCGATTTCTGTATCATTATCATATTTCATAACTGGTGTTTTTTCCTTTCGCTCTGTTTTAATCATTATGATGCACTTATGTTGTCGCCTGGTGAATGCATCTTCTTCCAGTTTGATCCATCAAAGAAAGCCATACACTTCGAACCTGCATTACCATCTGAGATATATGCTTGTGCGCCTTCATCAATGATACCTAAGCCTGCAAATGTATTGGCTGTTGCGGTATTTAATACTGTGTTCACAAAGCCATTTACTGCTGATAGTTTTCCGTTTGCTGTGATTGTATCTGTATTTGCGTTACCTAATATGGTATTACCATCTACTGTTAGATTTGTGTTTACTTTTAGATTATCATTTACTGTAACATCACCTGTGCTATTTGATAAGTTACCTTGTAAGTCTGTGGTGCCTGTTACAATAACATTGTCATCTAACGTTAGGTCTCCGCCTGACTTAAGTGTTCCGTTTCCTGACTCTGATATAGTAAGTGTATTACCTTGAACTACTAAACTTGTCGTTGTGCTAGCGGCATCATCTGCACAAGTATCTAGAACAAATCGTGAACCTCTTGCTGAACCTGATTGTTGTTGAGTAGTTTCAAACATGAATCTTGCATTTGCACTTGTAGGTTCTGAACCATCTTGTGATGCAAGACCTTGAACAACTAATATTCTTTTACCGCTTTCAACACCTGTCTTTGATGCTTCTGTTCCACCAAACACTGTTGATCCAAATGATGGGTTAGAGAAGTTGTTTATTGGTTTGCCAGCACCACCTGTTGTCTCACGTAGATTAACACCTGCCCAACAAGTGTCTCCTGCATTGATTGTAAAGCCGTGTTGTGCAAATGATCCACCTACTGTAGCATCACCAATCGTTGTATTCTTTGTTGCGGCAGAACCTGTAACTGTAACTGTTCCTGTCAAGTCTAAGGTTGATTCGCCTTCTACGGCAGAGATTGCTCTTGCTGTGGTATGAAATAGATTTGATGATCCTTCTGAAAAGTTATCTGTGTTTACTGTTGTTG
>MDTG01323065.1_pt1 | contig 12533 bp, 10 predicted proteins | sample 811421 | NCBI WGS metagenome assembly MDTG01 (sample SAMN05326645, study PRJNA326480) | marine metagenome | isolation source: seawater | place: Pacific Ocean: South East | collected 2011 | reverse complement strand
TTTTCAATTAAAATCTCTATCTCAGCTAATTTATATTCAATAATTTTTTTTTGTTCTTTAATTATTAAATTTAATTCTTTCTCTATTTCACCTTTGTCGATATTGGCAATTAATTTATTGTTATAAATTTTGTATATTAATTTTTGCCAAGCAAAATCAATTTTTGTATTTTCTAAAAATAATTCAAAATCAATTCCGGAATTATCAAATTCTTTCTTCAACCCGGCAATATTGGTGTTGAATTGAGAAGATAATCTCAAAAGATAATCTCTGACTCTTTGTGTCTCTCCTATTTCTATTTTGAAATTATTTATTTCTTTTTTTTTTAATTTTGAATTAATTAAATATCTCATCGCCTCATTTTTTGTTTTATTGACATTTGATTGATTTAATTCTTGTCCTCCTAAAAAAAGAATAGTTTTAACTCTATTTTTAAGTTCAAATGAACTTATTATTTGATCGTCTATGTTTGCGATAATTTTATTTGATGTTACTGCGTTTGCCTTAGTGAAGGAAGAGAAGGTAAACACTATTAGTATACAAAAGGTTTTGATTATTAATTTCATTTATTATTGTTTAAATAATGGGGCATTGATATTTGCAAATGGTGTTAACGTAATCTTAAACATCAATGAATTTTCAGGCTCAAGCTCTGAGTCGTTATAAAATTCTCTTCTATAAACTATTCCAGCTCTTAAACAATCATTCAAATACTCATAACTTAAATCATAGTATTCCCATGAATTTTTTATTAAATCGCGTTTGTTTTTGAAAGCGAAAACCCCGCTATTTCCTCTTTGATATTCTATATCAGTTTCAATAAAATCTTTTTCCCCTAAATGTTTTTGTTTTTGTAAGTAATTTACTTTGAACTTTACTGGATTAAAATCAAATGTCGTGCTAATTTCATTATAATTTAATTCTTTGTAATTTTGGTCAATTTTGAAACTGTAATCTAAGGCAAAGTTCAAGTTTGAGTCATTTTTAAATTTGTACGATGCTTTGCCAACTACATCTGAAAGTTTTTCGTCCAAACTTGAAGTTGATGGCATATGTTTATTTTCTTTATTATTTATGACTTGACCTAATGACAAATTAAATAATTTATCTCTAGAAGTTTTAAATTCATAATCTAATCCAATTGTTGTGCTTAAACCATTTTCAAAATTATGGTTTTTGTCTATTCTGTGCAAATCAAACAAATTTAGAGTATTCAGTCTTGTTTTATCGTTTAAATGTTTACGCATATGGCCAGGAGCGTACCTTATCAACATTTTTGGAGTTAAAAGATGGTCCGTATTATTCAAAGAACTTTTAAATAAATCTATTGAAGTTAAATATCCAAGAGCACCAAAAAATTCAGAGTTTGGCTCATTTTTGTACTCATTTTCATTCTTAGTTTCGTAATTAACATTTCTCAATTTTCCAAGAATCTCACCTTTTAAACCTGATGAATAATAGATATCTCTAAACTTCCAATCAAAATCATTTACAAAAAATTTTGTAAATTTATTTGTATCATAATTTCTTACAGAAACATTTGATTTAAGATCAACATAACCAAGTTTTTTGCTGCTAAATAAATTTCTATCATAAACTAAATCTGGAAAAATAAATTCATATTTATCATTGTAATCTTCCTTTAAAGATTCAAACGAGCTTATTTGCAAACCCAAAAATGAGTCTACGTCTTCTCTCGAAAAGTTTATTGAATTTTCTAGATAATCAGTTTTATAATCTACTAAATCAGAGTCTATTCTATACAATTTTAAGTATTTATCATGAGTTGTATCTTGAAGCGTTATTTCTAAATTATTTTCAGAGCCACTTAAGCCTTTAAAATTTTTAACAAATTTTGAAAAAAAATGTGACTTGTCTCCAGATTTTTTAGTAGAAGTTGAATTTTTATATCCTTGAGTATACCCCGCATCAACAATTAAGTTAGATTTTTTAAACGCTTGACGATATTCTGTTAAAAATAAAGGATGTACAGTGTCAAAAACCTTAGTTGCAAAAGTAATATCTTTATTTAATCCAAGTGTTTTAAAATATGGAACTGCAAATCCAGCGCCTAAATTTTTAGTATTGGTAAATGACGGCGGTAAAAAACCTGACCTTCTATCTACAGTCGGATCTGGATGTGATAATTTTGGAAAATAAAAAATAGGAATATCATAAAATTTTATTAATGCATTATCATAATAAACTGTTTTTTTTGTCTTATCATGCCTCATTTCATTTGCTTGAAAGATCCACGGAGGACATTTATCGTTTTCACGATAATCACAGAGAGTGAAAACACTTTTATTGAAAGAGGTTTTTTGATTTTTTATACTCACGGTGTTAGAAAAAATTCTTGGTTTATTGTTTGCATTAACTTTAAACGCATCATCGTTTAGATATGCTTTCACATCAGTTCCAATAATTTCTCTTCTTTTTTCGTCAATATATACTTGCGTAAAATTATAGTTGTTATTATTTGCATCAGAAATTTTGATCTTTCCAATGGACTTAAAAAAATTATTTTTAGTAGAATATTCAAAATTTTCTAAATAAATTTTATTTTTTTCTAAATCAGTAATAATTGCACTAGAACTTGAGGATATAATTTTTTTCTTATTATCAAAAAGCACGTCTTCCCCCTCAAGAAAAAATCCTTCAGATGTTAATATGTTTGTTTTTCCTACAGTTTTTAATAATTGATCGTCTTTGCTGTACTCTGCATACTCTGTTTCTAAAGTATTGTTTTTTTCATCTTTCGCCAAAACACTATCTTTAAAAATTGATAATTTGCTATTTTTATCAATTGAAATATTTTTTGACTCTATATTTAAATTTTCACATAATAAATTTGTGTGTAAAAAAAAAGATATAATACTTATTATTAAAAAATTACTTTTCATTAATTTGCAAAACTCCAATAAAGCTAAATAGTCCAATAGCTACAACAGGCACCCATACTGATAACGATAGAGATATTCTATTTGTTTGTCCCAAAGCTAGCGATAAATCCTTAAAATAATAAATAGCAACACAAGCTATTAAACCAACAATTATAAAAGTAAAGTTATTAGACTTTTTAAGAGTATTCATTGTTAGAATTGATGCGAGTGCTGTCATAATAAATAAAAAAAATGGTATCGACATCATAGAATTTAAATTTTGATCAAGATAAGTTTTTATATAACCCATTTCCTGTAAATTTTTATAACTTAACAATAAGTCCAAAAAAGACATGGTATCGAAATTTTTATACAAGCTAGTAATTTTTGTGTAATTATATGATGAAAAAATTGAGTAACTATCTAACTTTTCTTGAAAAATGACCCCATCTTTAAACTTGTAAATTATGACATCTTTTAAAACCCAATTGTTGTTTAAAGTATTAGCCGATTTAGCAAAAATCTTTTTTTCAATGTTGTATTCATCGTTTAATTTAAAAATTGTAATATTATTAAGAATATTTCCTCTTGTTTCATCAGCTGAAATTATCCTATGACCATTTTTTAAGTTTTCTTTAATCCAAAGACCATTTCTGTTTACAGTTACTAAATGATCAATATCTCTCGAGTATTCAGCTTTAGTTAATTCATAATATTTCATCATAGAAGAAGTAATTGGATTAATTGCTAATAAAACTATCCATCCAAATATGAAAGAAGTGCAAGCAAGTATAAAAAATATTTTAAAATTTGAATAACCATAAACTTTTAAGTCAAGAAGATCTCTATTATTTCTTATGTTTAAAAGAAACCACATGCTTGAAATAAATATTACAAAAGGTAACATTTTTATAATTTCGTTAGGAACAAATATTGCTGTTAATGTTAAAGGAATTATAATATTTTGTTCTAAATTTTTAAAAAATTCAATTTCTTCAAATAAATTTAATATAATTCCAAAACAGTAACAAATTAAAATTACTTTAAAAACTGTTTTCAAATAACCTGATAAAAGATATCTAAATATTTTATTCATTTCATTTAATAAGAGATTCTCTTTTTAATTTAAAGATTAATAAAAAATAAATAACTGGCGTTAAAATTATAGGGGAGATAATAAAAAGCATGCTTATAATTTTAGAAATACCCGTGTATCTGATTATCAATTCTGCATATAATAATATTAAAAAACTAAAGATAAATATGCTATATTTATTTAAAATAAAATTTGACTTAGATTTTTTTCTTATTAATAAAAATGAACATAATAAAGCGATAAGAGGAATGTAAATTGGCAAAACAATTCTTCTATTAAGCACTGTAGTAATTTCTTTCTTGGTTCCTTCTTTACAATTTAAAAATATACTTGTCTTTGACTCAAATAAACATAAAAATAAATCAATCGTTGAAGTTTCTTGTAACTTAGGAAGTTTAATAGTATTTGTTTTAAGATTTTTAAGATCAATATTTAATCGTTCAAATCTTATAATATTATTCTCAAGATTTTTTTTATTAGTTGACAATATTTGTCCATTAAACAGTGTCATTCCTTTTTCTTGAACATAACCCTTTTCTGCTATAATTGTTTTTGAATTTGAATCATTTTGACTTGTTCCGATATTTTTGAGTAAATTTGAGTTATCGAAAATAAATACATTTTCAATTTCATTACCAACCTTATTTTCTACTAAAAAAGTAAACCCTTTAAACGAGTCACTAAATTGTTGAATTCTAATTGTAGGAATAAAGGAATTGTATCCATCTTTACTTAATAAATTTCTTGATTTATTTAAAGCCAGTGGAGTGACAAAAGTAGAAAATACCAAGTAAAAAAATAAAATAATTACTGATGTTAAAAAAAATAGATTAACCATTGTTAATTTTTTAACACCCGATGTCCATAAAATCACAAATTCATTCTCATCAATCTGTTTAAGTACGAAAATCATCAAAGCTAATAGAAATGACAAAGGAACAAATTTTGTAAAAATTCCTAAAAAATTTAAGAAAGAATATTGAAAGTAAGTTATTACAGAATAACCACTTTCTACAATTAAATCCAAAAAGTTTACCGCTCTAACCGTCCAAGCTATAACTGATAAGGCAAAAATTATAACAAAAAATGTTTTAAGAATTTCTATTATAAAATTTTGATAAATCTTGTTTTGTAGCATGGTAATTTGAAGTACTAAAATAATGTAACTTTAATTAAAACTCAACCTATGATAGTACACTATTATGAATTTTCCATTGAAATCTTGTATATTTGAACATATACAGCTTAAAAACCTATTTTAAACTTATGTCTATTAAAATTAATTATTCAAACAGATCTGACAAGAAATCTACAGAGAATTTGGTCTTATTTGCTAATGAGAAATTTAATATAAATGCGTTAAAAAAATATCTCTCAAATTCTGAATTTTCCTACATTAACGATTTGCTTAAATCCAGCGACTTAAAAAAAAGCTTACTTGTTTTTGAATTTTCCTCAAAAAAAAAAATAGTAATAATATCAATTAAAAATAATTTAAAAACTTCTGATATTGAAAAATTGGGCGCTGAATTTTATGGCCGAGTCAATTACGGTAAGAATAGTGAGTATTCCATATTCTCTGATAGTATAATAAGTAAACAGAAAAATTTTTTAGCTCATTTCCTTCATGGTTTAAAATTAAAATCATACGAATTTAAAAAATATAAAACAAAAAAAGAGACAAGATTGATAAATGTCAACGTATTAGGAAATAAAAATAAACCATCAACTCAAAGTCAATTAAAATTTAAAGCATTGGAAGAAGGAACTTTTTATGCAAGAGATTTAGTTTCAGAGCCAGGCAATGTTCTTCATCCAGATGAATATGCTAAAAGAATAAACGCTCTTAAAAAAGACGGTTTAAAAATAAATATTTATGATGAAAAAAAACTTGAAAAACTTGGTATGCATGCATTACTTGGAGTAGGACAAGGAAGTATTAGAGGATCTTATCTTGTAACAATGGAGTGGAATGGGGCGAAAAATAATTCCAAACCTTTAGCTTTTGTAGGAAAAGGAGTTTGCTTCGATACTGGTGGTTATTCACTTAAGCCTGCTAGATTTATGGAAGATATGACTTATGATATGGCTGGTTCTGCTACGGTAGTTGGTTTAATGAAAAGTCTTGCATTAAGGAAAGCAAAAATAAATGCAGTAGGGGTAGTAGGTTTAGTTGAAAATATGGTTAGCGGTAATGCTCAAAGACCTGGCGATATAGTAAAATCTTACAGTGGTAAAACTATAGAAATATTAAATACAGATGCAGAAGGTCGATTAGTATTAGCTGATGCGCTTACTTTTACAGAAAAAAAATTTAAACCAAAGTTTATTGTTGATCTAGCGACTTTAACAGGAGCCATTATTGTTTGTTTAGGATCAGAGTATGCTGGACTTTTTTCCAATGATGATAGTTTGTCAAAACAAATTTTTAATGCAGGAGAAAAAGTCGAAGAAAAAGTTTGGCGTATGCCTTTACATAAAAATTATGATAAGCTTATGAATTCTAAAAATGCTGATGTTCAAAATATAAATTATGTTGGTGGTGCTGGATCAACTACTGCAGCTCAATTTTTGCAAAGATTTATTATAAACAAAACGCCATGGGCGCACTTAGATATAGCTGGTATGGCTTTTTCAAAATATGGTGGAGCTTTAAATTCAGGAGGAGCAACTGGGTTTGGAGTGAGATTATTAAATCAATTGATAGAGGAAAATTATGAGTAACATAGAGGTAACTTTGTCAATAATAAAACCAGATGCAGTTGAAAGAAATTTAATAGAAAATATAAAATCTATTTTTATTAACAATAATTTAAAAATAAAGGAGAGTAAAAAAATTCATATAACAAAAGAAGAAGCTGCTGAATTCTACAAAGTTCATCAGTCTAAGCCATTCTACGAGGATTTATGTGCTTATTTATCATCCGGGCCTATTGTTGTAATGATTCTAGAGGGCATAAACGCAGTAGTAGCGAATAGAAAATTAATGGGAGCGACTGATCCAAAAAATGCGGACGAAAATACAATCAGAAAACTCTATGGAATATCTATTGATAAAAACTCCGTACATGGGTCCGATTCAGTTGAAAATGCAAAAAAGGAAATTGATTTTTTCTTTAAGAGTTAAATGTATCTAAATATTTTAATTAAAGCTTCTGAATAGGCTTTATATTCCAGTGTTTGGGTTTTTTTTCTTAAACTCTCAAGATCATCATTCTCATTAATAAAAAAACTTTTCTTCACTATAATCTTTCCGTCATCTAGTTTTTCGTTAACGTAATGAACTGTACAACCTGTTTTTATTTCATTACTTTTTAAAATTCTTTGAAAAGTATCAAGACCTTTGAATTTTGGAAGTAATGAGGGATGAATATTAATTATATCATTTCCAAAATTTCTAATAAAATCTTTAGAGATAATTCTCATATAACCAGCCAAACAAATTAAATTAACCTTCCATTTTTTAATTTCCATTAAAATTTGATTTTCGTAATTTCTTTTTTTTGTATCAACTATTAACCAAGGTATTGAATTTTTTTTTGCATACAACAAGCCTTTCGCTTTAGAATTGTTGCTTATAACAAGCTTAATATTGACTGGAAAATTGTACTCTCTGGATCTTTTTAAAATAGAACTTAAGTTTGAACCACGTCCAGAAATAAATATACAAGCTTTTTTTTTTACCATTTTATAGAATTATAAAAGTTAAGTTTTTTTTTATTTTTTGAAACGAAACCTATCTCGTATGGCATATAATTCTTAGTAAAACATGTTTTAATTTTTTTTATTTTTTTCTTGTCGGTTATTAAACAAAAACCAACTCCACAATTGAAAGTTTTTATCATTTCACTTTCAGATACATTTTTAGATTTGATCCATCTAAAAATATTTTTTGTTTGTATTTTTGATAAATCAATATCTATGGATAAATTTCCTGGGACTGATCTGATTATGTTCTCTACCAAACCTCCTCCAGTAATATGCGCTGCAGCATTTATCAAATTTTTGTTAAGCAACTTTAATATTTCTTTTGAGTAAATTTTTGTTGGAGTTAGTAATTCTTTTTTAATATTTTTATCAATTTTATTTTTTTTTATAATAGATCTTACTAATGAAAATCCATTTGAATGCAGTCCACTTGAGGGTACTGCCAAAATTATATTACCTTTCTTAACTCTATTTTTATGTAGAATTTTTTTTTTAGAAACGATGCCAACACAAAAACCAGCTAGATCAAATTTATCATTTGTGTAGACCCCGGGCATTTCAGCCGTTTCGCCGCCAATAAGTTTACAATTGGAAATTTTGCAGCCTTTAAGAATTCCTTTTAATATTTTTTTTGTTTTTTTTAAATTTAATTTACCAACAGCTATATAGTCTAAAAAAAACAAAGGTTTTGCCCCTTGGACAATTAAATCATTCACGCTCATCGCCACTAAGTCTATGCCGATGGTATCAAATTTCTTAAGCTTGTTAGCTAATTCAACTTTAGTACCAACCCCGTCTGTGCATGACACTAAAACTGGATCTTTAATTTTCATCTTGCTTATATCGAAGTTTGATCCAAAAGCACCAATATTATCTTTTAAAAATAAATTGTTCGTTTTTTTGACATTTTTTCTGGTTAAATTTGCGATGTGTTTCACAAGTTTATTAGCAACAGAAATATTAACACCACTTTTTTTGTAACTATTTTGCGCTTTTTTCATTTATAAGAATGATAATTAATTGATTATGAAAAATTTAAAATTAATAATTTGTATATTAATTATTTTATTTAAAACTGGAAATCTTTTTTCAGATAATAACATTTTTAATGTTAATAATATCGAGATAAATAAGGACATTTCTGATAAAAATGAAGATTTAGCAAACCTTGCTTTTAAAAATGGATTTAAAAAATTAACTAATAGGTTATTATTAGAAAAAGATTTTAAAAATGTTTCTAATACTAGTCTAGAAGTTATTAAAACTCTAATTTCATATTATCAGGTAATTGAAAACAATAATAAAGATAAAAATAATAATTTAAACATTAATATTTTTTTTGATAAAGATAAAATTCATAATTTTTTTTATGAAAGAAATATTTTATACTCGGATGTAAAAAACACTGAGGTACTATTTTTTCCTCTATTGATTCATAAAGACGAATATTTTGTTTATTCTAAAAATTATTTTTACGATAATTGGATCAGAAATGATCAAAAAAACTTAATCCAATATGTTTTACCAGTTGAGAGTATAGAAAGTATTCAAAATATTAAATTAAATAAAAATACAATATTTGAATTAAATATTTCTAATTTTTTCAAAGAATATAATAATGAAAATATGACTTTTGCTATTATTGAAAAAAATGACAATGAAGCTAAAATATTTTTAATTAATAGTGTATCAGACAAAAAACTAAATAAGACTCTTATAGTAAAAAGAGAAAAACTCAATCAACAAAACTTTAATGAAAAAATTATCTTAGAAACAAAAAAAATAATAAAAGATTTAATAAAATCTCAAAACTTAATTGATGTAAGAACACCTTCATTTTTAAATGTTGAGCTAAAGATAAATAGAAAAAACAATTTGTTTGAACTAGGAAATAGGTTAGACCAAATTGATTTGATTGAAACATTCTATATACAAAAATTAACCAAAGATTATGCATCCGTAAAAATTAAATATTTAGGAAAAGTTACAAAGATTATTGATAAGCTTAAAAAAGAAAAAATTAATTTAAAAATGAAAAATGGACAATGGCAAATTAGCATTATATAAAGATGTCACAATTAACATTCAAATTTCCTTTTAAAACAAAGTATTACGAGCAAGACTATTATGTATCTAGTAATAATTTTTCAGCATACAAATTAATAGAGAGCTGGCCAAATTGGTCAGAAAAATGGTTAAATATTTTCGGTCCAAGGGGATGCGGTAAATCACATTTGTCTAAAATACTTGAGAAAAAAATAGGAAACGTAAAATATCTTGATGCTAAATCAATTGATGATAAAACAATCACAAAATTCTCTACTTGCAAATGTTTAATTATTGACAATTATAATAAAAATATTGAGGAGAAACTTTTTTATTCGATACTTAATCACTCAAAACAATTGGATAATTTTGTTGTTATTAATTCAACCACACCAATAAAAGATATGAATTTCGGTTTAATCGATTTAAAATCAAGATTAGAAAGTTTTTTAAACATTGGAATTGATCTTCCAACAGATGACTTGTTGAGAGTAATAATATCAAAATTTTTTTCTGAAAAACAAATAAAAGTGAGTCCGAAAGTATCTGAATATATTATCAACAATATAGAAAGATCTTATGAGAAAGTATCAATATTTATAAAGAAAGTTGATGATTTATCCTTATCTTCTGGAAAATCAATAAATATTAATTTAATAAAAAAAGTTATAGATGAATAAATATAGAACACATAATTGTAATGAACTTGATGAAAAAGATGAAAATAAAACAGTTTCACTGTCTGGATGGCTACACAGAAAAAGAGACCATGGAAATTTACTTTTCATAGATATAAGAGATCATTTTGGTCTCACGCAATGTGTAATAGAAAATAAAAATAAATTTTTTAGTATTATAGAAAAAATAAGACCAGAGTCAGTTATTACAGTCACTGGCACAGTTGTCAAAAGAAGTAAAGGCACTGAAAATTTAGAACTCAACACTGGTAAAATTGAAATTGATATTAAATCGGTTAAAATTTTGTCTGAAGCTAGAGAGTTGCCCATGCCTGTATTCGGAGAACAAGATTACCCTGAAGACATAAGACTTAAATACAGATTCTTAGATTTAAGACGAGAGGAGATGCATAAAAATATAATTTTAAGATCTAATGTAATATCTTTTATTAGATCAGAGATGTTAAAATTGGGTTTTCTAGAATTTCAAACACCAATTTTAACATCTTCAAGCCCAGAAGGAGCAAGAGATTTTTTAGTACCAAGCAGACTAAATCCTGGAAAATTTTATGCTTTACCTCAGGCCCCACAACAATTTAAACAATTAATAATGGTTTCAGGTTTTGACAATTACTTTCAAATAGCACCATGTTTTAGAGATGAGGATGCAAGAGCTGACAGAAGTCCAGGAGAATTTTATCAACTTGATATTGAGATGTCTTTCGTTGAACAAGAGGATGTATTTAATGTTCTAGAAATATTGTTGGTAAAATTATTTAAAAAATTCTCATCAAAAAAGGTTTTAAAAGATAAATTTCCAAGAATTACTTATAAAGAATCGATGCTTAAATATGGAACTGATAAACCTGATTTAAGAAACCCTTTATATATAACTGATTTAACAAATATTTTTACAAGAGAGGATGTAAAATTTGAAATTTTTAAAAAATTAGTAAACAATGGTTCTAAAGTTCGATGTATTGTCACTAAAAAAACAAAAGATAAACCAAGAAGTTTTTTTGACAATATTGACAAATGGGCAAAAGACCAAGGGGCGTCTGGACTTGCTTATTTTTCTTTAGAAAAGTCAAAAAAATTGTCTGCTAATGGCCCAATTGGAAAATTTTTTAGCGAAGAGGCACTAATAGAAATTATGAAAATTAGTGGAGCAAAAGAAGGTGACAGTTTATTTTTAGCTTGTGGAAAAGAAAGTGATGTAGAAAAAATTTTATCTATTTCAAGAGATAAAATTGCTAATGATTTAAATTTAATTAATGAAAATGAATTCGCTTTTTGTTGGATTGTAGATTACCCTCTATATGAACTTGATGAGCAAACAAAAAAAATTAAATTTAGTCATAATCCTTTCTCTATGCCCCAAGGTGACCTTGAAAAAATTGATTTTAGTAAACCTTTAGAAATTAAAGCTTACCAATATGATATAGTTTGCAATGGAATTGAGCTTTCCTCAGGAGCAATAAGAAATCATATTCCAGATTTAATGTATAAACTTTTCTCAATCGCTGGTTATGATAAAAATCAAGTGGAAGAAAAATTTGCGGGAATGTTAAATGCTTTAAGCTATGGTGCTCCACCGCACGGCGGAATAGCCCCAGGTTTAGATCGGATTATAATGCTACTTGCTGGTGAAAAGAATATCAGAGAGGTTACACTATTTCCAATGAATCAAAATGCGCAAGATTTAATGATGCAAGCCCCATCTAAAGTGGATCCAAAGCAGTTGAAAGAACTTGGAATAAAAAATGATTTAAAAAAAAAGGACTAGTTTTTAGATTTTAAATTAATTCTGACATCCGACAAGTCGACTAATTTTTCCTCGTAATTGCTTCTGACGAAGCCCTTAGAGGTAATATTTTTTACAATTTTTAAAAACTTGTCGTCCGTCCCATCAGAGACTACATCTTTAGTGCTCGCTATTGAAGGAGTATGCGCTAGTTCCTCTTTACCTAGGTAAGAAATTGCCAATTCTCTAAAAACGTAATCTAAAATAGATGAAGCACTTAAAATTCTATCATTTCCTAATACGTTGCCTGATGGTTCAAATTTTGTATCAATAAAAGCATCAACATACTCTTCTAATGGAACTCCGTACTGTAGTCCTAA
>MDTG01444745.1_pt1 | contig 12534 bp, 23 predicted proteins | sample 811421 | NCBI WGS metagenome assembly MDTG01 (sample SAMN05326645, study PRJNA326480) | marine metagenome | isolation source: seawater | place: Pacific Ocean: South East | collected 2011 | reverse complement strand
TGTTTTTGGAGAGATCATAGAATTAATATTATTGATACACCAGGACACGTTGATTTTACGATAGAGGTAGAGAGATCCTTAAAAGTTTTAGATGGTGCTGTTGCGGTATTTGATGGGGTAGCCGGAGTAGAACCTCAATCTGAAACAGTTTGGAGGCAAGCTGATAAATATAAAGTTCCAAGAATATGCTTTGTAAATAAATTAGACAGAACAGGTGCAGATTTTTTTAGATGCGTTGATATGATAAAAGATAGACTTGGAGCTAAACCTTTAGTTCTTCAAATTCCAGTTGGCGCAGAGTCTAATCTCAAAGGTATTGTTGATCTTGTAAAAATGAAAGCTGTCATTTGGCAAAATGAGGATTTAGGTGCAAAATTTGATTTGGTAGACATACCTGGTGATCTTAAAGAAAAAGCTGATCAATATAGAAAAGAATTGGTCGAGACAGCAGTGGAGGAAGATGAAAAATTAATGGAAGATTATTTAAATGGGAAAGAACCATCTGAAGCCGATCTGATTAAATGTATAAGAAAAGGTACTTTAGGATTTAACTTTGTACCAATAACTACTGGTTCTGCATTTAAAAACAAAGGAGTTCAACCATTGCTAGATGCAGTAATAGACTATTTGCCGAGTCCAGAGGATTTAAAGTCAATTGAAGGTACAAAACTTGGATCAGATGAAAAAGTTGAAATGAAATTTGCAGATAATGAACCGTTCTCAGGTTTAGCATTTAAGGTGGCTAACGATCCTTTTGTAGGATCTTTAACGTTCGTAAGAATTTATTCGGGAACTTTAAAATCAGGAACATCAGTTTATAACTCATCTAAAGAAAAATCAGAACGAGTTGGAAGAATGCTTTTAATGCATGCCAACAGCAGAGAGGATATAAAAGAGGCAAATGCAGGTGATATAGTTGCTTTAGCAGGTTTGAAATATACTATTACCGGGCATACTTTATGTGGAGAGGATAACCCAGTGTTACTTGAGCCAATGGAATTTCCAGATCCAGTAATTGAGATTGCTGTTGAACCAAAGACTAAAGGTGATCAAGAAAAAATGGGTGAAGCTTTAGGTAGATTAGCTAAAGAGGACCCGTCTTTTAGGGTAACTTCAGATGAAGAGTCAGGTCAAACTATAATCAAAGGTATGGGGGAACTTCATTTAGATATTATAGTTGATAGAATGAAACGAGAATTTAAAGTTGAAGCAAATATTGGAGCCCCTCAAGTCGCATACCGTGAAACCATTTTAGGAACTTCAGAAGTTACATATATCCATAAAAAACAAAGTGGTGGGGCTGGCCAATTTGCAAAGGTTACATTGCTAGTTGAACCACTGGAGCCAGGCAAAGGTAGAGAAGTTGAAAATAAAATTAAAGGTGGAGCAATTCCAAAAGAGTTTATTCCTGGTGTAGAAAAAGGCGTTGAAAGTGTAGCCGACAGCGGTATTTTAGCTGGTTTTCCATTAATAGATTACAAAGTTACTATTATTGATGGATTACACCATGATGTTGACTCAAGTGTTTTGGCTTTTGAAATCGCAAGTAGAATGTGTTTTAGAGATGCGTGCACAAAAGCTCAGCTTAAATTATTAGAGCCTATTATGAAAGTTGAAGTTGTTACCCCTGAAGATTTTATGGGCGATGTAATAGGTGATTTGAATAGTCGTAGAGGTCAAGTTGGTTCTACTGAGCCAAGAGGAAATGCAACAGCAATACAAGCAACAGTGCCTTTAGCAAACATGTTTGGTTATATAAACAATCTAAGATCTTCAACACAGGGAAGAGCACAATACACAATGCAATTTAGTCATTATGATAAAGTCCCGCAAAATGTGCAAGATGAAGTAACAAAGAAATTAGCATAATATGGAAAATCAAAATATAAGAATTCATTTAAAAGCCTACGATAATAAAATTCTTGATTTATCGACAGAGGAAATTGTAAACACGGCCAAAAGAACTGGCGCGCAAGTAAAAGGCCCAATTCCTTTACCAACAAGAATTGAGCGATATACCGTGTTGAGATCCCCTCATATCGATAAAAAAAGTCGTGAACAATTCGAGTCAAGAACACATAAAAGATTGATTGATATAATTGAACCTACACCTCAAACAGTAGAAGCTTTAATGAAATTAGATTTAGCATCGGGTGTTGATATAGAGATAAAAATATAAATATGAGTATTGGATTAATAGGGACAAAATTAGGAATGACGAGAGAATTTATTCAATCTGGTCAATCGGTACCAGTAACTGTTATCAAAATAGAAACTGGAAGAGTTATTGATATTATTGAAAAAGAAAAAAGAGGATATACGGCAATAAAAATAGGTTATTTCAAAACTAAAAATTCAAAACTAACCAAACAAATGAAAGGTTATTTCACAAAAAAAAAACACTGAGCCAAAAAAAATTTTGAAAGAATATAGAGTCGATAGCACTGAGAACTATAAAACAGGTAATGAACTTGGTTTGGATTTATTAAAAGATAAAAAATTTGTAGACATTCAATCCAAAACAATAGGTAAAGGGTTTGCCGGTGCTATGAAAAGATGGAATTTTGGCGGATTACGAGCATCACACGGTGTTTCAATTTCACATAGAGCTCATGGGTCTACCGGTCAAAACCAGGATCCAGGTAGAGTGTTTAAAGGCAAGAAAATGGCTGGTCACATGGGAGACAAGTACAGAACGATGTTAAACTTAGAGATTATTAAATCGGACACAGTTAATAATTTACTTTATGTGAAGGGTTCAATACCCGGTGGAAAAAATTCTACAGTTTATTTAAGAGAGTCAATTAAAAATGTGAGAAGAAAAACAACTTTAGAGAAATACAATGATAAAATTAAAAAAACAGAAGCAGCTAAAGGTAAAAAAAAATAAATGAAAGTTAAACTTTTAAATTTAGAGAGCACAAAGTCGGAAACTATTGAAGTTTCAGATAAAATTTTAAAACATAAAATTAATTACAAGCTCATAAAGTCTGTTATAGATTGGCAACTTAACCATTTAAAGCCAAGAACAGCTAAAACAAAACAAAAAAATGAAATTAAAGGTTCTACTAGAAAAATTGTGCCACAAAAAGGTAGTGGTGGGGCTAGACACGCTAGCAGAAAAGCTCCGATATTTGTTGGCGGTGGAGTAGCTCACGGACCAAAAGGTGCAGTATATAAAATTAAAAAAATAAACAAAAAGGTAAGAAAACTAGCTTTGGCTCACACATTGTCGAAAAAAAATTCTGATAAAAATTTGTTTATTCTATCAGATGTTAAAAAAGAGGTTAAAAAAACAAAAGAATTCAATAACTTTTTGAAAAAAAACAACCTATTAAATGTCATAATAATATCTGATCTTGAAACATTAAAAAATATAAATAAATCAGCAAGAAATATAAGAAATTTAAAATTAATAAATGATGCTGGTGCAAATATTTACGATATGATGAAATATAAAAATGTATTGCTTACACAAAGCTCAGTAAAAAATTTAGAAAAAAGGATTTTGAATGAAAAAAATTAATTCCTTAGACTCAATAATAAGACCAATTATAACTGAAAAAGCAACTATTTTATCAGAACAAAATAAAACTGTCTTTAAAGTACATAAAAAAGCCAATAAAAAAAATATAAAAAAAAATATAGAAAAAATTTTTAAAGTAAATGTAATAAAAGTAAATATTGTTAACTTGAAATCTAAAATAAAATTTAAACAAGGAAGGCTATCAAAAAAAAGTGGTTATAAAAAAGCTATTGTAACTTTAAAAAAAGGTCAAAGTATTGACCTTACAACAGGAATTTAATTATGAGCTTAAAAACTTTTAAACCATACACAAAATCAAACAGAGGCACTGTTATAGTTGATAAAAGTAATTTGTGGAAGGGCGGCCCATTTAAATCTTTAACTAAAGGTCAAAAATCAACTGGTGGTAGGAATAACTATGGCAGAATAACTTCTAGACACAGAGGTGGTGGCGTCAAACATAAATATAGAATCATAGATTTTTTAAGAAACAAAAAAAATATGCCTGCTGTAATTGAACGTATAGAATACGATCCTAATAGAACTTCTTATATAGCATTAATAAAATATGAAGATAACTTGAGAAGTTATATAATTTGTCCTCAAGGTCTTAAGATAGGTGATAAAATTTCATCTGGTGATAATGTTGAAATTAAGATCGGTAATTGCTTAAAGTTAAAAGACATTCCACCAGGAACAACTATCCATAACGTTGAATTGATACCTGGTAATGGAGGTAAATTAGCTAGATCAGCAGGATCATCTGTAACTTTATCTGGAGTCGATGACGATTATGCCATTCTAAAACTTTCATCTGGTGAAACAAGAAAAGTGAGTATTAATTGTAGCGCCACAATAGGAGCCGTGTCAAATCCTGATCAAAAAAATATTAAAATCGGAAAAGCTGGCAGAAATAGATGGAAAGGAAAGAGACCTCAGTCACGAGGTGTTGCCATGAATCCAGTTGATCACCCTCATGGAGGTGGTGAAGGAAAAACTTCAGGCGGAAGAAGTCCAGTTTCCCCTTGGGGTCAATCTGCCAAAGGATTAAAAACTAGAAGACCAAAAAGAAGTGATAAATTTATAATAACGAGAAGGAAAAAAAGAAAATAATTATGACTAGAGCTGTTTGGAAAGGTCCCTTTGTACATCCAAGTTTATTAAAAAAAATTGATAAACTTAAAAACAACCCTGGAAAAAAACCAATCAAAACTTGGTCCAGAAACTCAACGATTATTCCAGATTTTGTTGGGCATAGCTTTATGATACATAATGGAAAATCATTTATTCCAATAACAATCTCTGAAGAAATGGTAGGTCACAAATTAGGGGAGTTCGCTCCTACTAGAACTTTTAAAGGACATACGCCTGCTGATAAAAAGGCTGCTGCTGAAAAAGCTACATCATCAGATAAACCAGCCGGGGGAGCTAAAGATGCAAAAAAATAATAATATTGTAAAAGCTGTAAATAAAAACGTAAGGTCTAGTCCACGAAAAATTTCTTTAGTTTTAGATCATATTAGAGGTAAAAAAGTTGATGCAGTACTTCGTGATTTAGACTTTATTAGAAAAAAAATTTCATCAGATGTAAGTAAAACTGTAAAGTCTGCGATAGCAAACGCTGAGAACAATAATCAATTTGATATAGACAATCTTTATGTAAAAGAGGCTTACGTTGGTAAATCTTTAGTTATGAAAAGATTTAGACCTAGAGCAAAAGGAAGGGCAAGCCCTATAAAAAAACCATTTAGCAGAATTACAATTATTTTGAGCGAAAGAAAGGAAAAAAAAGATGGGCCAAAAAATTAATCCTATAGGTTTGAGGCTTGGAATTAATCGAGGTTGGGACTCAACTTGGTTTGCAAAAAAGAAAGATTTTGGAAAGTTTTTGATAGAAGACTTTAAAATGAGAGAATATATAAAAAAAAATATTACAAATTCTGGGGTGTCTGAAATAATAATTGAGAGATCTTCAAAAAAATGTACTGTCTCTATTCATACATCTAGACCTGGTTTTGTTATCGGAAAAAAAGGTTCTGATATAGAAAAAATTAAGAAAAATCTGATGAAAATCACCGATAGCGAGGTAAATGTAAATATTAAAGAGATAAAAAAACCAGAGTTAAACGCAAACTTAGTGGCAGAAAATATTGCTCAACAATTAGTAAAACGAATTGCATATAGACGAGCCATGAAAAGAGCAATGCAATCAGCAATGAGATTAAATGCTAAAGGCATTAAAGTAATGGTTAGTGGTAGGCTAGCTGGTAATGAGATAGCAAGAACAGAGTGGTTAAGAGAAGGAAGTATACCGTCACACACCCTGAGAGCAAATATTGATTACGGTTTTGCAGAAGCTTTAACTACATACGGTATTATAGGTATAAAGGTTTGGATTTATAAGGGTGCTTTATTTGAAAAAGATATAGAAAAAGAAAAAATAGAAAGAGTAAAAAATGTTACAACCAACAAGAACTAAATATAGAAAAGCATTTAAAGGTCGAATTAAAGGTAAAGCAAGCCGTGCTGTGACACTAAATTATGGCCAGTTTGGCTTAAAGGCAATGCAGCCTGATAGGGTAATAGGAAAACAAATTGAAGCGGCTAGAGTCGCTCTAACTAGATATATGAAAAGAACCGGTAAAGTTTGGACAAGAATATTTCCAAATATACCAGTTTCAAAAAAACCAACTGAGGTAAGAATGGGTAAAGGCAAAGGATCACCAGAGTATTACGCATGCAGAGTAAAGCCTGGAAGAATTATTTTTGAAATCGATGGAGTAAGTGAAGAAGTAGCTAGAGAAGCTTTGTATAAAGCTTCAGCAAAACTACCTATCAAAACTAAATTTATAAGCAGGTAATATGGTAACTAAAAAGAAAGAGGATAAAAAATTAACGAAAGATCAAGCTATAAAAAAACTTGAATTATTAAAAAAGGATTTATTCAATATAAGATTTAAAAGAATTAATAATCAAATTGAAAATCCTGCACAATATGGCGAAATTAAAAAAAGTATAGCTCGGCTATATACGACAATTAAAGGTTCAAAATGACAAAAAAAATTTTAAAAGGCATTATTACAAGCGCTAAAAACAATAAAACAGTTGTTGTTGAAGTTACTAGAAAGTTTTCTCATCCGTTTTATGGAAAAGTTATTAAACGGTCAAAAAAATATCATGCTCATGATGAAAATAATAAATTTAAAGAGGGTGAAATTATTCAAATAATTGAGTGCAATCCAATATCTAAGAAAAAAAGATGGAAGGTTTTAGAAAAATGATACAAGTGCAAACTGAATTAAACGTAGCAGATAATACAGGCGCAAAACGAGTTGAATGTATAAAAGTGCTAGGTGGATCAAAAAGAAGATATGCTTCGGTAGGGGACATTATTGTAATAAGTGTTAAGGACGCTATTCCTAAAGGTAAAGTTAAAAAAGGAGCTGTACATAAAGCAGTAGTGGTAAGAACAAGAAAAGAGATATTTAGAAATGATGGGTCTAAAATTCAATTTGATGCAAATGCTGTTGTACTTACTGATGACAAAGGCGAACCCATTGGAACAAGAATATTTGGTCCAGTCACTAGAGAATTAAGAGTAAGAGGACATACAAAAATAATTTCACTTGCACCGGAGGTTTTATAATGATGAGTTTAAAAAAAGGACTACAGGTTAAAGTTATTACTGGTAAAGATAAAGGTAAGACAGGAGAAATTTTAGAAATAAATAGAAGCTCAAATAGAGTAAAGATTAAATCTATTAATATGATAAAAAAACATTTAAAGCCAACCAAAGAAAATAAAGGTGGAATTATTTCAAAAGAAAACTTTATACATATTTCAAATATTAAAAACATTGATAAACCAAAAACTAAAAACAAACCAAAAAAGGCAGCTAACAAAAAATGATACCTAGATTAAAAACATTGTATGAAAAAAATATAATTAAAAATTTGATGACCAAATTAAATTATAAAAATAAACACCAAACACCAAAACTTGTAAAAATAGTCTTAAATATGGGTTTAGGCGAAGATGCTTCTGACGGTAAAAAAATTCAAACAAGTCTTGATGATCTAAGTTTAATCACAGGTCAAAAAGCAGTTATTACAAAGTTTAAAAAATCTATCGCAAATTTCAAAACTAGAAAAGGACAAAGCGCTGGAGCAAAAGTAACACTAAGAGCAAATAGAATGTACGAGTTTGTAGACAGACTAGTCAATATTGCTTTGCCAAGAATTAAAGATTTTAGAGGTTTAAAATCAGATGGAATTGACAACTCAGGCAATTATAGTTTTGGTATTAAAGAACATATAATATTTCCAGAAGTAAATTTTGATAAAGTTGATAAAATAAGAGGTTTAGATATTACTATTGTAACTTCAAATAAATCAAAAAAAGGAACTCTTGAATTATTAAAAGAATTCAATTTTCCTATAACAGAAAAAAAAGCGAGGTAGCATGGCAAAAAAAAGTGCAGTACAAAAAAATTTAAAAAGAATTAAGATGGTAAACAAGTATGAAAAAAAGAGATTAAAGCTTAAAAAAATTATCATGAATAAAAAACTAGAGTTGGCAGAGAGATTTGCAGCTCAACTAAAATTAGATAAATTACCTAAAAATTCTTCTAAAGTGAGAATTAGAAACAGATGTGGTATTTCAGGTAGACCACATGGATATTATAGAAAACTAAAAATTTCCCGGATAGCTTTACGTGACATGGCTTCGGCTGGAAAAATCCCTGGAATAATAAAATCAAGTTGGTAGGAGGAATATGACATTAGTTGATCCAATAGGAGATATGTTTACTAGAATTAGAAACGGACAAATGAGAAACTTAAACTCAGTGAACATACCAGCATCAAAATTTAGATCTAAAATTTTAGAAATATTGAAGACTGAAGGTTATATTAACAGCTTTTTTTTGCAGAATAATGACCAAAATAAAAAAGTAATCAAAGTTAACTTAAAATATTATGAAGGGACACCTGTAATTAAAGAAATTAAAAGAATATCAAAACCAGGTAGAAGAGTTTACTCAAGAGCAACAAGTATACCAAAAATACAAAACGGTTTAGGTATGGCCATTATATCGACATCACAAGGAGTAATGTCAGATATTGAAGCTAGGAAAAACAATATTGGTGGTGAGATAATTTGTAAGGTATTTTAATGTCAAAAATTGGAAAAAAAAATATATTACTACCTAAAGATACTTCAATTAAAATTGAAGGAGATAAAATTACTGTAACCGGACCTAAAGGGAATAAATCTTTATTTATAAATGAAAAAATATTTTCATCTAAAGTTAATGAAAAAAATGAATTTCAAATTCTACCAACAAATAAAGTTGTGGACCATAAAACCCAACTTCTTTGGGGAACTTATAGAAGTCTGATAAATAATGCTGTTATAGGAGTTTCATCTGGTCATGAAAAGATATTAGAATTAAATGGTGTTGGTTTTAGAGCAAATTTAAAAGGTGATACATTAAATTTACAAATAGGGTTTAGTCATGATGTTAATTTTAAATTTCCAAAAGATGTAAAAATACAAGTAGAAAAACAAACTGTAATAAAAATTAATGGAGTAGATAAAGAACTAGTTTCGAAAATAGCCTCTGATATTAAATCTTTAAAGCCTGTTGAGCCATATAAAGGTAAAGGCATAAAGGAGAGAAACCAGTATGTTCTTAGAAAAGAAGGAAAGAAGAAATAAATGCAGAAAATTAATTCCAAAATAAAAAGAAAAATAAGAAATAGAAAAAAATTGAAGGATATAAATACAAACAAGCTTCGAATTACTGTATTTAAGTCTTCAAAAAATATTTACGCACAAATAATAGACGATAAAATAAGAAAAACTCTTGTATCAGCATCTTCTACTGAAAAAGAATTAAAAAAATCAAAAATTAAAAAGATTGATCTATCTGTTACATTAGGTGAATTATTAGCCAAAAGAGCCAAAGAAAAAAAAATTAATAGTGTTTATTTTGATAGAGGAGGCTACAAATATCACGGACGTATTAAGGCATTAGCTGACTCTTTAAGAAAAAATGGGATTAAAATTTAAATGAGTGAAACTGAATATAAAGAAAAATTAGTTGCAATTAATAGAATAACCAAAGTTGTAAAAGGTGGTAGAAGGTTTGGGTTTGCTGCTTTAGTTGTTGTAGGTAATCAAAAAGGCTCTATAGGTATTGGTCAAGGTAAATCAAAACAGGTTCCTGATGCAATAAAAAAAGCAACTGAAGTTGCAAAAAGAAATCAAGTTAAAATTCCTTTAAAAGATGGCAGAACCTTACATCACGATGTAAAGGGAAAAAATGGTTCAGGTAAAGTATTTATGAGATCAGCACCGGCTGGGACGGGAATAATTGCTGGAGGAGCTATAAGATCAGTTTGTGAAGTTTTAGGAATTCAGGATGTTGTTGCGAAGTCTTTAGGCTCTGCTAATCCACACAATGTTTTAAAAGCATGTGTAAATGGACTAAAATCACAAATCTCACCTAAACTTTTATCTTCAATAAGGGGAAAAAAAATTTCTGAGATTATTTCAAAAAGAGAAAATAAATAATGAAATTGAACAATTTAATCAAAACTAACAAAAAAAAATTAAGACCGGGTCGAGGAATAGGTTCGGGTAAAGGTAAAACCTCAGGTAGAGGTCACAAAGGACAAAAATCTAGGTCAGGTGTGGCCATTAAAAGCTTTGAAGGTGGGCAAATGCCTTTATTTAGAAGATTGCCGAAACGAGGATTTAAATCTTTTAAAAAAACAAGCACTGCAATATTAAATTTGTCAAAGCTTCAAAGTTTTTTTGACCAAAAAAAAATAAAACTTGATAACACCTTAGATTTGAAAATATTACAAAGTAAAAAGATAATTTCAAAAAAATATGAAAAACTTAAAATACTGGGAACTGGCGAAATTAAAAATAAAATAAATTTATCGGCAAATTTTGTATCAAAACAAGCCAAAGAAAAAATTGAGAAAATAGGCGGAAAATTAACATTAATTAAAAACTAAAATTTATGTCTAGTGAAAATTTAAACCCTGGTGCCTTTAGTCATGCAACAGATTTAAAAAATAGAATTTTTTTTACGATTTTTTTATTGATTGTTTATAGACTTGGTACCTACGTTCCTTTATCTGGGATAGACCCAGATGCATTAAAAGAAATAATGTCATCTAGTCAACAGGGTCTTTTAGGTATGTTCAATATGTTTTCAGGTGGGGCGGTCACTAGAATGGCTATTTTCGCACTAGGCATAATGCCTTATATTTCGTCGTCAATTATTGTCCAATTACTTACAGGCACTTCTGATTATTTTAAGAATTTAAAGGAGCAAGGTGAAATTGGAAGAAAAAAAATTACTCAAATTACTAGATATGGAACTGTGATGATTGCTGCGTTACAAGGTTATGGTGTAGCAGTCGGTATTGAGAATGCAGGTAATTTAGTTTTAGAACCAGGTATGTATTTTAGAATAACTACAACTATTTCTTTAGTAGCAGGTACTACTTTTTTAATGTGGCTAGGTGAACAAATAACTCTTAGAGGAATAGGAAATGGTATATCTTTAATAATTTTTTCAGGCATTGTAGCAGAAATACCTAGAGCTTTAGCATCAACTTTTGAACTTGGTCGGACAGGGGCTTTATCTGCTGTCATGATTGTTGGAATATTTTTGCTAGTAATAGTTACAGTTTTATTTATAGTTTTTTTTGAAAGGGCAGTCAGAAAAATATTGATAAATTACCCTAAAAGACAAATGGGAAATAAAATTTATGGCGGCGAGTCCTCTCATCTACCACTCAAAATTAATACTGCAGGAGTTATACCTGCCATTTTTGCTTCTGCGTTGCTTTTATTGCCTATTACTATGAGTAATTTTGGTTTTGCTGAGTCAGATTTTTTTATAAATTTGTCTTCACTTTTCACACAAGGACAACCTCTATATATGGCGTTGTATGCATTTGGAATTATCTTTTTTTCTTTTTTTTATACTTCAATAGTTTTCAATCCAAAAGAAACTGCAGAAAATTTAAGAAAATATGGAGGCTATATACCCGGAATCAGACCAGGTGAAAGAACTGCGGAATATATAGAAACAATTTTAAATAGACTTACAACCATTGGAGCTATGTATTTAACTATTGTATGTTTAATGCCTGAGTTTTTAATAGCTAGATATCCAATACCATTTTACCTTGGAGGAACATCAATATTAATTGTTGTAGTGGTTGCGATGGATACTGTGACTCAAGTTCAAACAAGATTGATGAGCTCACAGTACGAGTCATTAATTAAAAAAGCAAAATTCGGGAAGTAATTACATGAACATAGTTATCTTCGGACCACCTGGAGCTGGCAAGGGCACTCAGTCAAAATTTATAGAAGAAAAATTTGGAATGTTTCAGTTATCTACTGGTGAATTCTTGAGAAAAGAAATGACAACAAATACATCAATAGGAAAAAAAATTTCTTCGGTTATAAATTCAGGCGCTCTAGTTTCAGATCAAATAGTTTCTGATTTAATAGAAAAAATTTTAGCAAATAAAAAATATAAAAATAGAATTATTTTTGATGGCTATCCTAGAAACTTAAACCAAGCAAAAAATTTAGATATTTTACTTAAAAAATACCAACAAAAAATTGATATTGTTTTAAAATTGTCTGTGAGTTTAAAAACGATAAAAAAAAGGATTTCAGAGAGAAGAACATTAGAAAAAAGGGATGATGATTTTGAGGAAATAGCAATTAAAAGATATGAAACTTACGAAAAATCAACAGAACCTGTTATTGAGTATTACAAAAAATTGAAATTATTAAAAGTGATAGATGGTGAAAAGTCAATTGATCAAATAAGCAAAGAAATTAGCGATATTATTTCCCTTATATAGGGTTGACATTAATCAATAACGCCATTAAATACGCTTTAGAAATTAAACCCTTTATAATATGGCTCGTATAGCAGGAATAAACATTCCACAAAATAAAGTTGT
>MDTG01382055.1_pt1 | contig 12534 bp, 7 predicted proteins | sample 811421 | NCBI WGS metagenome assembly MDTG01 (sample SAMN05326645, study PRJNA326480) | marine metagenome | isolation source: seawater | place: Pacific Ocean: South East | collected 2011 | reverse complement strand
TCAATAAGAGCAAATAAAATTCGGTGTCAACCGGCCAAGATAATTGACGCGGAACCGGCCAAGTTAATTGACGCTAGATAGTTGAAGTAATCAAGCGTTTAGCAGTACCCCTCAACTTCTTACAACTTATAGGTATTAATAAGCCGTTTTGCTCTTAATCACAAATGGTCTAAAAAACAACATTTAGTTTATTATCACATTGTTTTACATGTGATATATAATATACCTTGTATAAAAGTTAATTGCCGTTAGGGTTAATTTCTTTCAAATTTTTTAATGATAGTGTGAGAGATGAATCGATAGTAATAGATTTTACTCTAAGATACATTGCGTTTAAGGGAACTAAATGAAATTGAACAAAGTATGGGTTTCGGGCTATAAAAGCATCTCTAATGACCACCCACAAACAATCGAGTTTGATAAAAATGTGACTGCGTTTATAGGACACAATGGCACAGGTAAAAGCACCGCAATTGAAGCACTGAATAAAATATTCGCAACAGATCATTCACTTCGTGGAGTTTCACCATCCGACTTTTACCTATCTGACGAAGATGACAAATCTACTCCTCGTAATTTGGTCATTGAAGCTTGGTTTAACTTTGAAAATACTGATGGAAACATATCTATTCCAACCCTTATTAATGGCTTAACTGCAACAAGTGCCGATGACAAGGTCATCTTCAGGGTGAGACTTGAGGCTAGTTTAAGCTTTGATTACAATCCACTTGGCGATGTTGATGAAAAAGTATGGGTTATTGATGGTGATATGCAAGTTCCTCAAGACGATAACAAACATCGGTTATCGGCAGTGCAACGAAATGGAATCCAAGTTCATTATGTTCCGGCCAACCGTGATCCACTCGTCCAATTAAAATATTCATCAAGAGCCGTATTAGGTAGGCTTCTTAGAGCAATAAAGTGGCAAGTGGGTGAGCAGGCACAGTTTGAAGCCAAAGCCCAAGAGTTAAATAAATTAACAGCGGAAAATCCTGCTTTAGTTCAGATTGCTACTGCAATTAATACAAACTGGCAAAATATATACAAGGGGCAACACCTAAATGAAGCAACCCTCAATTTTCCCGTTGGAGATATCGATGAAATATTAAAGTTAATTCAGCTTCAATTTATGTCTGATGCTACAGGGAATAAGGTTGATACAAGCCGTTTAAGTGACGGGCAGAAATCACTGGTTTATTTTGCTTTGACTAAAGCTTTATTTGAAATAGACAAAGCAACCAGAGAAGCTGTTATGAAGCGAGAAGACTCTAATTTTGACCCTGAAAAGATGAAGCTTCCTATCTTTAGTTTAATTGCTTTAGAAGAGCCTGAAAATCATTTATCGCCCCATTATTTAGGTAGAGTTATAAAGCTAGTTAAGGAATACGGCGGTAGTAAATTATGTCAGGCCATTGTATCGACTCATTCACCTTCTTTAGTAGGAAGAGTTGAACCACTTCAAATCAGACATTTCAGGCTAGACGCTGATACAAAGAGCACTCAAATTCAGTCATTAACATTACCTGATAACGCAGATGAACAGGCGAAATATATTAGTGAAGCGGTAAAGGCTTACCCAGAAATTTATTTTGCTAAGTTAGTAGTCTTAGGTGAAGGTGACAGTGAACAGGTGATTTTACCAAGATTATTAGAACTCTACGATACAGATGTTGACTCTCACGCTATATCAGTTGTTCCTTTAGGTGGCAGACATGTAAACCACTATTGGCGACTATTAAATGCTTTAAAGATTCCGTTTGTTACCCTATTAGATTTTGACATAGATAGAAATGGTGGTGGATTTGGAAGGATTCATTATTGTGTTGAGCAGTTATCCAAATTTAATCCAAATATACGCTATCTTCACAATGGCATTTTAAAACAAATACCAGCATGGGACTCATCAGATAACCCAGTTAGTTATTGCATTGATGATAAAGTCGATGGAACCTCAGAAACAAAAAGTATCAACATACTATCGAAACTCGAAGACAATAATGTCTTTTTCTCAAGCCCTCTTGATATTGACTACTCAATGATTTGTGCATTCCCAGATATATTTTGTGAAAAAGATAGCGATTATGGTGAACGTGGGCCTGTTGAAGGCAAAGAAGACGAAGAAGATACAGATAAAACCAAACGAGAAACTGAGCTAATTAAAGCTGTGCTTAAAAAAGGTAACTCAGGAATACGCTACCCCTTTGACGATGAATGGGAAAGAAACTTTCTTTGGTATAGATATCGCTTTTTATCGAATAAAAGCAAGCCAGCATCTCACGTTCGCATGATGTTAAAAATTAAAGAAAAATATGATGCGGAAGAAATAAAAGAAATGCTACCACCAGAATTAACCAGATTAATGAAAAAAGTTATCAACCTTGCTGAACAGGTAATCGAATAATGGTGGAATGGAAGCCATCACCTGGTATTGAAGCAACTGACGAGTTGATGGATATTATTAATTTTGAAGGTTCGCTCTCAGTGCTGGCGGGAGCAGGCGCTGGTAAAACAGAATTGCTCGCGCAAAAAGCAAATTATTTATTCGCAACAAATAAATGCTCTTGGCCTAAAAGAATACTGTCTTTGACTTTCAAAACAGAAGCCCAAGAAAATATAAAGAAAAGGATAGATCGTCGCTGTGGGCAAAAGTCAGAACGTTTTGATTCATTCACGTTTCATGGCTTTTGCAAGAGTATCATTGACAGATTTAAGAATATTCTCAATGAAGCCGAACGACCAACGGATAATTACGATATTGTCCTCAAGCAAGCAGAAGCAAACGGTTCCGATAAAATATTAATGAGAGAATTACCCACGTTAGCACTTAAAATAATAGCTCAAAGAGAAGATATAAAAAGTATTTTTTCGATGTCTTACGAATATGTTTTTGTCGACGAATTTCAAGATACTACAAACCAACAGTATTCATTGCTAAAGCAACTATTTTGTAATACTACGACTAAAATCATAACTGTGGGTGATGTTAATCAAAGTATTATGTTGTGGGCAGGAGCTAGACCCTCAGTATTTACAGATTTCTCAAATGATTTTGCCGCAGAGAAAAAGCTGCTTCTTAAAAATCATAGAGCATCAATAGAAGTTCAAAACGTTCTAAATGTCGTTTTAGAGTTTGTTGAGGGAGCTGCCGCACCACTAACCGTCTTGCAAGAACCACCTACAAATTGTGCAGTGCACCTTTTTAGTGACGAGCTACAAGAAGCTAAGTTTATTGCTAATGAGATACAGCGTGCCATTCAAGGTGGCATAAAAGAAAGTGAAATCTGTGTACTAACCAAACAGCATTCTGCTGAGTATACAGAGCTACTTAGAAGTGAACTTACTAGGTTAAGTATCAATAATTTAGAGATGAGTGACTTGCAGGATGCTTTGAAAGAGCCGCTTGGTAGGATTTTTTCTCTATTCTTAAAAGCTGTTGTTTGTCCAGAACCAAAGGTTATAACTGAGCTATATGACATTCATAGAAGTTTAAATCGGGTTGAATTAGACGATGATAAAGAAGCTGAATTTACTTCATTGATTGCAAATTTTATTTCTGAGAAACAAAGCACATTTACTTTGAGTGCAACGATTGAAAATATCATTTCAGATATGCAAAGTTTTATTCATTTCTTAGGTGTACAAAAAATTAAAGGACGCTGGAAGCAATACAAATCACCAGCTTATTATTCAAGCGTTTGGCAATCGCTTGAGTTGCACTTAAGAGATATGTACGTGCAGTCTGGTAATATTCGTGAAGCTGCAAAGTTATTTACCGCCGACAATGCTGTTCAGATAATGAATATCCATAAATGCAAAGGATTAGAATATCAATCAGTATATTTCATGGGACTGGAAGATCAAGCATTTTGGTAGTACAAGAATGAACCATTTGAAAATAATTGTGCAATTTACGTTGCATTATCAAGAGCCAAAGAAAAGATATACGTAACCTACTGCTGTAACAGAGAGCATCGGGTAACACAGCGGCATGATAATAGAAACTCCACCTATAACTCGGTAAAACCAGTGTTTGATTTACTACTTGATAACTGTAAATTTCAGGCAGTTAATCATATAGTATAAATCATACAACTCTTTTTAATGCATGACTCTGTGGAAATGAAGAAAAATGGGAGTAGCTTGATTAAGCTATTCCTAACCGTTCAAACTCTTAATGGGGCAGAAATGAGTTTGGATTTCCCAGCTTTCTCTAGACACCGGCTTATAATCTTAAAGTACACCGATTTGAAGCCTATATTGACATATTTCGGAAGTAAACTTCCGTTTCTAGGACTTCAAAGGTAGTTATCGGAAATATACTTCTGTTTTTTGATAGCGGTGTTAACCTAGATAGCTATATTAGCTACTTTTCAGGGTCTTATTTGAGCGAAAACCAGTCATTTAAGTAAGTTGTTATTAGCTTAGTAAGAATAAGAGGAAACTTTCCTCTTTTTTACATGTTTATATAGGCTACAGAAAGCATAATATTTGTAGCTGGCAATAGTTTACGCTATTTGCTATTAATAGGGATTCATAAAATAAGGACGTTTTCGCGCTAAAATAGGAAAGTGTCCACTGATAAAGCTGTTAGCTGCTAAGGAATACTTTGGAGTCTCCAATCGAAATTTTAATAGGAATTATTCTTGGTGCTATAGCTGGATATGTGGCTGCATACCTTAAAAAGAAAGCACAGAACCGCGCATTATTAGAAGATGTTAGGCGATTAGAAGAAGAAAAAAGATCTGTAGAAAAGAAGTTCGTTGTAGAGGTAGAGCAAGTAAAAAAAGAGCATAGCTTAGAGATTGAACACCGAAAATATCAGTATGAAGATAAAAGGAAAGTGTACTCTGACTTTTGTAACGACTTAGATAAGTACCAGAGCCAAGGGCAAGTCATCTTTAAAGAAAGAATGATGCCTATGATGACTCGGTTGCTTGAATCAATTGAGGATAGTGACGGCTCAACGAAAAGTGTAGAGGTTTCATTTTCAGATTACTTTTCTGAAATGCTCTTATTATGTAACGACTTAAACTTGGCTTTTGTCGAAGTAAAAAATCAAACAAACAAATTGCGACTGAGCACTTCTGATGAAGCTGAAAGTTTATTGAATGATTTACTTATCAACTTGGAGCAAACAAAGAATTTATCTACTGATTTTATGCAGTATCTTGCGACTCCCAATGGTATGAATGATAAAGATAAACAAACTGAGTTAACAAATATTCTTACTGAGCTAGGTCTACAAAATGAAATTATTCGAACTAGTTTAATAAAACAAATGAAAAATGAACTTCAGAATATATAGCAGCTAACTAGGCACTTAAATGAGAGTAAAACAGTAGGTTACGTTTTGCTTCGCACACATTCAACCCACCATTTTAGCCCGCTTAGTGCGGCGTTACAGGGCTAGATGATTAATCTACCCTCGGTTAATAATTAAAAGGATGAGTTATGGATAACCTTAAAGTACGTTTTGAAAACTGTTACGGTATTTCTTCATTAAATGAAACTTTTGATTTATCTAACACCCGAGGAAAAACTAAAGCTTACTCAATCTATGCCCCAAACGGACTGATGAAAACATCGTTTTCTAGAACTTTTGATGCCTTATCAAAAGGCGAACAGCCAAAAGAAGAACGCTTTAATCGCCTACCAACTTGTACTATTGAAGTTGATAATGTTGAAATTAAAAAGGAACAAATATACGTTCTTAAATCTGAAATAGAAATAAGCTCTGATAATGAAGCCGTAACAAATATTCTAATTAATCAAGAGAGTAAGATTAGATATGACACATTAATTTCTAACATTCACAAATTGAAATCAAAGCTTGAAACATCACTCCAAAAAAAGTCCAAACTAAAAAAAGGTGAAGTCGAAAATAGGCTGATAAATGACTTTCAAACAGATAATTTTGTTAGAGCAATAGAATTAGCAAAAGAAATTGTTATTGGTGATGATTTAAAAAGTTTTATCTATAACGAAATATTCGACCCCAAAGCCATTTCGATATTAGAAAGTCCTGAGTTTTTATCAAAATCCGATGAGTTTAATCAGCGTTATCAAGAGCTCTTTAATCAAGAAGGAACAATATACAGTAGAGGGGTTTTTAACCCTACAAAAGCAGATATATCTTTCAGCACCTTAAATAAGCAAGGTTACTTTGCCGGTGGGCATAAAGTTCATCTTCAAGGTGAGGCTTCTTCAATTAATTACGAAGAACTGCAAGAAAAAATGAGGGTTGTACATGAGTCAATTGACAGTGATGATGAACTTAAAAAGTTAAGAGTTAATTTAGCTAAAAATGCACAGACTCAAGCATTAATTTCATTGTTGGAAAATATTTCTGCAACTGAGGTTGAGCTACTTTTGCATAATGTAAAACCTGATAACCAAGCAGAATTCAAAAGGAGCTTATGGGCTTTTTATATTCAAAATTGTCCTGATACTGATGTATTCCTAGAAGCTTTCTCCAACAATCAAGCTGAGTTGCAACAAATCGAATTAGACGCTGCAACAGAAGCTCCAAATTGGTCTGTAGCTATAGAGCTTTTTAATAATCGTTTTGTCGACATGCCTTTTACTCTTTCATTATTTAATCAGGTTGAAGCAGCATTAGGTAAAGATAAAGCACAATTAAAGTTCACGTTTAAAGATGGTGATGATCGTATAGATTGTACTAGAAGTGAAATTAAGTCTTTAAGCCAAGGAGAGAAACGCGCACTTTATCTTCTTAATTTTATCTTTGAAGTAGAAGATAGAAAAAGAAAATCAGCGGAGACTCTTTTTATTATTGACGATGTAGCAGACTCTTTCGATTACAAAAATAAGCATGCTATTGTTCAATACCTTGAGGATATCTCTGAGATTGAATATTTCTCACAATTAATTCTCACTCATAATTTTGATTTCTTTAGAACTTTGGCAAATAACTTTGTTCATCGTGAAAGATGTTTAATGGCTAACAGAACTGAAAATGGTATAGAGCTCTCTCAAGCTGAAGGTATAAAAAACTACTTTATTGGAAAGTGGAAAAGAAACATAACTAATAGTGAGTTCATCCTTTGTGCGACAGTACCTTTTACAAGAAATCTGCTCGAGTATATTAAAGGCGAAACTGATCCTGATTACTTGAAGCTTACTAGTCTATTGCACTGGAAAGAAGACACAGCCCAAATTACTATAGGTGAGTATTATAAGATCTATAATCGGTTATTTGGTACGAATTACCCGACGAACGATGCAAATTCTTTCAAAGAATTATTATTTAATAAAGCAAATGAGATCAAAGATAGGGCTAACCATGAGGGACTTAATTTAGAAGATAAAGTCCTTTTATCAATAGCTATCAGAATGAGATCTGAAATTTTTCTTATCGAAGAAATGCGCAAAATAAAATCTGATGATACTTATTGGTGTCAATCAATGAATCAGTTTGGTGCTCTAATAAAGTCATACATAAAAGAATTACCTGATAGTCAAGCTATCAGCACTCTTGAAAAGGTTAGCATTACTGTTAGCTCGAACATTCACCTTAATTCGTTCATGTATGAACCGATATTAGATTTGACGATCGAACACTTAATCACATTGTATTCAGAAATTTTGGAGTTAGAGTCGGCAGTTCCAGTTACTCAAGAAAGCGAGCCAGCCCTTTAACAAGCACATTAAGCACGGAACTGCTAATAGTTTGCTCGGTTCCGCTACTTTGCACATTTTAGTAAACTATTATCAGCCCCTTTTGGGGGCGTTAGCTATATCGGAGGCGAGATTTGAATAGGGATGTTTTTCAAAAACAATATGATTTTGAGCTTGAGCAGAGGAACGGTATAGCTTCGGCGACAAATACACCTATTGTTGCATTAACGATACTCGGTGGAGCGCTTGCTGCTGTAATTACTGGATTTAGGTACTCAAATGAACCAGCTACATATTTGTTTTTGTTGTTTGCACGTCTTGCTATCGGAAGCATGTTAATTTCTGTTTATAAGCTGGTTCGGACATTCTTAGGATATTCGTATCAAAAAATACCGCTAGCGAAACAGTTGAGAAAACACCTAGAAGATCTTAAAAATTGGCATAATACAAATGGCTCATGCGTCGATAAAGCAATTATTGATTTTGATGAATACTTTGACGAAAAGTTGTCGGAAGCCGCTGAGCACAATAGTGCAAACAATATAAAAAGAGGTAACTACTTACACGATGCAACCTTATTCGTGGTTGTTGCCTTTGTCTTTCTATTCTGTGCTTCGCCTTTTTATATTTACGAACGAGTTACTACAGTAGATAAGGTTTACCAAGTAAATTTAATTGATAATATATCCAAAAAAAAGGAAGAAAATATGGCCGATAATGATTCGGGCAACAGCAACCAAGGACAGCAAGCGGCTCCCAGTGCAGCCCCTTTGCCAACGCCTTCAGCAGCTCCTAAGCCAATTGGTCCACAAAATGTGATCTTTAAGGGCAACACTGATGGAGGTAAGACAAGCGCTTCCGACAGCGGATCAAAAGGCGAAAAGTAGCTAACAATCAAGCAGGGACGCAACAAAGCTGCGCCCTTGCTTGACGCGTTACGAACGTCCGGAAATGGCACATAACAGCCTGTCAGATTCATAAATTAAACCCACTTGACAGACCAATATACATCTAATTTTAATAACAAACCTCATAGGTAGTACATTGTGTTTATATTACTCATTAGACTTAATTACTTTATTCAAAGCTTGTATAAAGCCTCTTGGGAATATTTCATTTTGATATTCACTTCCTTTTATTTGGCCTAATTCAGTTTTTAGCCAACCATTGAGCTTAATACACTCATCCGATACAGCATAAGTAAGCGCTGATAACTCATTATTAGTTAGTTTTAAGTTAGGAATAAAGTCTGTAGTTTGGGTATATTGATTACGCTTATCGATTACTATTTCCGATTGACTTTTTAAGATATTCAGCTCGGTTTTAAATTTCTTTCTTTCAGCTAAAATTCTTGCAAAGTATGCGCGAGCCGCAATATCGGGTATCGTATTTAAAAGCTCATTATCCGTAGCTGGTAATACCACTTTATTGTCAACCGATTGACTTTTGATTAATTCAGCCCAATAACTAATTAGCTTTCTATAGTGCACATTTTTTGTTGCACGAAGCGTTTCGTAACTGGGACCGCTATTTTTATAACTTATCATTCCGATATTTGTTATTGAAAAATCAACATTTCCTTGCTCAAAATAATTAGATAAAATTAAGTTCAATTTATCAAGTGTATCTTTAGTCTTTTGTGTTTTCCCTTCTTTTAGAGCTTCTAGCTTCTCATCTTGGTGCTTTTTTTCTAAGTTTGATTGCATTGGGTGCCTCATTTATGAGAAGGTAAGTTGATATAATTGTTATGTGTCTCAGTGTACCCGGCATCTAGTAATTTTGAGTCAGTGAGGTATGTTTCGGCTTCAAGATAATCAGCAACAACTCTAAATCCTTCAAACTTATCATTCGGGGCGGCAATTTTAGCCATTTGTCTTATCATTGCATTTCCAGCAATTAATTGTTCTTTATCACCCATTTCTAAGAAAATAGGTTTCTTACCTTGCTTGAGTAAGATCCGACTTAATTGAATTGTACGTTGCTTTAATGCTGGAGTTTTTTGTAATGTATCCATAAAATCTGGGTATATTTCCGCATCCTCACATAAGCATGATAGATGTAATAGTTCAGATTTAGTTTCAACGAACTTCAAAGCCATATTTACATCAGTTGTATTTCCTAAGGCAATTAATTTATTTTTATTATTGTCAGTTTCTCGGTTTTCTTCTAGCTGTATAATTTTAGATATCAGGCCAAAACATGATATCCAGTCTTTAGTGTATTCGTCAGATTCAACTTTTTGTTTTTCATACCTACGTTGTAGTGATCGAAGCTCTTCAAATTTTAAAAATGGTTTGCTGTTCTGCTCTGCGATAAACTTTGTGTCTTTGAGTTTATCTAACTTTTTTTCTAAATCTAATGCTAAGCTTGACGCTTCATGAGCTTTGTAGCTTAACTGATTAAATAAAGCATTTAGTTTTGGTAAATAAACAGCTTCGGTGATGAACCACCTACACCTAATGCAATTCTCTGGACCATTTGGTACTTTTCCATATACTCGGTCTATTGCTCTAGCTTTATTAACTAGAAGTTCACCACCATTCCAGCATCCACCAAGTGTACTCATTTCATCGGAGCGAACATTATTTCCACCTACTAAGCACATACCATAAGCTCTTTCTTCCCATCCTATAGGGTTTCTATTTGCTAGCGATGCAACGATACTATCTTCACTGTTATAAACAACGTTACATTTAATTTGATTAATTGATGCATCTTTTAAAAATGAGCGAAGTGAGCTATCCGAATTTTCGAGCAACTCTCCCTCTGCATATCGCATTTTATCTGCCATAACAGATGGTGATATTTTGTTATAATATATTGTTGAAATAAGTCTCGCGTGACCGGCAAGAAGTTTAGAAATTACTGGAATCGGTACGTTAGAATCCATTGAATAAGCTGTAATTAAGCTTACTCTCAAGCTATGTGGAGGGAAATGTGTTGTTGACCCTTTTAATTTTTCATTTTCATAATTGACAACTAGGCTGAGTTTTTCTCCATTATCAAGAGTATCACCCGCACTAAATAGATTATTTTCGAGCTCTAATAATAAAGAGTGTCAAAAACGCTTTAAGGAATCAGCATCAATAGGTTTAAACTTATCATCTCCTTGAGCTGTTGGGTCTCGAAATAAAAAACACATATTTCCCATTGCATTGAGTTGAAGTTTAGATTTAGTAGTGCCTAAATGCCTTTTTGAAAGTTCTTTACAATGTATAGGTCTTTGTATCGGGTTATATTTTTTCTGCCAGTTTCTAAGTTTTTCAAGCCAATATAAAACTTCTTGGTGGTTCCACGGTATTACATACCCAGCGTCAACTTCAGCATCAGAGGTTTTATTAGTGTTTATGAATAGTCCTGTTGTATAAGTTGAAGTATATTGATCATATATTCTCCTAAAAACACCTTTTTCAACCAATTTAGGACTTGAGGTTTTTGTTAATTTACTTTCATTTTGTATCCAAGATTTATTGTCATATTTCCAAGTATCATCCTCTCCGGAGTCTAACATTCTTATTTGATAGGTTCTCAGTGGTAAATGCAGTTTTATCAGGAGTGCCAATGCCCTGACTGGGGACCACATTTGAATAATTACTCTATCAGTAGCGCCTTTTGATTTGATTTTTCTTTGGCGCCAAACGCAGTCAGGATCATCTTTGTTAATTAAACTTTCAGGTACCTCGAACCAATCACCACCCCTTGTTCCTGAACGTACCCCTGTTTGAGCTTGTGCCCAAAGCCAATCTTTGAATGATGGACAGTGGGATGTATTATCATGCTTAGTTGTTTTATCGTTACTCGGTGAAATTATATCTCTTAGCGAGAGTATATATTTATAAGGGAGTGGTTGGCGAACAGTCTCAAGAGGAACACTTTTAAATTTAACCTTTGTAAATGGGTTAACAACCGTTTTTATGGAGACATTATTTTGATCACGAACTGTAAAATGCTTCTCGATGACAAAGTCAATGAAATCAACTATATTATTTGGTCTTCTTGCCTGCTCGTTAAGGTCGTTGACACCTGATATTTTCATTACTTCAATAAATTCATCTGAATTACTTATATGACCATTTGAACCACTAAAAAAAGTATCGATATTAGATGCATAGGGAGCATGTATTAAAAAATATTTTTCTAATAAAAAAGTAAGAGCTACTCTTTTGACGTCAATAGAAGTTGTTTGCATCTTCATCCATTCGGCAGCCAACTTCTCCCACGAAAGCCATTTAGTGCCAAGAGCTTTAGATAACCAGCTAAATGTTAAATCAACACTCCGATTGTCATTTTTTTTAATTGGTTTTATCATTTTATTCCTTAAATTTTTTATTTTTGCCCGAAAAGTATTGATGAGGATCTATGTCATTGAAACCATATTTCGTAAGGTTTTCCCAACTTAAATCTAATGGTGTTTCACCTTTAACTAATGCTTCTGTAGCAGTAGTTAAAGTATTTGATATTTCGTTGAAATTTGGCTCTGTATATGGAGTTTGAGAATCAAGAGATTTGTGATGCATGCATCTTCTGATTATTAATGGGTTTACGTTGGCTCTTCGTAAACGCCTACCATAGCTATGTCTATGACCATGTGGGTCATAACCTTCATGCTTTGAGGGAAGTAAATTAATTCTCTTTAATGCATTTTTATAATTTTGATGAAATGCATTTAATGTGTAAGGAGAGCCGAAATATTTTTGATGAAATGAAATAAAGGCATAGGGATGATTGCATAATATCGAAGCTCGATATTTTTGATAAACTTTCCAGAGACTAAGAAAAATTTCGCCATAGTATGATGGGAACCAATTAACAATTATATAACCATCTCTGTGGTCTATAGTCCCACCTTTCCAGCCTAAATGTTCAGTATTGAACATAGAAACACGAGGTATTCTA
>MDTG01278677.1_pt1 | contig 12534 bp, 8 predicted proteins | sample 811421 | NCBI WGS metagenome assembly MDTG01 (sample SAMN05326645, study PRJNA326480) | marine metagenome | isolation source: seawater | place: Pacific Ocean: South East | collected 2011 | reverse complement strand
TTGCTACAAATAGTAATGCTGGGGAGACAGATATCAGTACTGCAGTGCAAAGTCATGCATATTCAGTTGTAGGTTATGGTTATCATGATGGGTCGGGCGATATGAGATTTGATATAAGAAATCCATGGGGAACAAAACATCTACAGTTAACATTTGATCAGCTCTTAGAGTTAGACGCAAATATTAGATATACAAACGTGTAGGTTTAATCTAAAATAAAAAAAAAACGCTGGGTTCCTAAGATACCTAGCGTTTTTTTTCTCTCTTAATGCAATAGAAATGCTTTTGATATTTCATATATGAATTACCATGGTGATCCCATTATTTGTATGCCTGCCCAAAAATATGGATTATCCAATGATTTCTGAAGATTCTTTATCTCATTAGTTTTAAGACCTGAAATCAGGAGCTGATCGTTTACTCCAATTATACGATCTTTTTTAATTTTAATTTTCTTGTCAATAAAGGCACGTCTTGTAAGTTTTATTGAATCTGCTTTTGGAATCCCTTGGTTTAAGAATTCATAGAACTGAACAAAATATGCAGAAGTAACGACATCGTCAATGTACCAAAGAGTTCCAATGGCACTTCTTGCGGCGGCTTGTAAAGCTAAACCACTAAATCCAAGTTCAGTCTGAGAATCTCCTATCGCAGTTCGACATGCACTAAGAACAAATAAATCTATTGGAAAATCTTTTCTTTTAATTCTAAATTCTGACAATTTATTCATTGAAATTGGCTCGTTACTTGTATGTATTAGCGAATCTGCTGGATTTCCAGGTAAGAATTCAGCATGACTAGCTATATGAATCCGGTTATAAACAGAATTTACGCCATTTTTAATCAAATTCTTAGATGTAAATGACTCGTTAAAATAGACGTCTTTTGAGCTTGAGATTTGGATATTTTGTAATTCTTGCTCAACGAAGTCTAGATTTGATAAATTTCTAAAATTAGAGGCGCCTAGAGCAAGAAGTTTACCTTTTGATTTTGATATATATTCTAAAGGAGTTAAAGATAGTGATGGAGTAATTGAATATGAATAATTTTCTCCAAAGAAATTTTTGCCATCATTAAGTGCTGCAAAAGGGACAGCTTGTAGACCTCTATCAACTGAAATTAATAAAGTAGTAATCTCACTCTTTCTTAAGATCGGATCAATACTAGAAAGAAAAAGTTCATATAATTTCCTTGAGGGAGAATTTGGATTATTAATATCTAAATCGTTTTGAGAAGTCAAAGAATCATAAAGGCTCCTTAAGTTGTTGGTAAAGATATCAGTTGAAAGTTCGATACGTTTACCTACAACTTCATTGTCTGGAAGAATTAAGGTTATATCCAGATAAGCGTCCTTAGTTTTGTCGATAGTTTTCTTTTGCGCTAAAGTAAAATCAATATGTAGAATTGCTGGATTATATTTTTCTTTAAGGAAATAAATTGATTTAATATTATTATTTGATTTAATTTTGTTTCGTGCGCTAATTAGAGAATTCTGTAGTGAAGAAATGTTATTATTTCTTGCTAATGCATTTTGTAAATTCAGAGAATTGAAAACCTCATCCCTTGAGGAATCAATCCTTGCTAATAGATTAGACTTTGCTTCTAATGTAGGAAGTGAGATGAAATTATAATTATCTACTGATGCATCAGAAGAACTAATTGAATTTTTTTGTATAGATTGATTACTGATGTTAATAGAAATATTATTTCCTCTGATTTTTCCTTGTAAGGCATTGTAACCGCTGTTCGAAGTATTAATAGTTAAAGAGTCTTCTGAGGTTGCAGAAACTTTTTTAATTTCATTGATTTGAGATTCATTTAGATCAACTGATATCGATCCTCCTAAAGAAGAGCCGGTGGTTAAGACCAATGAATTAAGTGATTGAATTCTTAGGTTTGATAGATCAATTGATTCAGAACTTTTGGCCTTAATAATAACTTCACTGGATTTGGAATTGCCTTTAATCAATTCCAGATCTCCATTATCACCAATTAATTGTTCCAAGACATCAGAATCAATAGTAATAGATGTTGTTGGTTCTTCGGCTTTTACTTTACCTGATAGGTTTAAAGTTGAAGAACCAAATTGAGGGAAAAACCCTATAAAAAGAGAACCACAAACAAACAAAGCCCTAAGTGAATTACTATATTTTCTCTTCATGATTAACCGATAGTTGTTATTATAATTCTATATGTTATTGTAGAAAAAATTATGAGTAGTAAATAATATTTAACATGAGTTTACTTCTGCCTCTTCAGCTTTTATCAATAAATATGCTTTTAAGAAATGGTTCGTTTAATATAGATGAATATAATTTCAATAAATTTATATCGACTGGCAAATTAGTTTATCATTCAGGCAAAAAAAATATTTATGTTAATGGAAGTGAATATTGGATTCCCGAAGTTAAGGGTTGGTTGCCATACAATGAAAAGTTTCTTAAATCTTTGCTTGATGAATGTCATAAAGAAAACAAAGAACAAACATTATTAGCCTGTTCTTCTCTATTAAGTTCAACTTTAATCTCAGATGGATATGTAAGTAGCAGAGTTTATTCTATTGATAAAGGTAATCAAAAATATATTGAAATTGTAAAAGGTAAATTAGTTGAAGTTCGCATATCATCCGAAGATGATATATTAAAAAAATATATCAAGAAAAAGACAAGCTTATTAGTTGGAAATGTATTACATGTACCAACTCTTGAAAAGGTTATAAATGAAATAAATAGTGAAAAAAATATATCAAATGTTACAGGAGATTTGTCTACTTTAGGTAGTGACCCTTCAAAGACAATATTGAATATAAATGTTGATAGGATTTCTAAAAAATGGAAAAGAGAAATATTGATTTCAAATCAAGGGATTGTAGGTAGCGGTGAACTTAAAACAAATTTGATTTTAGCCAAAGAAGGTTTATTTGATTGGAAGGATTTATTTATATCTATCAATGAAGTAACTTCTGATAAAAATTTAAAGATTGGAAACTATAGTACTTCTATTTTATATCAAAGGCCTATATTTAACGATTTTTACTTAACAAGTTCGGTAAATCTAAGTAGAAGAAAATTAATAGAAGAGAAGTCACCATTAAACAAAATTAAATTCAATCAAATACAGGTTTTAACAAAATTAAGTAAAAGTCTTTTATCAACATCATTTTTTAATTTAAATTCTTTTCTTGGTCTTAATTTAAGTAAAAGTGAGAGTTTCTTTTCCGGAGAAAGAATTGGTTTAATTAAAGGTACAGGAAATAAAGGTGTCTTACAGACTGCGTATATTAATTCTGGAATTCTTGGGACCACAAAAAATAAAAATTATAAATTGACAGGTAGTCTTTCTGTTAATCAGTCTATAAGTTCATTTACTCCAAAGTCTCAAAGAGAAAATCTTATAAGTGATAACATTTATCTTGTTAAAGCACGTGCTATTCAAGCTGGGCTTGATTTGCAAAAATTCATTACTAGCAAGCTGAGTTTTAACTCTCGATTTAATTCACAAATTGCATTGGGTAATTTACCTAATGATATGAGCTTTTCCTTTGGGAGTGAAGAAGGATTTAGCTCTTTACCTGGATCAATTAGTTCTGGTGATAGTGGATGGTATTTAATCAACGATTTTACTAGAGAAATTTCTAATAATTCACAAAGGAGTATTAAGCTATCTCCATTTTTTGGTATTGGTTTAATAAATAAGTCATCACCGCAATATGAGAAGGATTATATTGGATCTGCAGGCGTAATAGCATTACTAGAAAAGAAGAATATGAATTTTGAAATTGGGCTTGTTGAAAAATTCTTTACTGAAAACAATCCTGGTAGTTGGAATAACTGGCTTTTATCTAGCGGTGTTTATACTAAATTAATATACAAATTCTAATCGCGAAGAATGAAAATGCTAATTTCTAGTCATGAATGGCTTTGAAATTCATTCTACATTGCACAACGATTGCTTAAATCCATTTATAAAAATTTAGTATAATGAAACTAAAGAGCAATTTATCAAAAATATATTTATATTCTCTTACTTCAATCTTATTGGTCTTTATTTCAATAGCCCCATTCACTGAGACTTTAGACTTGTTGATCTTTGATATAGTAACTTCTTTAGGAATTAAGAAATCCACACCCAATAGACATATTTCTATTATTGGAATATCAGAGTCAGATTTAAGGAAATACAAATGGCCCATTGATGACAAATATCTTTGTAAAGCTATAAAAAAAATAAATGACTATGATCCTAGGGTGATTGGATTAGATATTTATAGAGATATAGGAATCGGCAAAGATAAACAATGTCTTATAAATCTTATAAAAGAAAAACGAAATATAGTTTCGATTTTTAGCATTGTTGAGAATATTAATTCAATTCCTAACACCCCAGATGAACAAAAAGCTTATAATGATATTGTTTTAGATAAGGATAGAGTCTTAAGGCGTGATTTAATTCATGTAAGTAGTAAGTCAGAAAGACTAGTATCTCTTCCTATGAGATTAGCTGAAATATATTTACAAAATAAGAACATTTATAAATATATTGAATCAATAAAACCTAATAAATGGCTAAATAATAATTCTGGCGGATATATAAATATAGATTCTTCAGGTTATCAGGCTATACTCTCATTTAAATCACTTTTTAATTATAAACAATACACATTAGATGATATACTAAATGATAAATTTGACCCGGCATATATAAAGAATAAGATAATAATTATAGGAAGTACAGCTCAGTCATTAAAGGATTTTTATGAAGTACCTTTAAGTAGAAAAATAATTACAGACTCTTATTACCAAGTTCCTGGAGTTATTATTCATGCAATTCGTACAAACTCACTTATAAACCTTTTAAAAAATAATTTTTTATATATTACAGCTATTAATCTTGATAAAAAAATTATTCTCTATTTACTTAATTTTTTCATTGCTTTATTCATAGTTGAAAGGACAAAAAATATTATACGGGCTCTTATTCTAATATTCATATTTTCTATATCATTTTTATTTGTGAATCTATGCGTATTATATTATGGCTTTTGGGTTAGTACTACCCTTCCTTTATTATCAATTATTGCTCCAGGTTTTTCAGGTCTAATTCAAAGAGGTATTATCAGTCAAAGGCACAATAAAATAATACGTAAACTCCTTGGTCAGACTACATCTCCTGAGATTGCTGAGCAATTATGGTTAAGTAGAGATTCAATAATAAAGGATGGCAAGTTATATGGTAAGGAACAAATAGTTACTGCTTTATTTTTAGATATTTGCGATTTTACATCAGCATCGGAAATTCTCTCACCCTCCGAATTAATTAGTTGGTTAAATGAGATATTAGGTTTTTGTGTCGACAAGGTAATTACGAATAATGGTATTATTAACAAATTTACTGGAGATGGTCTTTTAGCTATTTATGGTGCACCAGTTAGCTCAGGGAAAGGTGAAGATGCACTTAATTCAATTAATACTGCACAAATGATAATGGATGAAATATCAGTATTAAATACTAATCTAGAATATATGAATTATCCAAAAGTTCGCATCCGAATAGGTATTCATTCTGGATTGGTTACTACAGGTTCATTAGGGACAAGTGATAGGCTAGAGTATGCAGTTATTGGTGAAACTATTAATTGTGCATCAAGACTAGAAAGTTTCGATAAAAATAGACATATGAGTAATGTAAGAGTATTGGTTTCTGCAGAGACTAAAGAAGAGGTAGAAAGAATTGATCAAAACTATCTTTTTGTTGGGTGGGGAGATCAGAAAATAAAAGGGCTTGATAAAAGGATGAGTATATATGAATTTAGGGGCAAATAATCCTTAGGTTTTCTGAAAATTCATTTAATATTGCTCCATCTATATTTGTTAAATTCTTTATTTCTTCATTTTTTATAGTTGTACCACAATTATTAAAAGCTCTGTTTATAAAAGTTTGATATTTTTTATTTTCTAAGTTACTTTCCGATGAAATCAAGGTGGTAACAGGATTAGAAACATTTGATATAAAATTCAACATATTTTCAGATTGATTTTCAGCACAATTAAAATAGGATTTCCACAATGTATTGTTTGCTATTGATTGTGTTTTAAATATTAATAGTGACTCTTCCGTTGGTTCGAATATTAATTTCTGCTTTGCACGTGATTTATTTATCATTTCAACTGTAAGGGGTTTGGCTTCTTTTGTCTTTCCTAAATATATTGCTAAAAGTCCATTCTTATCAGGTGAATACTTATTTGCCATAGGTACGATGTGAATAATTAATCTGGAACTACATTCACCTCTTGTTCCCCCACCCATTCGGCTTGTTGGGAAGGTGCTTCTATCACTGGATATGGCTATTCTTGGGCTTAAAATTAATAAAGAGAATAATAAGAATAGCTTTGTTTTTATTTTTTTCATTTGATTAATCCTAATGTTGTTGGAGTTAGTAAAAGGCCAATTAATGACCATGCTATTTTGCAAATAAAATGTAGAAACTGATCCTTTTCAAATGAATATAGTTTTATGCATTTTCCATAGTCAATAAGACAATGCAAAATCATTTCCAGTAGACCTATTAGAGGTATACCTGTTACAACAATTAGTAAAAATCCATGAGTAGCGCCATGGGCTGTTAACCACCAAATCCAATTTATTGAGCTTTTAGATGATGGTTGTTTTCCTTCTGCCATTGCCGATGATTGAAGAACAAAATCACCAATCAAGTGGCACATAAGCAAAAGAAGTAATATATTAAAAAAGTTTGTTAATGCATCAGACATAAGAATCAATATCTAGACTTGACCTTAATGTATCTCTTTAACATATATATAAATTGAGTTAAGACAATAATTTATGTGATTAAGATCAATAATGTTTTAATAACTTATCCCTCTTTTGTTAAGTGAATGCTCATCTTCAATTTTTAAACCAATCTCAGATTCAATAATAACCCCTCTTCTTTTTAGTTTAGCGAGTGTTCTAGAAGCAGTTTCTCTTGATAATCCAGCAATAGAAGAAATTTCTTTTTGTAATGTTTTTGGTACAGGACTATATATTGAGGACATCAGACTTAATTTCCTTGCTAGATAAGCAAAGGCATCAAGATATCTAGTTGTTGCATCTCCTTTTTGTATTGTAAATCGTTGATTTAAGTTCCTTAGCTTATTGGCTTGATATTTTGCTAACTCCAAAGAAAATAATGCTGAGGAGTTAAGCAGTTGTATATATTTTTTTTCTGGAAATTTATATATTGTCATTGAAGTTAGTGAAAGTACATCCGCAGATCTTGTATCATCTTGTAAACCTGCAATTTCTCCAAATACATCTCCTTCTCCTGCTATTGCATAAATGACTTCTTCTCCGTCAAGAGTAATTGATCTAATTTTTGCGATTCCTCTCCCAATTAAAAATAATGTTTTCCCCCAATCTTGTTCTAATATTATATTTTGATGACTATCTATAGAACTCGTTAAATGCTCACTCAAGAGGAATTCAGCTTCACTTTCTTTCAACTTAGAGAACAACTGAATTTCCTTTAACTGTTTAGGATCTAATTTCATAAGATTAGTTACACTAACTTATTATAAGCCTAAATAGATTGAATTCAAGATTTAAGAATGGAGTTTAAATTGAAATAAATGGAATTGCTTCATAATTAATTTGTTAAAATAAAAATTCGTTTACAATCAATTATTTCAGTCATATTTTATTAAGTATATTTTATACAGAATATTAATGCTAATAGATTTGAAATCTATTCCTTTAAATTTTTATTATTTAATATTATAGTCTATATCAGTTATGCTTTTCTTGGAAATAATTCTTGATATTAATTCCATGAAAATGTAAAATATAATCAAATGATTATAAAATTAATACATTGGTGGTTCTTTAGAATGAAAATCATTAATATTAAAAAATACAAATTCTTTAAAGGATGAAGTTTGATGTTTTTAAATCTGCAGATAAATTATTCCTTGACTGGATGAAAAACAATGCCTTAGAGATAGATATCCCTAAGGATAATTACTTAATCAACGAAGCCAAGGAAATAAGCAGCTTATTTATCGTCATAAAGGGAACTCTTGAAGTAATAACTTCAAAAAACGATTCAAGCGATCTTTCTCTCGGTGTTTTGAATGCTGGATCAATGATTGGTGAGATGTCCTTTCTTGAGCGTGATTTACCTGTTGCTTCTGTTAAAGCAACAACTGAGTGTAAGCTTTTTAAAATTAAATTCAAATTGCTTACTGATGAAATCTTCAATAATTTTAAACTAGCTAAATCTTTTTATAAGTTGATTACGCAAAAGCTTTGTGCTCAACTTATATCTCAAAATAAATTAATTGGCTATGTTCATACTAAACACGACGATATTAATGAGCCATTAAGAAAGTTTATTCCATTGTTTTCTACTATAACTGATATTGATACAGCATGGATTTCAAATAATGGAAAACTTCTTTCAATTGAGAATCGTGAGGTTTTAATTAATCAGGGAGAAAAATTGAACTATATATATATAGTACTTTCTGGTAAAGGACATGTATACATCAATGAAGGAGGGGAAAATTTAAAAGTTGGTATATCAAAAAGAGGAGAGTTATTAGGTGAGACATCCATGATGCTCCCTGAACAAGAGTACGCTTCAGCATCAGTAGTTGCTTGTCCTCAGATGAATCTTTTGGCAATCTCACGCAGAATGTTGAACGAAAAAATTAATTCTGATTTAGCTTTTGGTTTCAGGTTTTACAAAGGGTTGGCGATTATGCTTTCTCAACGGTCCAGAGATCAGTTAAATAGAGTAGGTTTGAATTACAAATCAAAGTTTTCTCATGAAAATGATGAATATACTAATGAAAATGATGAGTTGAGTTTGGACATGATGACATCAATTACAAAGGCCTCTAGCAGTTTTGATCGCCTATGTAACAACCTTTATAATACTTAATTCTTTGGAAAACATTCAACTTAACGATGGTGAACAAATTTTACTCCCATCTGAAAATTTAAAAATTGACAATGGCTCTTTAATCCTAATTGCTGAGTTGTATGGAAATGACTCTGGTGAAATCTTATTTCGGAAAGTCTTAAAGGAGTTAAATAAAGGTGAAAAGATACCTAATATTCTTGTTAAAGATAACTTGTTATTATACATAAGGGCTTTAAGCGAGTTAAATATTTCCAGCTATGAATTCGAAAATGAAAATGAACGCATAAATTGTCAAGATACTCTTTCTAATGAACTATTGGATATTCATGGAATTGAATCAGACATAAAAGATTTTAAATATGATCTTAATAAGATAAATAAGTTAGGTAAATATATTGAATTCATTTTAAAAAATGAATCTGATTCTTACAAGAAAAGATTAATTTCTAATAGAAGACTCGACTGTGATTCGTCCTTAATTAATTCCTTAGAAATAAATGATGCATTTTCCCCTGTTGATACATCATTAGTTAGTACTGAGTCCTCAAGTATCATTAAATGCTTATCTTTCTTGTCAAATAATAAAAATATAACTCTTTCTACTTTAGACAAGCAAATTAATTCTCATCATTTTAATAAACTTAATGATTTAATCAATAAATTCTCACTTATAGCTAGAGAAGTAGAATTAAATAATGATTCCTTTAATAATGATTGCGGTGACTTATTGCTTTTTATCAATAATAGTGATAAATCACCAGTAGCTATTAAATCTTTTTCTCAAGGTTACTATTTATTTAACCCTTTAAATTCAGAATTTCCTGTCAAAGTTTTAGATTTGAATAATTTAAATATTGAATTTAATACTACAGCCTATTCCATCTATCCATCGTTTAAAGAAAAAGATCTAACTACCCTGGGATTATTAAGGTTTACTTATGGAGAACCATCCGGCATTCAAAAATTAATTCTTACAGGTTTATTTTCTGGCTTATTAGTTGGATTTATCCTATCTATTGGAAAAGATGTTGGAGCTGCGAGATGGATATTTGGACTCGGCTTATCTGGATTAATGATAGGTATAACATTGGGATTTCTTAGCGGCGGTTTTCGTGTAGCAGTTTTATTGATGTTTTTATCAACAATGTTGGGACTAATTGTTCCAACGTTCAATACTTTAATAACAAATTATGCTTTACCAGAAAGAGACTTTAATGTTCTTTTGCAATTATCATTTATATTATTAATTTCTGGACTTGTACGAGTTTCATTAGAGTGGACTCAAAATCGTTTTCTACAAATAGCCCAACAAAAGGGTAGCTTTAAGGCACAAATGGCATCAGTCAGCCGTTTACTATCATTACCAGTAAAATTTTTCAATAAATATACTTTTGGTGATCTTCAGCTTCGCTTTCAATCTATCGAGGAGCTAAGAATTGAAATTCAAAGTTTGCTTGAAGGTGGATTGATAAGAGCTACTTTAACTAGTATCTATATTCTATTTATGCTAAGGATTAGTGTGAAATTAACTTTCTTAGCTTTTATTATCTCATTGATCCTAATTATTCCAACTGTAATCATTGGTTTACAAACAAGACCGTTAGAGAGAAAACAGCAAGAGTTAGAAGGTGAAGCTCAAAGTAAAAACTTAGAACTAATTAACTCAGTCTCCAAATTAAGGCTTTCTGGAGCGGAATACGAAGCTTCAAGTTGGTGGGCAAGTAGCTTTAAAAGAATTATTAATATCGAAATATTACTTGATGCAAAGGAATCTGTCTCACAACTTTTACAAACTATTATCCCTAATCTCGGGAATTTGTTGATATATATAGTTATAACAAAAATAGGTTCAGAGGCCTTATTAGATTCAAATATTACTTCTCCAAATGTCGGCCAATTATTAGGTTTTTTCTCTGCTTTTGGTACATTCATTGGGGCTATGGTAAGCCTATCAAATTTAGTTGTCGGAGCTTTTGATCTACCAATAATTTATGAAAGAGCTAGACCTATTTTGACTGAGAAGCCAGAAGATGATAATGATTTATTCGATCCTGGAGAACTACAAGGAAATATAAAGATAGTAAACCTTAGATATCAGTACAAGTCAGATTGTCCATTTGTTCTTGATAACTTAAATATTGCAATAAACCCTGGAGAGTTTGTAGCTCTTACTGGTCCATCAGGTTGCGGCAAAAGTACTCTCGTTAGAATTCTATTGGGTTTTGATAAGGTAAATGAAGGAAATATTTACATCGATGGAAAGAATTTGAATGGATTAAGAAAGGATTTAATTAGAAAACAAATAGGGACAGTTAATCAAAATTCAGCAATTTTTGCAGGGTCACTATTTGATTCTATTGCAGGTGGAAGGGTAATAACATTAGAACAAGCCTGGGAAGCCTTGCAAATGGTATCTATGGCGGAGGATGTTCGAAAAATGCCAATGGGTATGTATACAGTTATTCCAGAAGGTGGGGGCACACTTTCTGGAGGACAAAAACAAAGACTTGCAATTGCAAGGGCTCTTGTCGGAAAACCAAAAATCTTGATTTTTGATGAAGCAACAAGTGCTTTAGACAATCCTACACAGCATGTAATAACTAAAAGTTTAGAGGATCTAAATGTAACTAGAATTGTTATTGCACACAGGCTAAGTACAATTAAAAATGCGGATAAAATTTTTGTAATTAATAATGGAAAAGTTGAGGAAGAAGGTGTTTATGAAACATTAGTGAAAAATAATGGTTTATTTACTAAACTTGTTGAACGTCAAATAGCGTAATTATCTATTAATGTCTTTATTTAGAAAGAAGGCTCTAGATTCATTATCAACGCCTGAAAACTTAAAAGAACCAATGAGATTATTAAACCCTGGTTTATGGGTTACATTAATTTCTTCAATAGGATTTGGTGGGTTTATTTTATTTTGGGCAGTATTTGGAACATTGCCAATCAGAGTTAAGGGTAGAGGTATTTTATATTCTCCTAATTCAATGTTTATTTCTCAACCTGAGGTGCCAGCTAGAGTTAAAAATATTTTAGTCGATGTTGGGGATTGCATTGGTAAAAACGATACATTAGCTGAACTTGATGTATATAAACTTGAATTAGCTAAGAATCAAATAAAAAAAACTCTAGATAAGCTTATTTCTGATTCAGAATTTGAGAATCGATTAGAAAGTGCACAATTAAATCTTAAAGAGAAAGAATATAATAGATACTCGCAACTTATAAATAATGGTGCTGTTAGTAAAATGAAGTTTGAGGAAATCGAACTTAGTTTTAAATCTTTAAAAGCTCAATTAATAAAACAGAAAATCAGAAGAGAGCAACGAATACTGTCAAATGAATTAGAATTTCAAAAGTTAAATAATGAGATAAAAAAATCATCATTAATTACTTCCAAAGTTGATGGTTGTATTGTAGGTTCTAATGTAAAGAATGGACAACTTGTTAATCCAGGAGATAGGGTTTTCGAGCTTAGGTCAGAATCAGAATTAAGTTCTTTAACGAGTTATGCTTTTTTACCAACCAAAGATGTAAAAAGATTAAAAATAGGACAACAAGTTAAAATCACTCCAACTACAATTAAGAAGCAAAGACATGGTGGA
>MDTG01159273.1_pt1 | contig 12534 bp, 11 predicted proteins | sample 811421 | NCBI WGS metagenome assembly MDTG01 (sample SAMN05326645, study PRJNA326480) | marine metagenome | isolation source: seawater | place: Pacific Ocean: South East | collected 2011 | reverse complement strand
TAAGGCAATATGTTATGGAAAAATTTGGGAAGCTAGGGTCGTGTTTTTTTCTAGAAAACCTTTCTTCCTGAGCGGCGGCTATTATTACTAATTTTCACATGACACCATTGCTCAATATGATGTTGATTATAGAACGATTTTGAAATATAGTCTCCATGCGGTTGCTCTATCTTTGTACGATGATTGAATTTCAAATAGAAAAAAAAAAGAATTACCAAAAACTGGTTAGCAAGTTTTTAGAGTTAGGCCCATGGGGGCACTATTTCAAGGTTAACAATTCATTAATCACTGGTTATGTGCCTGGGCTGAGCGATAGCTTGGGAAAATATTTAAATCTGGATGGACCTTTGACAGTAGTTGAAAAAGAAGTCCATGGTATAGATATCTTCGAAAGATTTAATCATGGAGTTTCAGATTTTCTTGGAAAAGATAGGCGTCAATCTGTCTTAACAAATTTAGCAAAACTAATTGACCCAAAAGGCCAAGCATCCTGCCTTGATATTGGTTGTGCTGAAGGTATGAAAAGCTTTTTTCTCGCTTCAGCGGGATTTAAAAAAATAACGGCAGTCGATATTCGTCAAGAAAATATTGAAAGAGCAGAGTTCATCAATAGTTTTCTTCAATCAGAAATAAACTTTAAAATCGAAACTGCTAGTGCAGATACCTCACATTTTCTTGAAAATCATAACAATTATGATTTCGTTTTTTCTCTTGGTGTGATGCACCATTTGAATGATCACAGAACCCACATAAAGCGCCTAAGAAAATTAACGAAAAGATTTTGTTTTATTCATTCAGCGGTTGTAAGACCAAAGCCCCAAGGAAATTTTATAAAAAAATTTTTTACCCACGGAAGTAAAAATTCGAATGAAAGAATTATTAATGAAAAAGACTTTGCTTGGCACCCATTTAAAAGTATAACGGAACGCAGATCTATTCCCTCTAATGAATATCTTTATAAAATGTTGGCAGAGGAAGGCTTTAATCTGATCCAAACAATAAACTCAAATAGTGGAGTAAGTGATGATGTTGCAAAGCATATTGAATACCTCGTATGTGCGTGAATTAAAAGAGTGTTTGCGTTTGATGTTAAGGGATACTAAATCCCTTTTGTCCAAAACAAAATATTATAACGCTCAGTCTGAGCTAGCCCAAGAAGGGTTGGTAATAAAGCGGGCATTCCTTTCTGGTCGAAAACTGAGTTCGCTGCAGAGCTTTGTAGGTGAAATTCTGTCTGATAAATATCATTCGAATTCATTAGAAATCGTTGATCGTGGAAAGAAATTTGGACAGGATCCTAATATGATTGATGTTTTTGGTCTAGAAAATGATGCAAAGTTTAAAAAGAAATTTACTCGTTTAGTAAATGATGTTCAGAGCTTTTGCCAGTCTAATTCAGAGAGGGTAGGTCCTGTTCAAAATATAAATATTTACTTTACTAGGTCAGCTAATGACCCACGATGTTTACATTCAGACTCAATAAGCAATCAATATAAAGCTTTTATTTATTTGACAGATGTAAGTTCTCTTGAAAACGGTCCATATTGCTTTGTGAAAAAATCACACAAAGCTTCTTTTAGAAGAATTCTTAGCTTTTTAATGAATTTTTTAATACGTTCAAACCTTTATGACAGATGGTTTTTGGGAGCTAGAAGTAAATACGCTTTGCTTGGCACTCCCGGTGATCTTATTTTAAGCGATCAAGCCGGTGCTCACGGTGCGCACCCTCAGTCAAATAACGGCTGTCGCATTCTTGTTATGTTTAATTTTGGAACAATAAAGATTAATTCACAAGAAGCTTGAAATTGATTAATCTTAGCTACTTAAAGAATACAAAAAGCGCTTGGATCTTGTTACTTTGCGTCTTTTTAGCCTGCATTGCCGTAATCATAAAAAGCGAACAAGATATTGATAAAACGGAACAAGCTATAGTAGATAGGCAGTGGCGTCTTTTTATAGCTGAATTAAATTTAGAGACTAATACTTTGTATGTAGAAACAAGACTTGATACTAAGCTTCTTGAAGATAAATGTGAGGGAGAGCTAGATATTTGGGACCCTTACATTATTAAAAGTAACCCTTTAACAATGCTTGCTGAGGTTGGATGCGCAGGAGAAGACGGTTTCGCTGTTTCAATAAGGCAATTAACATTTGACAAAGAAAAAACCCTAATTAGCGATCGCCTAGTATATTCGGGTGATATAAAAACGAGTTATCCACAAATTATAAAAATTGAGGGAAAACATTTTCTCATTTTGGAAAGAATAGGAGATGGTACCAAACCTTCGATATTAATTCTTTTAGACAGCAGCAGCCCAGTGGTAAAAATAAAAGAAAAGTCGCTTAAAGACTTTGGTTTTGACCCACTTTTTGATATTAATTTTTTGAATGCAGAAAAGGAAATGATTTACTACGGGACGACACTCAATGGCAAATTTTTCGCGAGACGCTGGTCTGCAAATGTAAATAGTTCTAATGAGTTAGTTTTAAATTTTCAGGAAAAAGTTAAAACTCCAGTCGTTGAATCCATTAACCAAAGAAACGCAGGGCAACCCTTTAAAATTTGTGGTACCATTTACAACCCGATAATGATCAACAGAAAAAATAATGCAGATTATTTTGGTGCCGCTGTCGCGATTGCAAAGGTAAATAGCAATTTTTACAAAAACAAAAAAGATTTAGAGTATCTCTTAATTGATGAAAAAAAATTGATATTAGATTATGGAAACAAGCTCCCAACGGTTGATGGATTTCACCATATCTCTTTGGTAAAAACAAAATCATGTACAACCGCTACTGTTGTTGGGGACTATTCCACTCGAAGGGTCATAAGGTTGCATGGGAAAGAAATTATTTCTCTTGATTTAGATAGTAGAAAAGCAAAAAGATAAAACCCTTTTAAAATGAAAGTAATTTTAATCAGCTATGGCAAAATTTATTTATGTTAATTTTATTTAAAAAATTTAACCATCTTCTATCAACGTCAGAACGGAGAAGGTTATTTGTCCTTCTTTTTCTTATTTCTCTGATGGCAGTTTTAGAGACAATAGGAATTGGATCAGTTATTCCTGTCCTAGCAGTGATAGGCCAACCGACGTTGGTGGAAGAAAATGCCACGCTGTTTGCTGTTTATAATATACTTAGTTTCAATAACATTGAGAAGTTTACCATTTTTTTATGTTTTTTTTCAGTTTTTTGTGTTGTATTTGCAAACCTTTTTAAAATGATTGTAACCTATGCTTTAAATGGGTTTGTTCACGGCTGTAGGCATTCTATCTCCCTAAGGTTGTTATCAGTATACTTAAACCAGCCATACGAATTTTTTCTTAATCGTCATTCAAGCGAGATAGGAAGTAATATACTAAGTGAAGTTGATCAATTTAGTGGCAACTTTCTTTTACCTTTACTGCAAGTGGTAGCTAGTTTTATAACCTCCCTCCTGATAATAATATTTTTAATGTATGTGGATTTTTCCCTTATGGTTATTCTGAGTGCAACTTTTATAACAGTTTATTTAGGTTTATTCCTTATTTTAAGAGGTTTTTTGAAAAGTTGGGGAGAAACACGTTTGAACGCGAATGCGGAAAGGTTTCGCGTCGCAGCGGATTGCATTAGTGGCATTAAGTTGGTAAAGTTATTCGGAGTAGAGAATTTATATGCTTCAAAGTTTGAGATGCCAAGCAAAGAATTTTCAGAGAAAAATACTCTTGTTCAGACAATTTCACAAGTTCCGCGTTTTATTGCTGAAGCAGTAACGGTTGGAACCATTTTGTCAATTGGTGTGTTTACGATAATAAAAGGCGGCGGTGTTACAAGCAATGCTATTGGAGAAATGTTACCTATTTTGGGGCTTTTTGCGTTTGGAGCGATGAGGTTACTACCAGTATCGCAAGCTGTCTATCAAGGTCTTGCCCATGTTATTGCAGGGACTGCAATTTTAGAGACAATTTCATCTGAACTCAATAAAAAAAATGAGAATGAAATAAGGTATAAAGAAGATACTATGGTGCCAGAGATCAATTTTAAAAATTCTTTTGGTATTAAAAATTTGAGTTACAAATATCCAACTGCAGAACAGCACTTAATATCAAACTTATCTCTAAAGATAAAAAAAAATCATAGCATTGGAATTGTAGGGACTACAGGTGCAGGTAAAACAACTTTAGTTGATATTCTTTTGGGGTTACTCAAACCAAACTCAGGCTATCTCTTCGTAGATAGTTTGAAACTTGAAAACCAGCACATGAGCACATGGAGATCTAAGCTTGGGTATGTTCCTCAAGAGATTTTTTTGATTGAGGGAAGTATCAAAGAAAATATTACTTTTGGAAGTTCATTAGATGAACATGACGATGAATATTTAGAACGATGTGCTAGAATCGCTGAATTGCATGATTTTGTTGTTAACGAATTGCCCAAAAAATATGATACCAATATTGGTGAGAGAGGTGTAAGGCTTTCAGGGGGGCAGAGGCAAAGAATTGGGATAGCAAGGGCGTTATATTCAAAACCAGAAATTTTGATATTGGATGAAGCCACTAGTGCTCTTGACAATATAACGGAAAAAAATGTAGTAAAAAATATTAATAATCTCTCTGAACGAAAAACAGTAATTATAATTGCTCATAGGATTACGACTATAAAAGATTGTGATCAAATTTTCGTTTTAGATAAAGGAGGAATTATTGGTAGAGGTAAATACGACTATTTAATAAAGAAAAATGAGGATTTTCAAAAACTAGCTCTAAAAACTATAAGGGCTTAGTCGCTTTTTTTATATTGCAGCTAAAGTAAACCTTTTTAAATTTTAGTTCGCTTAAGGATTGACAAAATGCATTTCTTCTATGTGCTTGATTATTTTGTAATATTGAGAAAATTATTTAAAGCTTTTTTATATGTTTTAATAGGTTCATGTGGTGATAACTAAAAACTATGCATAGTGGCAAAGAATTCTATATTTAGGTGAGATAAAAGAAGAAAAAAATGAAAAAAATAGAAAAAATTTCATATGCAAAAACAGTTTATGGTCAGGCAGAAATAGACGCTGTTGTTGAATGCCTCGAAACTTCAACTCAGATGGGAAAAAACACATATATGTTTGAAAATGAAATCGCAAAAATATTCGATAAAAGATTTTGTTTGTACGTCAACTCAGGATCGTCTGCTCTCTATCTAGGTATTGAAGCGTTGAACCTACCCAAGGGAAGCGAAGTTATAACTCCAGCACTGACTTTTTCTACAACAGTAGCATCAATAATCAAAAATGATTTGATCCCAGTATTCGTTGATGTAAAGCCGTTAACATTCTGCATAGACGAAGATCAAATAGAGGCAATGATTTCTAATAAAACTGTTGCAATTCTTGCCCCCAATTTAATAGGAAACATCTGCAACTGGTCAAAAATCAGCGAGATTGCAAAAAAATATAATTTATTGACAATCGAAGACTCGGCAGACACCTTAGGAGGTCAACTGCATGGCAAAGGTTCGGGGACATACACCGATATATCAATAACAAGTTTTTACGGCTCCCATATTATAAATTGCGCCGGAAATGGCGGGGCACTTGCAATGAACGATCCAAGTATGTTGAGAAAAGCCAAACTTTTGAGATCGTGGGGAAGAGCCTCATCTATTTTTGATCAAGAAAGTGAGAAGATTGAGAACAGATTTAATGCTAAAATTGAAGATATTGACTATGACGCGAAGTTTGTTTTTGAATCACTGGGTTATAACTTGGAAGGAAGTGAAATAGGAGCTGCTTTCGGGTTAGTTCAACTTAGAAATCTCAGAAATAATATTATTACTAGAAATAATAACTTTGATAGATTGACGGATTTTTTTAAGCAATACGAAAAGCATTTTGAATTACCTAAAAAAGAATTGGGAGCTCATAGTGGATGGCTAGCATACCCTATACTTATTTCTGACAAAACGTCTTTTAGTAGGAGAAGTTTTCAAATTGCGCTGGAAGAAAAGGAAATCCAGACAAGAGTTGTATTTACGGGTAATGTTATCAGGCAGCCTATGTTGAAAAATAAAAAATTTAGGGTAAGAAAGCAAGGCTATCCTAACGCCGATAAAGTGATGAAATATGGAGTTCTTCTTCCTCTGCACCATGGAATGACTGATGTCATGTTTGAAAGACTTGAGGGAGAAATCCAAAAATTTTTAGCCTCTAAAAGATTTTGACCAAAGTTATTTTTTTGCTCTTGCGTATAAAGACTCAAAACGTCTTTCCTCAGGATCAATATTCTTATCAAAGTCCCTTAATGATGCGGAAGAAAAGCCGGCCTTTAAAAGGGTATTTATTAAATTTTCCTTATCAAAAAGATATTTGTGTTCAGAGCCCATGTAAGCAACATAATTAAGTTGATCAATAGCCGAGTTAGTATCTATGCTTGCGGGTAACCACCAAGTCTCTTTAGGCCTGTACAGCTCACCTTTTATGTATGCGTCAACGTATAGCCTAAAGTCGGGAACACTGACACTTAATTCGCCACTTTTTTTAAGCACTCTGCGGCACTCTGTCAATAAAACTATTATGTCTTCATATTGAATATGTTCGAGTAGGTGCGAAGAGTAGATGATATCAACGCTATTATCCGGAAGCAATATACCCTTTCTTAAGTCCCAACAGATATCACTATCTACTAGATCGATTGTTGTCCAACCATTAGAACCATACTTTTTCCATGACCCCAACTCTAATTTTATTATTTTTTGTCTAGCAATCTTCTGCCATTTCGTTTTTGATCCAAATTGATTGTAAATATTAATTATACTATTTTTGAAAAACCCTAGGGCTGGATATTTTTTTTTTATTTTTTTAAGGTAGTTTTTCAAATTCTCAAATACTTTTTAGAGTAAACGAATAGTTAAAAACCATTATTACATATATAAGTTTCTGTTATCTTATTCAATAAAAATTGGGTGTGGAAGTTATTTATATAAATATATACAAATTATCGTATTAATTCTTGATCTTATTGAAAAATTTCATGTTATTCAAAAAATAGGTTGCCAAGCACGATTTAAACATTTTAAGTCTTCAATTACAAAATAAGTTTGTTTAAAATTAAAGGATTTTAATGCGAGTACTTGTAACAGGTGGTTGTGGTTATATCGGAAGTCATGCCGTGATTGAACTTTTGATGGCGGGACACGAAGTGCTTGTAGTAGATAATTTGAGTGCTGGGAATAAAGAAGTCCTCAACCGAATAAAGATGATAGCTGGCTTCTACCCAGATTTTCAGGAAATTGATGTAAGAGACGAAACGGTGCTCACTAAAAAGTTTAAAGAGTTTAAGCCGCAGTGTGTTATTCACTTTTCTGGATCAAAAATAGTTTCGGAAAGTATAGAAAATCCAGTTTTTTATTATGACAATAATGTTTTAAGCACTATTATTTTACTGAAAGTAATGGATAAGGTCAATTGTAGAAAAATTGTGTTCTCTTCATCAGCGACTGTTTATGGCAAACCAAACTATTTGCCGTTGGATGAGTCCCATGTGACGTTTCCCCTGAATCCATATGGAAACACAAAATTGTTTGTTGAAAATATATTAAGGGATTGGGTGAAAACAGGCTGTGATCGAAAAGCAATAGCATTACGATATTTTAACCCAGTTGGTGCCCACCCAACTGGGTTAATAGGGGAAGACCCAACTTTTGGGACAACTAATTTAATGCCTGTTCTTACTAGTGTAGTATCAGGCAGGCTAGAACAATTCCCGGTATATGGAAACGATTACGCAACGAGGGATGGTACAGGAGAAAGAGATTATATTCATGTAATGGACGTTGCTTCTGCACACTCTGCCTCGGTGAATGAAATAGATAAAATTGCTGATTTTGAAGCAATCAATATAGGAAATGGTGAAGGTATAACAGTTCTTGAAATAATAAATATGCTTGAAAGTGTTTCTGGAAAAAAAATAAAGCTGGATTTTCAGAAAAGAAGAAATGGCGATCTTGGTTCTTGCTGGACTAGTAATAATAAAGCAAAAGAGTTACTTAATTGGGAACCCAGCAGACAATTAATTGATATGTGTTTAGATACTTTAAGGTGGACAGCTGAAAATCCTAAAGGTTACAAATTGAAATAAATGTATAATTAAATCATAGATTATTATTCTAATGCTCGTCGGTTTGGTAACCCTTATAATTGTGGAGGAATAAATGGCAAAAGATGTTTACTTTATTGCAGAGGTTGGTGTTAATCATGAAGGTAGTTTAGATTTTGCCAAAAAAATGATAGAAGAAGTCTCTGAAACCGGAGCTAATGCAATAAAATTCCAAACATACAAGGCAAGTAAACTTGCAGCTATGGATAGCCCAAGCTATTGGGATTTAAGTAGTGAGCCAACAAAAACGCAATATGAGTTGTTTTCCAAGTATGATTCATTCGATGAAAAAGATTATTTAGAGTTGAAGACACATTGTGAAAAGTATAAGCTCGATTTTCTTTCAACTCCCTTTGATTTAGAGTGTGTTGAATGGCTGGTACCTTTAATGCCTAAGATAAAGATTGCATCTGCGGACATTGATAATTTTTTGCTTCTTGAGAGTGTGGCAAAATTTGATAAGGAGATCATTTTATCAGTTGGCGCATCTACGGATAACGAAATAGAAAATGCGATTAATTGCATACGGCAATTTAATAAGAAAACTATCTGTTTATTGCATTGCATGCTTCTATATCCAACACCCCTAGATCAAGCATATCTAGGAAGGATAAAGGCGCTGTTAGAAATGTTTAAGCATAGGGATGATATAAAAATTGGATATTCTGATCACATCGCCCCTTCTGAAGCGGATAATGACCAGTTAATAATCGCTGCTACGATGGGGGCTGAGGTGATTGAAAAGCATTATACTTATGACGCCAGCCTTAGTGGAAATGATCACTACCATTCTCTCAATAAAGTTGGTTTGAGCAAAACAATTAAGCGACTCAGGAAATTAAATAGTATGGTTAAGGACGCCTCGCAGGTTGAAATCCTAGAAACACAAAATCTAGCTCGAAAAAATGCCCGACGAAGTTTACATCTTAAAGTTGACAAAAAAAGGGGGGAAATTGTGGAGAAAAAGGATCTGATCGCAAAACGGCCAGGTTTTGGTATATCACCTTCTAACTATAAATCAATCACCGGTAGACGATTAGCAACTGATTTAGAAAGAGATAAAAGGATTAATCTTGAGCATTTAGAAAAATGAATTTTCAGGAATATAAAAGTTTATGTGAATATGTTGATGGTCTAACTGTCAATCTTGACGATGCAATGGAAGAGTTATTTCCGGTAAGGCGTTCATTAGTATCAAAAGGTAACCAAATTACGACAGAAATTCTAAAAGAAAAATTTAAATTAAAGTATGACGAAAGAATTTTATATCCTTCAGGATTTGAAATTGGAACTTGGAGTGTCCCTAACTCCTGGGATCTCATTGAGTTTCAATTAAAAGATCAGAGCGGAAATGTTTTATTTAATTTGACCGACACAAATCTTAGGGTTACATCTGGGTCTTGTTCATTTGTTGGAAAAATTAAACTCGAAGATTTGCTCAAGAGAATTCATACTAAGCCTGAACTGCCTAATGCAGTTCCATACACTACTTCTTACTATGGTAAGAAAGATTGGTCGATCTGTCTTTCAGAGAATGAAAAAATGAAGATCATTAAAAATGGGAGCAAGTATTTCGATGTTTTAATCAAAGTCTCTGAAAAACCAAGTAGCTTAGTAATTGAAAATTATAATATTCAAGGTTTGTCTGATAGGTTTTCACTATTTTGGACATATAATTGTCATCCGCAACTGGCACAAAATGAATTGAGTGGAGTAGCAGTTTGGGCGATATTACTTAGCGCTTTACAGCATTTTGAAAAGAAAAAAAAATTTAATAGAGGCTACCTATTCGCTATTGGTCCAGAAACTATAGGCGCTATAGCTCTGATTGATTTTTTTTATAAACAAAATCTTGAGCCCGAGAATGCTGTAGTCTTAACTTGTCTAGGTGCAGAGAGTGACCTTTTGAGTGTTCAGAGTGCTAGAAAAGAGCATAGTTATTTGCAAAAAGCTATCGAGAAGTCGTTACTGGATAACGATATTAAAAACTTTAAAGTAGACGGCTTTGATATGCGAGGCAGTGATGAACGACAATTCGATTTCCCTTCAGTTAATATTGAGACTAGCTATTTTTCTACAAAAAAATATCATCAATACCCTCAGTATCATACAAGCGATGACAACCTTGAGTTTATATCTTCTGAACAATTAAGAAAGAGCTCAAAGATATATCTATATGTAATTTTTATATTGGAAAACAATGCGTTTTATGTTGCTAAATCTAGGGGAGAGCCTATGCTGTCAAAGATCGGTTTGTGGACAATTAAGAACTCGGGTGGAAAGGTTCCCCTAGGCTTTAAGGCAACAGATATTTTGGTTAACTGTGACGGAGAAAATGACTTGCTATCCATTTCCTTAAAAGTTAAACAACCTTTTTTCAAGGTTCTTGAGTATATTACCGTTTTTGAAAAAAACGGGCTTGTTGAAAAGTTATGAAAATTACAATACTTATTTTGGCTTATAATGAAGAAAAATTCATCGAAAGATGCTTAAGGTCAGTTTTTTCACAGGTAACGAGTTTTGATTATGAAGTAATTGTGGTTAATGATGCTAGTGAAGACGCTACAGCGACAATCCTGGCAAAAAGCCCTTTTCCGATAAATGTATATACTAACGAAAAAAACCTTGGTATCGGCTATTCCGCTGGACTGGGCTTGCAGCAATCTACCGGTCAATATTTTGTTAGGGTTGACGGTGATGATTATGTTAGCGAGTATCTATTGCAAACACTAGGAATTTGCATCGTTAAAAGAAAAGTTAGTGCAGTATCTTGTGATTATTACATCACTGACTCTAACTCAAATGTTATTGGTTATGGGGAGTCTGAAAGAAACCCAATTGCATGCGGTGTTCTCTACAACAAAGATGCTCTTATTGAAGTGGGTGGTTATGACGCCTCATTACGTATTTACGAGGATGTTGCTCTTAGAGAAAGATTCTCTAAAATAGGGAAAGTTATAAATATCCCGATACCTTTATATAACTACCGAGCTCATGAAGACAATTCTACAGGTCTGTCAAAAGTTTTGAGCCATACCTCTTACTAATGTCATACATATTCGTATATGCCAAAACAAAAAATCAGGAAATCAATGCTTTTCAGTACATTACTGAATATAAAAGCGATGATAAGATTATGGAAGTTTTTAGAAATTTATCTGAACAAGGTCTCTTCGGTAAGATACGGTTGTTATTAAATTTTTTTTTCTTGCAGATTTTTTATGACACACACTTCATTCTTGGTGATTTCAGGCTAATGCCAGTATACATAAAAATGTTGATGGTTTTAAGTAAATCCATAATTTTAGTGGATGACGGAATATCAACTTTCTGGTTTTATCGTGATGTGAACAAAAATCCATTCAAAAGGAAAATAATTTTTTATACAAAGTACTCAAAACTTTTAAAACGTCTATTTTATGATTCAAATAAGCTTATCAATCAAAAAGTTATATCGCCAAAAATTAGAAAAACTAATAATCTCATTTTTCTGGGAGGTCCTTATGTTGAGTCGGGCTGGGTTAGTGAAAGAAAGTATAGGAAAATTATACAGGCTGTATGTAAAAAACTTAAATACAACAAAATACTCTATATTTGTCACCCAATCGAAAATAGAAAGAATTGGGGTAGGTTGAATGTAATGGAGCTGCAAAGTGACGGAAATCTACTCAAATTGTTAAAAAAATACGGTGGCTCTGGCTCTACTTATGTTACTTGCTTTAGTAGCGGACTTGTAGATGCCTATACTTTTGATCAAAATTGTAAATTTCTTTTTACAAGACTTCCTGATTATAAAATGCGTTCCGACATACATCACTTTGGTTTCAATGTAGAGTGTAGTGTATACGCACTTTTTACAGAACTTGGGTTTGAGGAGTTGAAATTGTGACGCCTGTATTATGCCTTGTTCAAGTTAGATCGAATTCATCACGTATTGATCAGAAGATGATGCAAAAGATAGGCAATGTACCTCTCATCGAATGGGTGATTGCAAGGATTGAAAAAATAGGTTTTCACTTGACGATCTTTTGTCTCCCAGAAAAAGATAAGAATTCTCCGCTTGGGAAGATATTGATGTCTCAATCAAAAAATAAGAATTTTCTTATTTTCTACGGTGATGAGGATAATTTAGCTTTAAGGTTTAAAGAGGCTATAGAGTTTTCGATTAAAAATAAGTTGGTTGATAGTCCATTTCACGTTTGCCGAGTTTGTGGAGATAGACCGTTTCTTGAAAAAGATTTTTTTGATGTATTACTTTATGCAATTGACGATTATGATCTTTTATATAACCATAATATTGAAGGACAATTTACAGGGTTTGGGTTTGAGTTAATGAACCATAAAACGGTCTTGAGAACTTTTCTGTCAAATAATTATTTGAAGTTTCTTGATAAGGAGCATGTTACCT
>MDTG01090959.1_pt1 | contig 12534 bp, 9 predicted proteins | sample 811421 | NCBI WGS metagenome assembly MDTG01 (sample SAMN05326645, study PRJNA326480) | marine metagenome | isolation source: seawater | place: Pacific Ocean: South East | collected 2011 | reverse complement strand
TGCCTACGTAAATATGCTGGAGAAAAACCAACGTAGTTTAACAGTTACCGTGCTAATGGCCTTGTCAGATAATTATGGCATTGATTGGAAAGACCTGGTTTCAGACACAGGCGCGTCTCTGCTAGCAGACCTAAGAGCCGCCACCCAAGACCCTTTTTTTAGCAATAGTAAACCAGACCTCGACGAACTGCGGGCTGCTGTCGACCAAACACCAACGTTGGTGGAAATTTTTTTGAAACTTTACAAAAGCCACCACTCGACCTTGGAGCAAATGATGCGACTAGGTTCAGACCGAATGCCCGAAGAACTAATTCGATCTGCACCTGAGACAAACATTCATGACTTTTTCAGAGACAATAATAATTATTTTGACGATTTAGAAAAAGCCGCAGAGCAGTTGGCCGAAGACGAGCCCCGTGCGGTGGATGAAATTCAGTATACCCTTAAACAGCGGCTCAAAAAAAAGCATGGCTTTGATGTTAACGTTAGAACAGTTGAAGAAATGGGTGACGCTCTTAGGGTGTTCGATAATGAGAGAAGATCTATCGAATTATCTGAAGCACTAGATTACCAAAACCGGACTTTTCAGTTAGCGCATATAATATGCTTTTTGGAACATCAAGAAATCATTGAGACAATTATGGAAAAGGCTAACTTTCGATCACGCAGGAGCCTAGACCGTTGTCGTGTTGAACTTGCAAACTATTTTGCAGCGGCTTTTCTCATGCCATACGAGGCATTTCTCTCCAGAGCTACGGAAACACGTTATGACGTAGATCGGCTTGCATCCACTTTTTTGGTGTCTTATGAGCAAGCGTCTCAACGACTTACCACTCTACAGCGAGACGGAAGACGCGGTGTGCCCTTCTTCTTTCTCCGAGTGGACAAAGCCGGTAACGTTACCAAGCGCTTCAACGCTACATCATTCAGTATCGCTGAGCATGGCGGCGCCTGCCCAGTTTGGAACCTTCATACATCATTTCGCACTCCTGGCGTGATTTTGCCACAGGTCGTGGAATTACCCGATGGTGAACGATTTCTCACACTGAGCCGAACCACCGAGCGTCCTGTCTACTCTATGAAAACTCAGGACAGACGGCTTGCTATTTCACTTGGCTGCGAAATTAAACATGCTCGAAAGATCATTTATTCCAGTGCAATAGATTGGTCAGAGGACGAGAATGTCAGCAAAATTGGCATCAATTGTCATCTGTGTCCCCGCCACAACTGTGCACAACGAGCACACGATCCCATCATCACTGAGCTTTCAACGAATACAAATCGGCGCGGCGAGACACGCTACGAGAGTTAAAAATCGGTTGGGGCACCGCCCTCAGCCTTGCGACGCCTGACAAAATCGACAAGCTCATCACGCTTGCTTTCATCAATATTAGGAGGCTCAAATTCCTCAATAATTTTTTTGAACAGCTTGTTTGCCCTTTCTGGTGTTTGCACGCCACCCGATGCGTTCCAGGCCTCAAAATTTCGCCAATCACTGACAAATGGCTCATAAAAGGCGGTCTGAAAACGATCTTGCGTATGTTGAATACCAAAAAAATGGCCCGTTGGCCCAACCTCGCTAATAGCGTCAACAGCTATGGCATCCGGTGAGGCATCCCAGATATCGGGTTCCATATAACGCTGTATCATTTGTAGCATTTCACAATCCATAATTAATTTTTCAGGGCAAGCAATTAGTCCTCCTTCCAACCAACCTGCCGCATGATAAACCATGTTGGTGCCGGATTGAACGGCTGACCATAGCGAATTTGATGTCTCCCAAATGGATTGCCCATCTGGAACATTGGCAGCACAAACTCCCGATGCGCGCATTGGCATACGATAAAAACGTGCCATCTGGCCAGTGATCTGGGTGGCGCGCATATATTCAGGTGTTCCAAAGGCTGGTGCGCCTGATTTCATATCCACATTTGATGTGAAGGTCCCAATGACACAGCAACATCCCGGTTTCACGTATTGGAACAAAGCAATCGCAGCCAGAGCCTCAGCGATCGACAATGTAACTGCACCAGCCATGGTTACCGGTGCCATTGCGCCGGCCAGAGTGAAAGGTGTTACGATTACCGCCTGTCCGCGCCGGATCAGACGCAGGCAGCCGTCAATCATTGGCTGGTCATGCTTGAGCGGTGATGTTGAGTTGATGTTTGTGAACATGTGGGGCTTTGAAGAAAATTCCTCCTCGGTCAATCCACCTGCTATTTTCACCATTTCCATCACATCTTCGACCCGCTCTTTTCCGAGCGAATAGGCATGTGCCACCTTGTCAGTCAAAACTAATTTGTCAAAGAGGATATCCAAATGTCGAACCGAGGCATGAACATCCACCGGTTCTACAGGGTAGCCACCAACGAAATGAATGCAGTTGAAATACTGGGATAGCTTGATGAGATTTACACATTGCTCGCGAGTGCCAGGCACCTTTTCCCTAAGATCGACGTCATAATAATTAGGTGGCGATGAAACATTACCGAACAGAATGTGCTGGCCACCGATAGTAAGTTCACGATCTGGGTTTCGTGGGGTAATCGTAAATTCATCCGGCGCCTTCGCGATCATCGCCATTAACCAATCACGATCCATCTTTACATTGGTGCCGTCAACCCGACATCCCGCCTGCCGGAAAAGAGCCTGTGCCTCCTCATTGAGAAACTCAATTCCCGTTTCCTCCAGTATCTGCATCGCACCGTTATGGATTGCAGCAATGCCCTGCTCGTCTAAAGGCTCAATCGGCCGATCATGATTGACTGGTAACCGCCACGGCATTTGTTTGAACAAGTCTCCGCCTCTGCGTGCAGCATTTGCCGAACGTCCACCTGAGCGCGACCTGCGAGGTATGCGGCCACCACCAAGCTTAGGTAACTTCTCATTCATGAACAATACCCCGTGCAAGTGATGCCTGACAGATCAAATAACGCATTCTAATCACATAGGGATGTTGATTGTGCTTTTTGCTACTTGTCAAATATTTCTGTTTAAAATGTATAGAATTAAATCTTTGGACATCATGCAATTCTGAGGGACAAACAGGACATACCACCATCAATTTTTGCGCATTCACTGTTGTTAATCGACCTGATATTATAGCCAGCGGCTTCAATACGTTCTCTTGTCGATGAAAATCCAGCGGGCATGATAACGAGCTCATTAAAGCGGACGACGTTAGCAGCTGCCTCTTCATTCTCACAGGTCAAAATGATGTCATAGTCAGAAAAACAGCCTGAAGATGCAAGCCGTTGTGTCGATAGGACAACTCCGTCATCAAGCAGAGAGCAATCAGTCTTGAGATGCAAAACACCCGGTGGCGTATGTACCGTTCGCACGCGATATCCCCAGTCGGCTACAATCTGTGTTAACTCAGCAATGCCCTTAGCGTTAGTTCGATCTGACGTGCCTACAAGAATTTCTGTTCCGGTAATCAGGATGTCTCCACCCTCGATATGTGCAGGTGGAATTATCTGATGTGCAGTGGAGAATAGATGAGCAATGTCAGAACGCATGGCGGCGACTTCACCAAAACGCGAGGGAGCACCAGGTGACATGAAAATCACTCCCTCAGGCAGACATAAAGCAGTATCCTCAACAAAATGTCCATCTGAGAAAGCGGACAGTGACGGCAGCGTGATAACATTGGCGCCTGTTTCAGCAAGTGCAGAACAGTAATCGGCATGATCATCCAGCATTTGATCAATAGATGGAATTCCTCGGTCAACCACCCGCAAACCATCAACAGCACTTTGACTAGGCAGCCGCGTAATCGCCATTAAAAATTCTGTAACACCAGCTGTCATACCATCATTTCTCCCATCCATTGATTGTGCTCTCTACATCTATATATGCGCGCCCTTTCAGGGTTTGCATCAGATTTTTTTATCTGCCATCGTGAAAAATGTTCTGCCAACGTTGGTCGTATCGAAAATGATTCATTGAAATGACGTCACCACAACCCTTCTCCGTTGACATTTCGGAAAAAACAGTCGACGAAATTAAAGCGCGTGTGGCTGCTTTCCCCTGGCACGAAATGCCCGACGATGGCGGCTGGGACTATGGCGCCAATCTTGACTACATGCGCAGTATTTGCGCTTATTGGATTAATGATTTTGACTGGTTCAAGCAACAGAGTGCTATTAATCGCTTCGATCATTTTACCGCGGCCACTGATGGAATTAATTTACATTTCATTCATGAAAAGGGCAGTGGCGATAATGCAAGGCCATTGATCATAAGTCACGGTTGGCCTGGTTCAGTCGTTGAGTTCCTCGACATCATTGATTTGCTAGCGCACCCTGAGCGCCATGGCGGAAACATCGACGACGCCTTTGATGTTATAGCTCCATCGTTGCCGGGCTTTGCCTTTTCTGGGCGCCCCCCCCGACCATGGGGGCCGCGTCGTATAGCAAAGACACTGAACAATCTAATGACCAACACTCTGGGATATGATAGCTATATTGCGCAAGGTGGCGATTGGGGCGGCGCGATCGCTAGCTTTCTTGGCTTTGATCATGCATCAGCCTGCCGTGCCATCCACATAAATATCCTAACGATGCGACATCCAGATGGCCCTCAGACAAGCGCGGAAGTGAAATGGGAGGAACAGTTCATTAAGAACCAGATTATGGAGGACGGCTATCGTACCCAGCAAGCAACTAAACCACAGACCCTAAGCTATGCAATGATGGATAGTCCGGTAGGCGTAGCTGCCTGGATCATTGAGAAAATGAATTCATGGTCAGATACGGTTAGCGATGATATTGAAAGTGTCTATTCCAAGGACCAGCTCTTGACCAATATCATGGTCTATATTGTAACCCGCACTTTCAACACGGCTTCCTGGATATATTATGGTCGGCGCGAGGAAGGCGGGCGTATCCTTTCAAGGGAAGGGCAACGCGTCGATGTACCAACTGCTTGCGCACTGTTCCCCAGGGAAATTTTGAACTGGCCGCCACGTAGCTATGCTGAACGTCTCTATAACGTTACACAGTGGACAGAAATGCCATTTGGTGGACATTTCGCAGCGATGGAACAACCGGAATTGCTGGTTGAAGATATTCAAAAATTCGCACGCAGCCTAAAATTTTATCAAATGCAATGCTAGGCCTCTGAGGCTAATTCCAGCGCCCCCTGCGCTTCCACCCAAGTTTCCTCGACAACCACGAGCTGGCATTCAATTTCAGCCATTTTCCGCCCAATATCGGCAATTTCCTTGGCATTTTTTTTGTCATAGAAACCTGACTGTGCCATTGTGGTTTGAAGCTTGTCCTTTTGGGCCTGCAAATCCTTTATTTTTCGTTCGCATTTACTTACCGCCATTCGCAGCTTTTTTGTGCTATGACGGCGCTCTCTAGCAGATAAATCTCGAGTGCCGGGCTTCTGCTTAACTGGTAAGTCAGTATCGGCAAAACTGTTTGTTTTGGACTGAGCTCCACCACGCTTTGAAAGCAAAAGACGCTTATAGTCATCCATATCGCCATCGAAAAGACTGACTTTGCCTTCACGCAAGATCCAAAGCGTATCAGCGACCGTTTCAACAAGATGTGGGTCGTGGCTAACGAGAATGACAGCACCTCTGTAATCGTTGAGCGCGTGAACAAGCGCTTCCCGGCTCTCAATGTCCAAATGATTAGTTGGCTCATCCAGAATCAGAATATGTGGCGCGTCAATCGTCGCCATCGCCATTAACAGGCGTGCCTTCTGTCCACCTGAAAGCCGTTCAACAGGATTTTCAACAATCTCTGTACCAATGCCCGCAGCCCCAAGACGCGATCTGATTTTCGTTTGCACTTCCGCTGGGCGCAACCGCATCATGTGCCAAAGAGGTGTTTCACATAAAACAAGCTCATCAAGTTGATGTTGAGAAAAAAAACCAATTCGCAGCTTACTAGATTTGGCTACACTACCGTCAATAAGCGGCAGCCGATCAGCAAATAATTTTGATAACGTTGTTTTGCCTTCGCCATTCGCACCAAGAAGCGCAATACGGTCGTCTTGATCAAGGCGCAGATCAAGGCCGCTCAGAACTGGCTTGCCATTATAGCCGACACTTCCCTTTTCAAACGTTATCAGAGGGGCCGGCAGTGACTGAGGTGTAGGGAAGGTAAAAGACGCCACTGCATTTTCCGAGAGGGCGGCAATTGGCTGCATTTTTTCCAGCTGTTTTAGGCGGGATTGCGCCTGTCGCGCTTTAGAAGCTTTGTACCTAAATCTGTCAACGAAACTCTGAATATGCGCGCGCTGGGCATCCTGCTTGCGTTTCATGGATTGCTGCTGTTCAAGCTTCAACCGACGTTCATTATCAAACTGATCATATTTTCCTGTGTAGTAATGTAATTTCAGGCCGGTTAGGTGCAAAATCGAAGAAACCGACGTGTTTAGTAATTCACGATCATGCGAAATGACCAACACAGTGTGCGAATACTTTGCCAAAAAATTTTCTAACCAAACTGTCCCTTCAAGATCAAGATAATTGGTTGGTTCATCCAGCAGTAACAAATCGGGTTGCGAAAACAGTACAGCTGCAAGGGCCACCCGCATCCGCCATCCACCGGAAAATTCATTGCAGGGCCGCGCTTGCGCCGCTTGGTCAAAACCAAGCCCTGAAAGAATTGTGGCTGCCCGCGATTCAGCTGAGTAGGCGTCGATATCCACGAGGCGAAGGTGTATATCGGCGACGCGCGTCGGGTCATTCGCAATCTCCGCCTCACTCATTAGCGCCTGCCGTTCAACATCCGCCGCGAGCACGGTATCCAGAAGAGAGATATCACTCGCTGGTGCCTCCTGATCGACACCGCCGATGCGAAACTTTGCGGGAACTTCAATTGACCCCGAATCCAATGCCCATTCTCCGCGGATCAATCTAAAGAGAGAAGTCTTTCCTGTTCCATTGCGACCGACAATGCCAGTTTTGTAGCCCGTGGGAATGGTTGCTGAGGCATTATTGAACAGCGGCTTTCCGTCAATCGCGAAAGAAATATTCTGTAGCTTCAACATGTCCGAAGAAGTGACGTGGTTTGTTATCTTTGTCAATCATAGCTTTACTGCCAAGATCAATATTTTCGCTGAAGTCAATCAGCCTTGACTTGATAACCCTGTTGGGTGCAATCAGACACAAGCATTTGAAGGAGAGCAACATATGGATTGGCGTACAAAACTTCTGGACCCAACGCCCCGGTCACGGCGGGATTACCAATCTCTAGCAACGCCTGTTTACCGCGGTTCAACAGTGATTTTTGACGAGCAGGAGTCTGTAAATGATGAATGGCAACAAGAAAAATATGGCTATTCCTATGGGCTATATGGAACACCAACATCGCTCGAGCTTGCATCACGGATCAAAAATTTGGAAGGTGCATATAACAGCTTCATCGTACCCGGAGGACAGGCCGCGATAGCGCTGGTTTACATGGCCTATTGTTGCGCAGGCAGCCACGCACTGGTCCCATTTTCTGCCTATGGCCCCAACAAGGAAATGGCTGATGGCATCCTGAGGAATTTTGGCGTGGAAGTTGAAAGTTATGACCCGCTTATTGGTTCTAACATCAACACACTAATCCGTGACAATACAAGTCTGATCTGGTGTGAAAGTCCCGGATCAGTGACGATGGAAATTCAGGATGTGCCAGCAATCGTGGCGGCGGCGCACGCAAATGGTGTCACCGTCGCACTCGATAATACCTATGCCGCCGGTGTGCTATTTGACGCCTTTCATTACGGGATTGATGTTAGTATTCAGGCACTCACAAAATATGTTGGTGGCCATAGCGATCTGCTCCTTGGCTCCGTCTCAGTACGCGATGAAAATGCCTTCAAGATTATTGGTTCAGTCTATCGGCAACTGGGACTGGCTGTCTCGCCAGATGACTGCGGCCTCGCTTTACGCGGACTACAGACTTTGGCTGTGCGCCTTGCTCAGCTTGAGACATCAACGCTAGAGGTCGCTAAGTGGCTGACGGATGACCCACATATCGCCTCAGTTTACCATCCGGCGTTTCCATCCTGCCCAGGACATGAACAATGGAAGAGAGACTTTGTAGGCTCAGCCAGCGTTTTTTCTTTTCTATTCAAAGATCATTACTCATCTCAACAAGTGAAGAATTTTCTGGACAGATTGACAATTTTTAAGATCGGTCTGAGTTGGGGCGGGGTGAATAGCCTTGCCGTGATTTATCCGGACATTGACCGGCCAGGCAAGGATTTTGGCGGGCGTCTAGTGCGCCTCAATATTGGTCTAGAGGCACCTTCGGATTTGATTGCCGATCTCAGGGTGGCTCTTGCCGACTTACCATTAGTAAGCTAACAACTCAAAAACAGCCTCCAGCGTCGGCGGGCTGCTCCCTGTAAATATCATGATTGAAGTCTATTTATCCTCAGCGTCCTTGAATGCTTTCACAAGACTTGCGATTGTTTTGGTGCCGCCTGGATCATAGCGACAATCCATGGCAGTAGAGCAGAAGTCACCAGCCATATTATAAACACCAAGAATTGTTTTATTTGCACCTTTGTAAACACATATCTGCTTACCCTTGTAAACAGTTTTGTTGGCAAGCCTGCAGGTTGTCATCTTTGGTGAATTCGAAATGCCCTGCCAAATCTTCTGCATTTTTTCGAAGCCAAGTCCAAAACCGCTTTTGTGTTCTTGACAAATCGCTGATTGTGGCAACAAGAAGATGAAGTAAAATAGGATTACGAATCCTCTGAGCTTTCTACATTTTATTGGCAAACAAAACACATCGCTTAACCTTTTTTGCAAGCAAGAAGACGTTTAATGTTGCACGGAAAAAGAAAAGTCTTAATGGCTTTCGTCTAAGTTGTCATTAGTTTTCTAAACATCAATGCCGGATTTATCCGCGTAGAAGAGTACAAAGCACTCCTCGATCCTAAAATGAGTTTTTGGACTACCTAGCCAGAGCCAATGTTGAGTAATTACCTGGTGTTAGTCTAGTCATGCTACTGCCATCTATAGCGTAATCGGCAAAGGACTACGCATAAAGAAGAGAGTTATCTGTAAAGTTTCTGTCTTTTTATGATATCAGAATGGTTAAAAAGCCATCTTCGCCCGATACGTATCGTTTGTGAGAAGGTGAAATGTCTTATCCCTATCTAAAGGACTCTAGGATTCGTCGTCACGACCTTTGAATTCCAATTCGGTCAGAGGCTTACCAACCGGCGCAGTTGTGTCAACATGCAACAGAAAATGGTGCAGAGCACTGGCTGACCTAGCGGAAACATAAAAATTAATGGAAAAGCTTTTTCGTTGTTTTCATTTATGTTTTTTAACAATAAATGCGAGATTATTGGCAGGCATTAATTTAACGCTATGCAGTGTTAATCCAGTCACCTCAAATTGTTTAATCATCCATTCATCATTTTTGTATCCAATTTCGGAGTCCGCTTCAGTCAAACTCTTATGAAAAGCCTCATCGCCACTACTTGTTAATTTACCACTCCTTTTAAACGGCCCATATATCATCGAACAACCGCCCGGCGCCAGAGCAAGTGATAATTCTCTGATAATTATTTTCGCTTCCGCTAAGCTCACCAAATGAATGAGGTTCACTATAAGTATAAAATCTTGATTACTGTGCTCATGGGACCAACCAGCTTCAGTTGCATCCAAAAAAACTGGATTTTTTAAATTAGCTAGAGTTTTATCCCCCTTCCAAATTTCAATGCTTGCAATTCGCAACGGGTCAACATCGGTTGGTTGCCACTGTAATTTGGGTCTTGCAGTAGCAAGCTTCACAACGTGTTGTCCAGTCCCGCTAGCTATTTCTAAAGCCTGACCTGTTTCAGGTGCAATCTCCACAACTAGGTCTAGAATTGGACCAGCGTTCCTGCTTGCAGCTGGCGCTGAAAGACGGCCATCCTTGCCTGAAAATGCAACACTAGCGGTTGATGGGATGTTTTTTCGTAAACTCATGTCCTGAATTCCAGTCATTGTGCGAGAAGAAGCGCAATCATCCCCAAACTATGAACTCAAGTTCCAAAAAAAAACCGGTAAGAGCTGGAATGTTAGTTGCTGGCGCTATGCTTCATCGGAGTGTTAAAAATTCTCCCGGATTAGACAGGTCAGACCTAATTGCAATGAAACACGAACAAGATAAATGAAAGTCACGCCCCGGCAACAAATGATCTCAAATATTAAAATGATTAAGTAGCATAGTAGGATACCCCTAAGTTTGTCAGAATATTACCGCTTTCATTGCTGCGTTGTCAGTATCATTCTATTTCTTGAATTGGGGACCAGAGCATTGAACATAGGTTATGCGTTATGGTTGATATAGGCGGTGGCTTCGATCTCAATTATGGCTTGGTCTTCGATCAGATCGTTAACAATGATCATTGACATAGCAGGGAAGTGCTTGCCGAAGACGCGCTGATAGGCTTTGCCCACCTCGCGCTGCCTTGCGAGGTATTCAGCCTTGTCCTTCACGAACCATGTGAGGCGGCCAATGTCTTCGACCTCACCACCAGCTGCGCGGACAATCTCAGCGATATTGGATAAGGCTTGTTCCATCTGTTCGATGAAACCTCCTTCGACAAATTTCTTGTCCTTGTTCCAGCCAATTTGCCCCCCAATATGAAGCGTGCCATCGGCCATCAAAATACCGTTCGCATATCCAAGGGCAGGCGCCCATCCTTCGGGGTGAATAGTTTGAGGTTTCATTCTCCAGTCTCCATCAAAGCAGTGATTTTGTGGCGTACCGACTCTGGCCATAATGCTGGGCGGCCTTCCGGGCCAACGCAGACTAGAACCTGATCGGCTTCAAAACACACTATTTCATCTTTTATAGCGCGGGTCGTCAAAGAGAGGCTCGTGCGTCCCAATTGAGTTACTTTAATCCCAAGTTTCAATTGATCCCCATGCCGGCAAGGCACCTTGAAACGTACTTTAAACTCCGCTGTTGGCACCCCGCTGTCGGGGTGCATCGTCTCAAATGGCCAATCCAACAGTTCACTGAACAAAGCCTCGACCGCGTCATTGATCATCTCGAAGAATCGCGGATAAAACACGATTCCCGCTGGATCACAGTGTTTGAACAGAACTTTTTGCGGAAACTGAAAGTGCATCAGGTTATCTTTAATCTGACATTGTATTTGGATTCATCCCAAAGATCGTTTGTGTTCACATCTTCTATGATTTGGGCGGCAGCTATCACAACTTCGTGCCGAGCGAACATCTCCCTCCGCAGGCTGCTCATAGTTCTCCTCTTAGATCCCGCAGTTTGAAGCGCTGAATCTTTCCGCTTTCTGTCTTGGGCAAAGCGTCGGTGAATACGACAGAACGCGGATATTTGAATGGTGCAATGGCTGCTTTGACGTGGTCCTGAAGCAGCGTGATCAGGTCACCTGATGGCGTGTGGTCCGCGCCTAAGACCACATACGCTTCGACTATTGAGCCGCGCTCTTTGTCTGGTGCGCCAATCACCGCGCACTCCGCGACGGCCTCATGGGACAGAAGCGCGGCTTCTACCTCGGGCCCAGCAATGTTATAGCCAGACGAAACGATGATGTCGTCGTTGCGAGCAACAAAATGAAAGTACCCATCTTCATCTTGACTGAAGGCATCACCCGAAATGTTCCAGCCGTTCTGCACATATTCGGTTTGGCGTTCCCCAAACATGTAGCGGCATCCCGTGGGGCCGCGCATGGCCAAACGACCGACCTCGCCGCGGGGCAACTCTGCACCGTCCGGGCCGATCACCTTGGCTTCATAGCCATTCACCGGCTTGCCGGTACAGTTGGGTTTGTGATCTTCGAACCGGTTGGTGATGAAGATGTGTAGCATTTCGGTGGCACCGATCCCGTCTAGCATTGGCTTGCCCGTTTTGTCCTGCCACTCGTAATAGACGGGAGCGAGCAGGGTTTCACCCGCCGAGACTGCTGCGCGAAGAGAAGACAGGTCTGCGCCTTCATCCATTGCCCGCAGCATGGCGCGATAGGCGGTGGGTGCGGTAAAGCAAACGGTGGCTTTGTAGGTTTCGATAATTTCGATGATGTTTGGCGGAGATGCGTTTTCGAGCACAGTCGCGGTCGCCCCAAAGCGCAGGGGGAAGATAGCTAGCCCGCCAAGCCCGAAGGTGAAGGCCAGCGGAGGTGAGCCGATGAAAACGTCCTCAGGCCGAACGTTTAGAACTTCTTTGGCATATCCATCAGCAATAATCAGCAGATCTCGGTGGAAATGCATCGTTGCTTTTGGGTTGCCGGTGGAGCCTGAGGTAAAGCTAATAAGTGCTATGTCGTCTTGAGCGGTTTTCACGGCTTTGAATTGCACCGATTTAGTCAACGCAAGCCGGTCCAGCTCTGCATCATGGTTCGCAGTACCATCAAAGCCGACGACAGTTTGCAGATGAGGGCTGTCTTTGGCGCAGGCCGTCATCTCGTCCATCAGCCGCGTGTCACAAAGCGCATGTGTGATTGCGGCTTTCTCAACATATTTTGCCAATTCAACCGCGCGCAGCATTGGCATGGTGTTCACGACAACTGCGCCTGCCTTTGTTGCGGCCAGCCAGCAGG
>MDTG01025237.1_pt1 | contig 12534 bp, 12 predicted proteins | sample 811421 | NCBI WGS metagenome assembly MDTG01 (sample SAMN05326645, study PRJNA326480) | marine metagenome | isolation source: seawater | place: Pacific Ocean: South East | collected 2011 | reverse complement strand
GATAATTAGATGTACAAATGGGGTAAAATTAAGACTAATATGATTTATGAACTTAATTAAGTCAACTGGGACTTTCAGTTTTTTTACAATTATCAGTAGGTTGCTAGGTTATTTAAGAGATATTCTAGTGGCAATTTTTCTTGGAACTAGTTTTTTAGCTGATGTTTTTTTTGTAGCATTTAGGATACCGAATACTTTTAGAAGGTTATTTTCGGAGGGAACTTTTAATGCAGCATTTGTACCTAGCTACTCATCAGAGTTAGTTGAGAGTAAAGATAAATCCAAGAAGTTTGCAATAGAGGTTTTTAATTTGTTATTTTTAATTTTGTTATTTTTAGTTCTTCTCGCTGAAATATTTATGCCTGCATTCATTTCATTAATTGCACCTGGATTTACAGATGATACTGAAAAAATGAAACTTGCTATCAATCTTACCAGAATAACTTTTCCTTTTTTAATTCTTATTTCTTTAGCGTCTTTTTTTTCAGCAATACTAAATTCTCATAATAGATTTGCTGAGTCAGCTGCTGCCCCGATAATTTTAAATATTGTTTTAATATTAATTTTATTATTTGGAAAGATGTTAGGTGACAATCTGATTTATTATTTGTCTTATGGAGTTACTTTTGCAGGGTTTCTTCAATTATTATTTTTATACTTTTATGTAAAAAAATATTTTAATTTTAATTTTAAAATTCAATTTAGAGTTTCTAATAAAGTAAAAGTATTTTTTAGTAAGTTGCTACCTAGTATTTTTTCCTCTGGCGTTACTCAAATCAATATTTTGATTGGAACAATAATCGCATCTTTTCAAGCAAGTGCAGTTTCATATCTATATTATGCTGACAGAATCTATCAGATTAATTTAGCAATAGCTGGAATTGCGATTGGTGTAGTGGTTCTACCGCAATTATCGAAACATATTAATAAAAAAAATAAAAAAAAAATAGATTTAATTCAAAATAAAGCTTTAGAATTGAGTTTTTTCTTAAGTTTGCCTGCATCTATAGCTTTATTGATCGCACCGGATGAAATTATTTCTGCATTATTTGGATATGGACAATTTAACGAAATTTCAGTTTCTAATTCTGCTAAAGCTTTATATTATTTTAGCTTTGGGTTACCAGCTTTTGCAATGATTAAAGTTTTTTCAAGTTTTTTCTTTGCTAACCACGATACAAAAACACCTTTTTATATTTCTCTGCTATCGGTTTTTATAAATGTCTCAATCAGCATTTATTATTTCAAATCAATTGGATTTATAATTATTCCGATAGCTACAACCATTTCTTCATGGGTGAATATGATTTTTTTATTTGTGTTTCTTAAAAAAAGAAATTTATTCAGTTTCAATAACATTTTTATAAGTCGATTTACTAAGATTTTATTATCTTCTATCTTGATGGGAATATTCTTTAATTATTTATTAATTTTATTTAATCATCAATTATCTTTTGAAAATTCTCTAAAATCTATTTATTTAATTATTTCGGTTTTTTTGGCTCTTATTTTTTACTTATTTGTGACTTATTTCATCAAAGCTTTCAAATTACAGGATATTAAATTAAAGTACTAATTATGGGAAAAAAAATTTTTTCAGGAGTACAACCAACAGGAAATTTACATTTAGGAAATTATTTAGGAGCAATTAAAAATTTTGTTGAACTAAATAATAATAATGAAAATGATTGCGTTTTTTGTGTAGTAGACTTGCATGCCATTACAGTAAAGCAGGACCCAAAAGAGCTTAAAAACAACATTAGAGAAACAGTTGCAACATTTATTGCATGTGGAATTGATCCTAAAAAAAGTATTATTTTTAATCAATCAACTGTACCTGCACATTCTGAAACTGCATGGTTACTGAGTTGTGTTGCAAGGATGGGTTGGTTAAACCGTATGACTCAATTTAAAGAAAAAGCCGGCAAGGATAAAGAGAAAGCTAGTGTTGGGCTTTACTCATATCCAATATTAATGGCAGCTGACATCTTGCTTTATGATACAACACATGTGCCAGTTGGTGAGGATCAAAAACAACATTTAGAGCTGTGTAGAGATATCGCTCAAAAATTTAATAATGATTACAATGTTGATAATTTTTTAAAAATTCCAGAGCCGCTTATTCAAAAAGAATTTTCAAGAATAATGAGTCTAAAAGATGGATCCAAGAAAATGAGTAAGTCTGAATTATCAGATTTGAGTAGAATTAATTTAACTGATGATAAAGATAAAATAGTAAATAAAATTAAAAAAGCAAAAACAGATCCATTGCCTTTACCTGCTGATATCGAAGGACTGGTTGATAGGCCTGAGGCAAAAAATCTTTTAGGAATATATTCTAGTGTCACGAATAGCACCTTAAAAGAATCAATAGATGAATTTAACGGGAAAAATTTTTCTGAATTTAAAGAAAAACTTTCTGAAGTTTTAGTTGAGGAAATTGATCCTATTTCATCAGAAATAGGCAGGCTAATAAATGATAAAAGTTTTTTAGATGGTATTCTTTTGCAAGGTCAAAAAAAAGCTGACAAATTCGCAACAAATAAGCTAAAAAAAATGTATGAAATTGTCGGTTTTTAAAAAAATTTCTTAAACAAGTTTCAATTTTAGAATTATTGACTATATATTAATTATGTTCGTTCAAACAGAGATAACACCTAATCCAAATTCGTTAAAGTTTTTGCCAGGCAAAATGGTATCTAATGGTGGATCCTTTGAGATTACCAAAAAAGATGATGTAAAAAATGAGCTAATAAAAAATTTAATGTCAGTTAATGGTGTTGAAGGAATTTTTTTAGGCAAGGATTTTATCTCAATCAATAAATATGATGATATTTCATGGGAAGAAATTAAACACATCGTGATATCATTAATAAATGATTTTTATTCTAGTGGCAAAGAATTTGTAATTGATAAAAGTCCTTTTGACGAACAAGATGACTTTGGTGAAATAGAGAAAAAGATTATTAAAATTTTAGATCAAAAAATCAGACCTGCTGTTGCAAAAGATGGTGGAGATATTAAGTTTAAAAAATTTAAAAATGGGATCGTAATGGTACAGCTACAAGGGAGCTGTTCAGGATGTCCAAGTTCTACTTTAACTCTCAAACAAGGAGTACAAAATCTGTTATGTCACTATTTGCCTGAAGTGAAAGAAGTTGTAGCTGTTTAATTATGAAAAAAATTTTTAAAAAAAGAAAATATACAGTTTTAGAAAAAATTGATAATAACAATTTGGGCTCGATTTTTAGAACCCTTTTAAGTAGTGTTGTTGTTATTTCTGTATTTTATTCACTACCGTTATTAATTAATTTTGCAAATAACACTATATTAAATAATAGTGAATATATAAATAACTCTAAAACTGTTTTAGCGTATACTCTAGATAAAAAAAAAAATAAACTTCCAGACGATAACGAAACTTATGATGAGAGCGACTTATTGGTAGATATTTATAGTTTGAATGAAAAAGAAACTGATGCTGTAAGATTAGATGCATCAACCATAAAACAACTTTATGAGGATACGGGTTATAAATTAGATGATATTAGAAAAAATAAATTAGTGAAGCCAGTAGCACTTGACTCTTTCCCTCGTGAAATCAAAATGATTGAAAATATAAAAAAAAGGAAAGAGTTTTTTATTCAAATTGTTTTACCTCTAATATTGCAGGAAAATAATAATATATTGTTAGATAGAAAAAGACTTTTTAACATAATTAATAAAAGCAATAATACTAGCTTAGAAAAAAAATGGCTTGATAAAAAATATAAGCAATATGGCATTCCTTCAAAAGATCTTTCTGTCCTTAAAGTTAGAATGGATGAAGTACCAGTATCATTAGCTCTTGCACAGGCCGCAAAAGAAACTGGTTGGGGGACATCTAGATTTGCTCAAGAGGGAAATGCACTTTTTGGACAATGGACTTGGTCAGGAGAAGGCTTAAAGCCTAAAGAGGCTGATGAAGATAAAGGTCATAAAGTAATGAAATTTAATGTCTTACAAGCATCTGTAAGGGCATATCAAAGAAACTTGAATACACATAAAACATATAAAGATTTTAGATTAGCAAGAGCACAATTAAGAGATGAAGGCAAACCATTAGATAGTATAATTCTCTCACAATATCTTGATGAATATGCTGAGACAGGTCAAGAATATGTAAAAATTTTAAGAAAAATTATAGAACAAAATAATTTAAAAGATTTTGATAATGCAAAACTGTTACCTTCTAGCCTTGAATTAGAAAGTTTAATTTAATCATCTGTAATTATAAATTGAGCACCAAACCATCTCCACTTTCCATTATCATTCAAAGAGCAATTAACTCTACCTCTTCTTGGATGGAAAGCTTCTCTAAATTTAATACTTAAAACATTGTTACTTAATATTATATCTGATTTTTCCCATTTATTACCTTCGTTAGAATAACAATTTATTTTTTCAATATTTTTTTGATTTTGAAAAAATTCTACAGAAAAGGATGGAGGATTGTTGCTTTTACTAAGTTCTTTTTCTTCTGGTAATAAATTTTTGTATTCTAAAGGATAAGTTTTTATTATCGATGAAAATCTTTCAATTTCACCATAATTTTCATTTATAGGAAACCTTGGAAGTTGAAATTTTTCTTTATTTACATCAATTACTCCAGAATGCTGACCAAAAGCATAGGTAAAATTTTTTGAAATATATTGTCTCATAAATTCAGAATATTCCCCAAACGGATAAGAAAATAAATTTGGAACATATCCAATTTCTTCGTAAAAAATTTGATTTGCAGTTTCAATATCATCAATAAAATCCTGATTACTTTCATTTATTAGATATTCATGTGAATGTGAGTGATGTCCTACTATTGCAAATTTGGCATTATCGATTTCTCTAATTTGATTCCATGTCATGTACCCCTTGTTTCCAACAGGTTCCGTTGAGACAAATAAAATGAATGGAATTTTATTTTTTTTTAGGAAAGGCCAGGCAACTTTATAAAAGGAACTAAAAGCATCATCAATAGTTAAAAGTATTTTTTTCTTTTTTTTTGGAACATTAAAATTTTTTTCAAATTCATTTGGATGAATAAATTCATATCCTAAATGCTCAACTAATTTTATATGTTTCGTGAATATATCCATCTGAATATTTGTTGATGGATATATATTTTCATCAAATCGGTGATACATGATAGATAAAACACCCTCATCTTCTGAAAATTGTTTGATATTATTTCCTTCTGCATTAGAATTTACCTGAAGTAAAATAATTATTATGAATAAATTAATAATTGATGCAGCCAGAGAACAAATTTTTTTAATGCTCATAAAGGGTAAAAATATTTATAGTGTTAGTCATGAAAATAGTAAAACTAATTATGAAAAATTGACTATTTTAATCAATGATTTTCTATATAAAAATGGGGTAAAAATTATTGAGATTTCAAAATTATATGTAAATCGTGGCCCAGGAAGTTTTGCAGGAATTAGGAATTCTTTAGCTGTAGTAAAGGCGTTAAATATCGCTCAAAAAATTGATTATTATTGTTTTAGTTTTGACGATTTTGATAAATTATATATTAATAAATATGAGGAAATACCCAGTTTATGTAATAAATTTAAGATTAAAAAAAATTTGATTAATCCTATTTATATAAGTTAAGATTAATTATGTCAGAAACAATAGAAGCAAAATGCTTATCAAAAGGTGTAAAATTAACTGATCAAAGAAGAGTAATAGTCAAGGTTCTTTCAGAGTCTAAAGAAAAATACGGTGAGTCAGACCATCCAGATGTGGACGAACTATATAATAGAGTATCCAAAATAGACTCAAAAATTAGCATTGCTACAGTTTATCGTACTGTCAAAATTCTCGAAGAAGCAGGAATATTAGTTAAGCACGACTTTAAAGCAGGCAAAGCAAGATATGAACAAATAAGAGAGAGTCATCATGATCATTTGATTGATGTAAAATCTGGAGAAATTATCGAATTTGTTGATGAAGAAATAGAGATGCTTCAAAAAAAAGTAGCTGAAAAATATGGTTATACCCTAGTAGATCACAAACTAGAGTTGTATGGGGTAAAAAAAAAATCCAAGTAAGCTAATGAACCAAAAAATTTTTATAAAAACTTTTGGTTGTCAAATGAATGAGTATGATTCTAATCGAATATATGACACCGTAAAAAAAATAGGTTATGAAAAAACTGAAAATTATGAAGAGGCTAATTGTTATTTATTAAATACTTGCCATATTAGGGACAAGGCAAAAGAAAAAGTTTATCATGAAATTGGGAGGGTAAAAAAAATTTTTAAATTAAAAACTAAACCTTTAGTAATTGTTACTGGCTGTGTAGCACAAGCTGAGCATGAAGAGATGTTGAAAAGAGAGCCTTATATTGATTTAGTGTTAGGTCCTCAAGCTTATCATAAAATTAATGAGAAAATTTTAAACTATAAAAATGAAAAAATAAAACAAGAAATTACGGAATTTGATGCAATTACAAAATTTGAATATTTAAGTAAAATCAAAAATCAATCTGGAAAAATTTCATCATTTCTAACTATACAGGAGGGTTGTGATAAATTCTGTCACTTTTGTGTTGTCCCATTTACAAGAGGACCTGAATATTCCAGACCATTTAATCAAATTTTAGAGGAAGCAAAAAATTTAATTAATAGTGGTTCTAAGGAGATTATTCTTCTGGGGCAAAATGTTAATGCTTATAATTTTGAAAAATTTCGTTTATCTGATTTAATTATTGAACTAGAAAAGTTTTCAGGTCTTGAACGCATAAGATACACAACATCACACCCAAATGATATGACAAATGATTTAATTAATGTATATAAAAATTCAAAAAAATTAATGCCCCTAGTCCATCTACCAGTTCAGAGTGGTTCAGATAGAATATTGAAATTAATGAATAGGAAGCATACAATTAAATCTTACATTGAGATTTATAATAAACTAAAAAAAATAAATCCAAGAATTGAGTTTTCAAGTGATTTTATTATAGCTTATCCTGGTGAGGATGAGAAAGATTTTAAAGGCACCTTAAATCTTATTAAGGAGATAAAATTTATAAATTCATTTTCTTTCGTTTTTAGTCCAAGACCAGGAACATTAGCTTCAAATTTACCAATTATTGACAAAAAAAAATCATTTGAGAGGTTAGAAATTATTCAAGAAAGACTATTTATTAATCAAGTGCAGAAAAATAAATCTTTAGAAAATACAATAATCAATGTTTTAGTAGAAAACAGAATGAATGATAAAACTAAACTTTTTGGAAGATCAGAGTACATGACATCAGTTATATTTGGTGGTAGTGATAATTTAGTTGGTAAAATTGTAAGAGTGAAAATTATAAGTAGTAATAAAAATACATTATTTGGTGAAGTCGTTGACCAATCAAATCAAAAGGTAGCTTAGAATTTGAAAACTGGAACAAAAAAAATTTTTGATACTAATTTAAAGTTTGTTTACTCAGATAATAATACTTTAAGTGTAATTTTCCCAAACAATGATTTGTTGATAGGGGTAGTTGGAGAATTTAATAAAAATCTCAAAGAATTAGAAAAAATCACAGAGTCAGATTTATTTTCAAGAGGTAATTCAATTTTAATAAAATCCTCACCCGAAAAAAATGAGAAAGTTAAAAACGCAATACAATTTTTAGCTAATCAATTCATTAACAATGGAAATATAGAAAATAAAGACATATTATCATCTGTCGATAAATTTATGATAAATGAAAAAGTTAAAAATCAAAATGTTACTGATATAATAAAAACTCCTAAAAAATCTATAATCCCTAGATCAGAAAAACAAAAAAAATATGTAAGAGCGCTAAGACAAAGCGAGATCGTAATTTCAGCCGGACCAGCAGGTACAGGAAAAACATTTTTAGCTGTTGCAGTTGGGCTGACAATGTTACTTGAAAAAAAAATAGAGAGAATAATTTTATCAAGACCTGCAGTGGAGGCTGGTGAACGGTTAGGATTTCTTCCTGGCGACATGAAGGAGAAGGTAGATCCTTATCTAAGACCTCTTTATGACTCTTTATATGATTTATTTCATTTTGAAAAAATTCAAAGAATGATTGAAATAGGAGATATTGAAATTGCACCTCTTGCATTTATGAGAGGAAGAACCTTAAAAAACTCATTTGCTATTTTAGATGAGGCACAAAACGCATCTGATACTCAAATAAAGATGTTTCTTACAAGAATTGGAGAAAATTCTAAAATAGTAGTGAATGGAGATCCGTCACAAATAGACTTGCCTAATAAAAACATGTCTGGTCTCGATAGATCAAAAAAATTGCTATCTCATCTTGATGAGATTTCTGTAATTAATTTTGATCATTCTGATGTTGTAAGACATCCTTTAGTTTCCAAGATTGTTAAAGCTTATAGCAATCATAATGATTAGTATTGAAGTTTTATCAGAAGATAAAAATTGGTCCAAAAAAATAAAAAAAATTGACAGTTTTTTCAAATTTATATGTAAAACTTTTCCCAAAAAATATCAGTTTTTAAATAAGAAAATATTTTTAACGCTATTGTTATCTAATAATAAAAATATTAAAAAATTAAACAAAAAATTTAGAAATAAAGACAAGCCAACTGATGTATTATCGTTTCCGTTTGAAAAAAAAATTAAGATCAAAAATAATTCTTATCTTGGTGATATTGTAATAAGTTATAACTTCATGAATAGACCTAAAAATCAAAAGAAAAATATGTTTAAAGATAAAGTTATCAAAACATTTATACACGGATTTTTGCATCTATTGGGTTTTGATCACACTAAACTTCGTGATTATAAAAAAATGTTAGAGGAAGAACAAAATATTTATAAGTCAGTAATTAAGAAAATTAATTAAATTGAAAAAAAAAAAATACCTAGAATTTTTATTTTTAACCATACTTGGTGCATTAACATCATTGAGTTTACCGCCATATAATTATTTATTAATTAATTTTATAACAATAAGTTTATTTTTTATTTATATTTTTCAGAAAAAAAGACATTTTCAAAAATCATATTCTTTTGCATATGGTTGGTTTTTTGGTTTTGGTTATTTTCTCACTAGTTTGTATTGGATTTCAATTTCATTAACATTTGATGAAAATTTTAATTTTTTAATACCTTTTGTTTTAATTCTTATACCTTCATTTCTTGGATTATTTTATGGTCTAGTAACTTATTGTTTTTTTTTAATCAAAATAAAAAAACCTATTAGTAATTTATTTCTATTTTCGCTTCTACTTGGTTTGGCAGAGTTTTTAAGAGGACATATTTTAACTGGTTTTCCATGGAATTTAATTGCTTATAGTTTTTCTGAAAATCTCGAGATACTTCAAATAATATCATTGATTGGAACTTACAGTTTTAATGTTCTTTGTATATCTTTTTTCTCTAGTCCAGCAATTTTTATTATAAGAGAAAATAGAAAAGAAATTTTTGTATGTATTTTCTTCCTACTTTCACCCCTTTTCCTCTTTCTTGCTGGCTCATCTAAAATAAAATCGTTCCACTCATCAGATATAATTAGTAATGATTATAAAATTAGATCTGTAAGCTCAAAAATAGATTTAAATAGATTCTATGGGAATACGGATACCACTTCTATAATAAAAGAATTAATTGAAATAAGTCAGCCAGAATTAGATATTAAAACAATTTTTTTGTGGCCTGAGGGAATTATCCCTAACATTAACCAAGCTGAAATAAAAGAATTTGAATTTCTATTTGAAAAAAAATTTAGCAAAAATCATTTGTTAGCAATTGGGATTAATAATGTAAAAAAACAAGAAAATAAGAATATATTTTATAATACTCTTTCAATTTATGATCATAAATTAAATCTTTTAAAGGATTATAAAAAAGTAAAATTGGTTCCATTTGGAGAGTTTTTACCTTTTGAAAAATTTTTTGGAAAAATAGGACTTAAATCTTTAACTAATAATTATCAATCTTTTAGCAGCGGGGAAAGCAGAGAGATACTTTTGATCAATGAAAGTAATTTCGATTTAAAAATATTACCATTAATTTGTTATGAAATAATTTACTCAGGTAATATTTTTAATGATTCAAAATTTGATTATATAATAAATATTTCAGAGGATGGTTGGTTTGGAGATTCTATTGGTCCACATCAACATTTTACCCATAGCGTGTACAGAGCAATCGAAAGTGGAAAATATTTGATAAGGTCTGCAAATAACGGGATTTCTGCAATAATTAATCCGACTGGAATAATTGAAAAGAAAATTGAACTTAGTCATTCTGGTTACATAGATTTTTATGAAACAAGAGTTTTTAATGAAACAATATTTTCAAGACATGGGAATAAAATGTTTTTAACCGTTATTTTATTATATATTTTTTTGATATTTTCATTTAATAGAATTTCTTAATGAATAATTTAAAAAATTATCTTTTTACGAGTGAGTCTGTCTCTGAAGGACATCCAGATAAAGTTTCTGATAGAATTTCTGATATGGTAGTTGATAGCTATTTGTCAAACGATCCATTTTCAAGAGTAGCATGTGAGACGTTAACAACAACTAATAAAGTTGTACTTGCAGGAGAAGTTAGAGGTCCTGAAATTAAAAAGGATGAGTTAATCCAAAAAGTTAGAGATTGTATAAAAGATATTGGTTACGACCAAGAAGGTTTTACATGGAGGGAAGCAACCAAAATAGAAAGTCACTTACACGCTCAATCAGCGGACATAGCAATGGGCGTTGACTCTTCAGGAAATAAGGATGAGGGAGCTGGTGACCAAGGAATAATGTTTGGATATGCATGTAACGAGACAGAAGAATTAATGCCAGCACCAATTTATTATTCGCATAAAATTTTGAGATTGATGGCGGAAGATAGAAAGTCTGGAAAATTGAAAAATATAGAACCTGACTCTAAAAGCCAAGTAACTTTTGAATATGTGAATGGAATTCCAAAAAAAGTAAAATCTGTTGTAATTTCTTCACAACATTCAATAAATATCGATCAAGCCACAGTGAGAGAATTACTTAGACCTTATATGCTAAGTTCAATACCAAATAAATTTTTGGAAGAATTTAATGAAAATGAATTTTATGTTAATCCGACAGGAAACTTTGTTATAGGTGGACCAGATGGTGATTGTGGATTAACTGGAAGAAAAATAATTGTTGATACTTATGGCGGTGCAGCTCCTCATGGTGGAGGTGCATTTTCTGGTAAGGATCCAACCAAGGTTGATAGATCTGCTGCCTATGCATCAAGATACATAGCTAAAAATATAGTTGCATCAAAAATTGCTGATAAATGTTTAATACAATTAGCTTACGCAATAGGTGTATCAAAACCACTTTCAATTTACGTTAATTTATTTGATGACGATTTAGAAAAAAATAAATTTGTTGAGGAAAAAATAAAAGAAAATTTTGACTTAAGTCCTAGAGGAATTAGAGAGATGTTAAATCTGAATAAACCAATATATGAAAAGACAGCTGCTTATGGCCATTTTGGCAGAACACCAGAAAGTGATGGAGCATTTTCTTGGGAAAATACCGATAAAACTATGGTTTTTTTAAAATAGTTTTTATTGAATTAAAAAAAAACTTTAATATATTGCATCTACATTATTGAATTTACAAAATGGGCTTAAGCCCATTTTTTTTTGGAGCAAACAAAAAAATGTTAAATAAAAGAGCTGATAAATTAGAATTGTTGAGAATCGCAGAGGCCGTGGCATTAGAAAAATCTATCGATAAAGAGCTAATTATAAGTTCTATGGAAACTGGAATTGCAAAAGCAGCGAAATCAAAATTTGGACAGGATAACGAAATTAAAGTTTTAATTAACAGAGAAAATGGTGATATAGAACTTTTTAGAAAGTTAATAATTTCTGAAAACCCTGAAAATGCTAACACAGAAATAAAACTTGAAGATGCAATATCTATTAGTGAAATCAATAAAGAGAAAAAAATTGGAGATGAAGTTTTACAACCTCTTCCATCATTCGATTTTGGCAGAATCGCTGCACAAACTGCAAAACAAGTAATAAGCACTAATGTTCGAGAGGCAGAGAGAGAAAGACAATTTAATGATTTCATAGACAAAAAAAATACAATTTTAAGTGGAATTGTTAAAAGATTAGAGTTTGGAAATGTAATTGTTGACTTGGGAAGAACAGAGGCAATTATTCAGAAGAACGAGATGATACCCAGAGAAAACATCAAAGCTGGAGACAGAGTTAAAGCATATTGCTATGATGTTCGAAGAGAGCCGAGAGGTCAACAGATTTTTTTATCAAGAGCCCATCCAAAATTTATGGAAAACTTATTTGTACAAGAAGTTCCTGAGATTTATGATGGATTAATTGAAATTAAATCTTCATCAAGAGATCCTGGAAGTAGAGCAAAAATTTGTGTAAAGGCAGTAGACACATCCTTAGATCCTGTTGGAGCTTGTGTTGGTATGAGAGGTTCAAGAGTTCAAGCAGTTGTAAATGAACTTCAAGGAGAAAAAATTGATATTGTAAAT
>MDTG01267328.1_pt1 | contig 12535 bp, 14 predicted proteins | sample 811421 | NCBI WGS metagenome assembly MDTG01 (sample SAMN05326645, study PRJNA326480) | marine metagenome | isolation source: seawater | place: Pacific Ocean: South East | collected 2011 | reverse complement strand
TTTTTTTTTGATTTACTTAACATTGGCTGAGATCCTAGTTTCGAAACATCCTGAATACTAAGCCTGTAAAATGAACCAGATATTTTTTTATCAAAAAAATATTTTAAATCATCAGGACCTCTATGAGATAAAAGTTTGGAAGAATTTATAAATAATTTTTTTTCAATTGGTATATTATTTTTCTTATAACAAAAAAAAAAAACCACACATATCTAAATTGACTATTATTTAAGAACGCCCCATCTTTCAAATTCACTCTTTTTATTTGATAAGATTTTAGGTTTTTGTTTTTTTTTTTTAAAGAAATCATTAGTAGCGATTCTGGCTCCTGGAAATTTTAATGAATAATATTCGTCTAAAAATATGAAACCATTTTTGTTTAATCTATCCCAAATAAATGGAAGAGATACATGGTAGCTCTCATATAGATCCGCATCTATTAATGCACACATTATTTTTTTGGGACCCAAATTAGATTTCATAGTTTTTTTAAAATCACCTTTGACCAATTTAATATTATCTAAATTCAAAAATCTAATTTTTTTTTTTAATTCGTTAATAGAGCAATTAGAAAAATCCAACGAACTTGATAAATTAAAAGAATTTAATGTTTTTTTTTCTTTTAAGAAACTTAAAAGTTTTATATTTTTTTTGATTTCATTATAATGGTTAAGTGTAATAATATTCTTCTTAAGCATTTTTTTCCAATTATTAAATTTATCTAAAGGATGATCTTTATAGTCAGAAGGGAATCCTTGCCAACTATCATATGCATATATAATTTTTTTTGATTTTAATTTTTTTAAAAAAATTGCTGTTGCGAGTAATGATTTTCCGTTATGAACTCCTGCCTCAATTAGATCTCCATCCAACTTATTAAAATTTTTTTTTATAAATTTAAAATAATACTCTAATGACCCACTTTTATTAAAATTATATATATTTAATAAATTAAAGTTCCAGTCTTTATCAATTTTATTATGCATAGTTTCTTTTCAGTTTTCATTTTTCATATTAATAACAAATTACCTTGTCTACTATAGATCTATATCTCAAGGATAGCCTTTTCCAATAATGTAATATTTTATTTTTTCATCACCTTGAATTTTATAATTTGAAATAAAGTTTATTTTTTGTTTTATTTTATTTTTTTTATTATTAATTTTTCGCAATTCTGACCAACCATAAAACTTCCATGAACGATTGTCCCAATCATTTAATTTCCAAAATTTTTTATTTCTATGTAAATCAATTAAAAAGTTAAAAGCTGTTTTATCGATATTTAACCAACTACAGAAATACTTGATATATTTAAGATTTTTCATTTCATAATTTTTAACAAGTTTGTGAGCTGTAGTCCTGTCTAATCTTTTGTGTCTAATTTCTCTACAAGCATGATCTGTAACTTTACTATAACCATTTTTGAATAATTTTAACAAATCATGAGTATCATGATAATTGTAGCAATCTATATTATCGTAAGAGTTGAAAGATCTATGATTTAAACAAGTTTTAAAATTATACTTTTTAATCATTAATTCATCTTGCTTTTTAGGATCCCAAGGTATGTAATTACTTAAGTAAATTCCTCTTGTTCCATTTCTTTTTAAATCTAAATCATCTGGGTATCTATATTGCCATATGTCATCTTCACTTAGTGTGTCATAAAAATTAAGTAAATCGTCTGCTTCATATCCCATAAGATCATGATCTTTTCTATATCTTCTGGTCATTTCTACCTCATGTTTATGAGAAAACATTCCTGTTTGTTCAGTTCCTTGATGACTGCCCCAAATAATTAAAGGTATTTTAAAGTCAACAGATACTTGTACGGGGAAAACAGTTTGACCTGCAATACATGGCCAATAAATACTGCCTAAATTTCTGAATGTTGTTCGTGTAATTTTTTTAACAGATAATGGATTGATATTTTGAATTAGAATATCACAATCAAATTTTATTCTTAAATTAGCTAAATTTTTAATACCTATATTGGTATTAAAATATTTGTTATATGAAACTAGAAGAGGGTTTAATTTTAATTTATTTTTAACTATATGCAATATCCAATAAGATTCTGACCCTCCAGTAACTGGCACTATGCAATCATAATTATTTTTATTTTTTGATTTATAAGGTCGGACTATTTTAAGTAATTTTTGAAATCTTTCTCTCCAATTTAATTTGTACTTTTCTTCATGTATTTCACAGCCTGAGCAAATACCATTTTTATTTATAGTTAAACCTAATGGATGAGAAGAGGCATATAAACATTTTTTACAAAAAACTATTTCTTGTTTTATATTCATTTTAAATAATATTTTTTATATATTGTGGGGGTCTTAAATTATTAATTCTTTTTTTTTTGTAAATATTCTTTATGACTTTGTACAGAATTTTCTCTATAATTTAGGGAGTTACCTATGCAAACTCCTTGGACCCTATTATGTTTTAAAATATTTAATATTTGATTTGATTTTGATATTCCACCAAAAGCAAGAACTGGTATATTTTTTGTAATTTTTAAAAAACTTTTTAATAATTTTATATTAAAACCACCATTACTTCCCTCATTTTTATAATCTATGAGTAAAATTTCTGAAAAAAAGTTTATATAAGTGATTAATTTTTCTAAATCGAAACTTATTTTTTTTTCTTTTATGTAATTGTAATGATAAATTATTTTTTTTTTAAGATCTAAAGGTAATGAGATTATAACTGCTTGAGATCCAATATTTTTTGAAATTTCTATTATTTCATCAGGGTTATAAAAGTATAAATTATCGAGCATTATTCTCTCAAAGCCCATATTGATTATTTTGACAGCATCTTCTGCATTTCTTATGCCCCCACCATAAACTAAAGGAGTGTTATTTTTTGTTTCTCCTAATTCTTTAATCAATTTAAAATTTGGACCGTCATTTTTTTTTGATACACTGAAATCATTTATAATTATTTCATCTGTATGCCATCTATCTAAATTTTCTATTAATACTTTTGGGCTACCTAAAGGTAAAATTTTTTTAAAATTAAAAGATTGAACTGCTATATTATTATATATTGAAATAACACCTATTAATCTTTTTTTTAACATTTAATTAAAAGAGTTTAAAAGATTGATCATTAAATTTTTTCCAGCTTCCTGACTCTTTTCAGGATGAAACTGAATACCATAAACATTTTTTTTTTTTATTATCGCAGGAATATTTTTTTTAAAATTTGATATAGCAATTATATGCTTATCATTTCCTTCATAGTAATAAGAATGATTGAAAAAAAAACCTTCTGTTTCTGAGAACAGTAATTCATGAGATTTATTTATTTTTTTTATAATATTCCATCCAATATGAAAGCTAAAATTACTTATTTTTTTTATTTTACCAGGAATCAAACCTATTCCTAAAGTTTTTTCAAATTCATATGATTTAGAAGCTAAAAGTTGCATTCCAAGACAAATACCAATAACTGGAGTTCCATTTTTTGCTTTTTCTTTAATCAAATTAACAAGTTGATTATCTCTAAGTGATTTCATGGCCTCAGGAAAGGCACCTATTCCAGGCAAAATTAATATCTCAGCTTTTTTAATTATATTTTTTTTAGTGGTTGTTACTGTTTCGTATCCTAAATTTTTGAAAAATCTTTGTAAAGATTTTAAATTTCCAATTTTATAGTCAATTATTGCTAAAAGTTTCATGGCAAAAGTCCAAATCCAACTTTAAATTTAGGAATTATTTTTTTACTTGGTGTTATCTTAAATAATTTTTTATTCACTTTTTTATAAATTTGTTTCCAAAATTGATCTTTTGTAATACCCAAATAATTACAAAAGTTTTTTATGTATTTTTCCCCACAAGCAGAGTCATATTTTTGTGCTAAAGCAATACCTTCATCTCTTGTAATTCTTCCAATTCTTATCTCTTCATTAACATAATCCGACGCTCTACCAAATCCATATTTATAGTACTTTATTGTTTGATTAATCATTACCCAATCTTCATCTAGTGAAAATACTCTATACAAGTCAGCAGTATTCTTGGGCATGTCTGATCTGATTTTTAAACCTTCTAAAGCAGAAAATGCTCCATTATTTACAATCGACCAATCTTTCCAAAACCATCCCAAATATATTGATTGAATTTTGTATTTTTTTACTTCTTTTTGAGAAGGGTATTCTAATTGAAAAATTTTTTCTCGTTTGAAGCCACCTTTTTCTAACCAATCAATTTTGCCGTTTGAAAAAGTATTTGCGTATCTTAGTCTATTAGCATCAAAGCCAGTTTTGCCCATTGTCTTTAAATCACCTAGTTGGTGTGCCGGATTTTCACCTAAAAAAATTATAGGTATTTTATATTTAATAGCCAACAAAGGGCTGACACTTAATATAGCATTTTCTGAAAATTTCATTGGATTCAAATATTTAAAGAATGAATATCTTGCAAGCTTTCTCCATGTCTGTGGAGAATAGCTTAAATAATGCACATCAAAACCTAATTCAATTAAATTAGATATATTGTAAGTACCTCTGTTGGTTATTTGTTCTGGTGGATAAGCTATTGAAACAAGCAAAGGTTTTAATTTTAATTTATCTCTAACCCAAAGAGCTTGCCTAGTACTGTCCTTACCACCACTAACTCCAATCAAACAATCAAATTTTCTTCGAGGATATTTTGGTAGTTTTTTAATATTTTCCATTAGTTCATTTATTCTTAACTCCCAATCTACATCTTTAAGAGTTTGCCAATAAATACAAGCAGGGCATAAATCATTTTTAAACTTTATATTTGGTCTTGTATCTACATTTAAACAGACTGAGCAATATTTCATTATATATTTAATTAATTATTGATATGTTTTTTTATTAATTTTTTATAGTCTTCATTTGCAAAATTAAAATGTTTATTTGAATTTATAGGCCATAGTATTTGTCTTGGAAAAATAATATTATTTTGATTGTCAAAAAACTTTATAGTATTATTTCTTACTAAATCTAAAACTTTGACTTTTGGTCTAAAAATATTTCTAACAAAGCAATAATCAATTAATTCTATCTTTCCTTTACTATTTTTTAATTTTTTAAATTTAATAAATTTAGATAAGAAAATTAAAATATTATCAATTTGATTTTGAATATTTGTTTCTTTTAAATTTTCTAAAAATTCAATTTGATAAATTTTTGTATTAATTTTTAATAAATCTGAGTAAAGAGAAATTCGTTTTAGTCCAATAGCAGATTTTGAAGCAATTATAATTTCCATAAATTTATCCAAATCGCTTTTGATAAAATTTTTTACCTTAATAAGTCCTGTATAAAATCTAATTGGTATTAACTGTTTCATTTTATTTTTTTTGAAACTAATGATCGAATTATTTAATGGTTGCACAGGTATACAAATAATTTTTAAATCTTTTGAATTATTTAGCAATTCATAACCATCAAAAATAATTTTTTTATTTTTTTTTACAAATTTCACAGGCTTCTTAAGCACTACTTTTATTCCATTTTTTTTTAATAACTCTTTTAATCCTTTTGATATATTTTCAAATAAAGCTCCTTTTGGAAAAACATATTTGTGATCAATTTTTTTGTCCCTAATTTTTTGATTAAAAATAAAACCTTCGTCCTTTGAATTTTCTTTATAATTTGGAGGAAAAAACCACGGATATGATAAATCAATAGCATCATTGAAAGAAGTTCTGTTATCTGAAAAACAATCTTTTAAATAATTTATATATTTTTTTTCAAATCTATTTAAATCAGTTTTTTTATTTTTATAACAAATATTTTTTTCACTGATTTTAAATTTTTGAATAATGTCTTTTGGCCAACTTTTGATATTATCCTGACAACTAATTAGACTTTTATTAATTATCATGCCTCTTGTTTTTTTTATTTTATAAAACTTTGTTGTTTTTTTCAAAAAATTTATTAGAGAATTTGACCTTACATCTTCAAAAGTGTGAAAGCCTGGATTTACTTTATATCTACCTAATTTTAAACTTTTGTATGAACCAAGAAATTTACTTGATCCCTCAATAATTCTGACATCTAAATTTTTAAAATCAGATTTAATTTTTAATGATAAAAAAATGCTATAAAGATTTAATCCAATTAAAAAAATTTTTTTTTCCATTAGTTAAGTCTTTGAAAAGTATCAGCTTTTATGGGGCCTAAAATTTTAGAGCTTAGTTTAGTGCCATTTTTTTCTATATTGTAAAGTTTTTCGATTACTTCTTCAAAACATTCGAGGTATTTTTTTACATTTAGTTTTTTATGTGCCAGACTTACAAATATTGTATTATTTGATAATATTTTTTTTTTGAGCATTTCTTGTGTAATAAATGTAACTCTTTCATTATGGTTATGTTTAAAGTTATAAGTTGGGATTGACTCAAGACCACTAATTTCAACTATAAAATTATATTTAATGAATATTTTTTTCCATTCCCTTTTAATAAATTTACCAATCAAAGATATATAGCTCCATGATTTGTTCTCTTTCATGAATTTTAATGTATATAACCCAGCGGTAAATCCAATTCTCTCTGACCAAAATGTGCTACTAATAAATGTATTTTTTGTATTTTCCATTATTTCTTTTTTTCCAACAATGGAAGTTATTGCGTAACCATTTCCTAAAGCTTTGCCAAAAATAGCTATATCAGGGTTTATATTGTATTTTTGATGCAAACCTCCAAAAGTTTCTCTAAAGCCTGAAGTACATTCATCAAAAATTAAAATTATATTTTTTTTTGTACATAAATTTCTAATTTTTCTCAAAAATTCATTTTTTGGTTTTTGATTCCTTTCTACTTCCATTTTTATAATTCCAATTTTAGGATTAGTATTTACTAAATTTTTTAGATACTCAAAATCGTTGTACATAAATGTATGAACGGAATTTTTTAATTCATTTGGAACACCCTCCGTCAGTAATCCTTTCAGTAAAAGTTTTGATAAATTATTTTTTTTTTTTCACATTAGCTGCTAAATACCAATCATGCCATCCGTGATAGCCACAAATTGCTATGTGATGTCTGTCAGTAGTTGCTCTTGCTATTCGCACAGCAATAGCATTGGCTTCACCGCCAGATCTAGCAAATTTAACCATGTCAGCCCACTTGTTTATTTTTAATAAATTTTCTGATAATCTAATCTCCTCATGACAGTTTAGTGTAGACATAACTCCTTTATTAATTACTTTTTTAATTTGATTATCAATTTTACTATAAGAATATCCTAAAATATTAGTACCAACACCCATAAGAGAAAAATCATATAATTTGTTATTATCCAAATCCCAAATATTACACCCTTTAGATTTTGAATAATATGTTGGCCAAAAACTTGGTAAAAAAAATTGTGGTCGTTTAGATATTAAAGCATTTCCACCTGGAATTATTTTAGTTGCCTTGCACCATAGCTTGTAATTTTTTTTTGTTAGTTTCACTTTGCTTTTCTAGGATCAATTAGTTTATAATTTTTTACTTCAAATTTTTTTGGAACATAAAAATTATTATTATTTAAAATTCTAATTATTTTCATTAATTGAGAATGATCATCTATTCCAACAATTATTTTATTTATAAATTTATAATTTCTAATGAAGTTTATACAAGCGCTAATTCTACTCACATTGTTTAAAATACACCAGGTATAAAAATTATTAATTTTTCTATTAACAATTTTAGACTTAAATTGATTTTTGCTTAAAATTTTTCCTTGTGAAAAAATAGATCTTGCATGAATTTCAATTTTATTATTATTAATTTTGTCTATAATTTTTTTTTTTAAAAATCTTTGATCTAAAATATTTACCGGAATTTGAAAAAAATCAGGAATAAATATTTTTGTAATACTATTTAGTTCACGGGGTGAGTATATTGAGAACCCTATTTTTTTTATTTTTTTCTCTCTTTTGTATTTTTTTAATAATCTAATTATTTTTATTTGATTAATTTTCTTTTTAAGAAAAAAATCTGAGTTATGAATTAGTATTCCTTCAATCTCTCTCTTTTTTAATTTTTTAAATGACTCATTAATTAAGAAATTAATATGACTTACGATTTTATTTGAATTATCATTTGGTATATTAAATTTAGTAAATATTTTTTTACCCTTACTAAGTTTTCCTAAAGTTTTTTCACTAGAACCGTATGATTGTGCAGTATCAATATAATTTATCTTATATTTATTCATTAATTTAAATATTTTTGAAGTCTCTGCTGAGGAAATTTTTTTATTTCTATATCCATAAGCAGAGGTCAAATTAGCTGTACCGATAATTAAATTGCTTAAATTCATTTTATTTAGTTGATGATGAATATATTATTATTTAAAAATTTGTATAATACAATTCACATATTTTTTTAATATTTTTAAATAATAACTTAAAAATTAATTTAGATTTTATCTGTAAATTTTTTAATTGGGTGTGTGAACGTTTTTTGTTTTTGAATAATTGAATAGCTCCATGTGTTAGCTTGATTATCTTTAATTTTAACTTTTTGGTACTTATTTGTAATAAATAATTTCTCGTAAATTAATTTGTAATTGCCTGTCCAAATATAAAAACTTTTATGACCTTCTTTTTGCTTAAAACTAAAAATTTTTTTTTTTGGGTGATGATGATTTTTAAAACAGAAGTTTTTTTTTACGTCATAATCTTTCATGAATATGTAACCACCATCTTTTAGAAGATAATCAATAGCAGATAAAGTCTGAATTATACTTTTTCTATCCATCCAGGATAAGACATCATCACATATAATTAAATCAAATTTTTGAAAATTCTCTTTGTTTATTATAAAATATTTTGACTCTATAAAAATTTTATTTTCAATTTTTAAATCGAAGATTTTTTTTGATAAATTACATGCTTTTTTGGAGGCATCTACACCATTTACTTTGCAGTTAAATCTTTTTTTTAAGTAAAATAATAAGTCTCCAACAAAGCACCCAATTTCTAATATATTTTTTTTTTTTTAAACTTATATTTGATTTTAAACAATTTAATATATTTAATTTTTCTTTTCGTATTTTTTTATCAAGTGTTGAATAATACTCATTATTATTATTTTTTACCCAACGATCAAAAAATTCATCTGCCTCTTTTTTTTTGTAAAAGTGATCTTGTAAATTATTCATATTTTTTTTAGATATGTGTTAATGTTTATTTTCCAGCTTTTAAAATTTTTAGGTAAATCTTTTTTTTTATGATAGGAACCCTTAATCTCAGGGGTAATAATTTTATAATTACCCTTTAAGATTTTATTAAAGTTTTTAATAAATAGATTCTCCATTTCATTAAATAGTATTTTGTACGTATGGTAAAATGTGTATTTTTTTAATTTTGCTAAACCTTTAAATCTGATTTTTTTTCTAAATATAATTCTTCCACCATCTATGGTATTATTTATTTCATGTATTGTAACGCCTTTTTTTGTGTTTTCAACGAATGACCAAAAATTAGGATGTGATCCTCTGTTATATGGCAAATAAGACATATGAAGATTTATAATTGGTCTTTTGACTGCTTTAAGTATTTTTTTACCAATTATCTTTCTATACCCAAAAGATATTATCATATCTGCTGCTAAAGCATTTTTTAAAGTAAGATCTCTGTTGTGTAATATTGTTACTTTACAATTTTTTTTTTTTAAAAAAGAAATTAATTTAGTTTTTTTTTTTGAATACCCTAAAAAATATACATTTTTATTTATCATAAATCTTTTAGTAGTATTTTACATATTCTTTCCGAAACATTTTTTTGGTGATAAAATTTTTTAATTTTTATTTTTTTTTTCGTTAAAAACAAAGATATTCTATCAATATTGTTAACATTAATTAATTCGTTAGCATTTTTATCTATATAGTAATGATGGGGTGATTTATTTAGAGGAATAAAACATTTTTTTCCTAATAATACAGCTTCTTCTTGTATTCCACCAGAATCTGTAATGCAAAAAAAACAATTAATTAAGTAATTTAAATTATTTGTATAATTTGTTGGTTGAATTATTTTAATTTTATTACTAGTTTTTAAATTAAATTTATATAACATTTTTTTTGTTCTTGGGTGAATACAAAGAATAATTTTTACTTTGTTTGAAATTTTGTTTAGAAAGTCAAAGATTTTCAAAAATCTTGTTTTATTGTCTACATTTTCCGATCTATGAATCGTAACATATATATATTTTTTTTTTGGAAAAATTTTTTTAATTTTCTTTTTCCATAATTTAATTGTGTCATTGATAGTATTGCCAACTGCATAAATATTTTCATAAATCCCCTCATTTAATAAATTATTTTTTTCCTCTTTTCTAATAGCAAAATTAATTTTTGAATGATGATCTACAATTTTTCTTATTTTTTCTTCAATTGAATTTCTAGACTTTGATCTATATCCAGCCTCTATGTGGACATTCTTTATGTTAGGAAAAATATTATAACTAATTAGTGCACCAGCAAGTGTTGTAAGAGTATCCCCATGGTAAATTATATAATCTGGATTATAATTTTTAACTATAGGTATTAATTTTTTGCTAAATTCAGAAAAAAAATTTTTTTTATCTAAAATATTTATGTTTATATCTGGTTTTCTTAAATTTAAATCTTTAAATATTTCATAGGCCATATTTTTACTAAAATGTTGTCCTGAAAAAATAATTTTATGATTAAATAATTTGTCTAGCTTTAAGATCAGTGGATACATCTTTATTATTTCTGGCCTTGTTCCTATAATACTGATAACTTTTTTTTTCATTTTATTAATTTGTTTTTAATTTTAAAAAAATATTTATTAAATATATTAATTTTTCTAGAGTATATAACCTGTAGAGCTAATCTTCTTGATCCTTTAACAAGCCCACCACTATGTAATAACCTTGATCCATCAAATGTTATAGTAGTTCCCGCGACTCCAGTTATTTCTTTTTTTCTTTCGATGATTTCTTTTTCCATTTTGGAACCTGCAGTTAGTTCCCAGCCAAAATGACTATTGAAAGAAGTTATTTCTGGTAGATTTGAGAAAATTTTTTGCAAATTTTCAGAGGCAAAAGCTTGTTCTGTTTCTTTTATATTTAAGTATTTCTTTAGTTTTTCATTTCTAACATTTACCGCTGTCTCGTGTATTATTCTTCCCAATATATCTTGAAATATATTTAATTTTAAGTTTTCATAAATTTTTGGATAAACTGTAAATGGGCCATTGTTTTCTTCAACATCTGATAAATATATTATTGATTTCATGCAAGTAAATTCCTTGTCTAGATGTACAGCTAAAGTCTTATTTTCATTTGTTTTTTTTTTATGCTTCCACCAATTTGACTTGTTTGAACTTAATTCATATGCCAATGCATTTATATTTGATTCATAGCCAAGATAATCAGAAACTAATTCAAGATGACCATTATTTTTAAATTCTTTGTTTAATAATTTAATAATCTTTAATATTTTTAAACCACCAGATATTGATAATTCTGATCTACTTATTTTATTACTAGTTTCTTTTTCTTTTAAAATCTCAGTTTCTTTAATAAGTAGTTCTTGTATTTTTAATAATAACTCTTTGTTAATTAATGATATTAAGAATTTGTCTTTAATGAAAGGGTTCATTTCGTTATCAATTTTATTTTTTTTAATTGATAAATCTTTAATCAAATTTTTAAAATATGTGACAAAGTTTTGATTAAGTTCAATTAAAAAAAGATTATAAAAAATATCTTTACCTCTAATTTCTTTAAATATTTTATTAATAATTTTTATGCACTCTTCCTCATTACTTTTATTATTAAAACTCACATAAAATCGATTTTCTAAATCTTTTATTAAATTTTTATTTATCATAAAGTAAATTTTGTTTTAAAGTTTCTTTAAAGATAGCCTCAGCAATTTTTATATTACCATTTGGTGTTACATGTGCATGATCCCAAAAAAAGTATTCATGATCATCTAGGGTTGATGTAAAATCTAAGTAATTAAAGTTATTTTTTTTTAGTTCTGCTTTAATTAATTTGTACATATATATAAATTGATTTTTCACTTCATCAGTATAATTATCTAAATGTTCTGTTTTTGATTTAGAAAGAAAAGAGACTGGTTGAAGAATAGGAATAAAAATACCTGGATTAGTTTGATTTTCTGTTAAATATTTTGCTAATTTCCAATTATTTATTAAATTTTGAACTATTAGCTGTGATTTTTTTTCATTAAGATCACAATCAAATAATCTGCTAGTATTTTTTTTTCCAAATGTTTGAATTAAAGATTTTTTTAAATTTTTAATTATTGTTAGATTGTTTTTTAAAACATTTTTTGTTTCAAAGTTATACCAATCAGTATAAACTTTTTCCTCAACAATTGGTTTAATTTTTTTTTCTATCGATGATGAGTAAAAATTATTTTCTTTTCTACATTTGTGATATATGTCATTAACACCATCATAAAAAACTACAATTTTAGGATTAGAAAAACTTATATACTTTATTAAAAGATTTAATTCTTGGGTTGACGTATAACCAGTTTCACCAAAATTTA
>MDTG01367023.1_pt1 | contig 12536 bp, 11 predicted proteins | sample 811421 | NCBI WGS metagenome assembly MDTG01 (sample SAMN05326645, study PRJNA326480) | marine metagenome | isolation source: seawater | place: Pacific Ocean: South East | collected 2011 | reverse complement strand
GTCTACTGATACACCAGTCCTCAATATTATCCATCCAATTAAAATATGTTTTAACCCAATTTCCAGGATGAAATTTTATTTGACCTTTATTAACAGCATCGTTAGCTCTCACTGCCATTTCCTCAGTTTTGACATACCACTGGTGACTCAACCTAGGCTCAATAACAATATTAGATCTTTCACCTCTAGGCACACTTATATGATGTTTTTCTTCTTTCTCAAGAAGATTGAGTTCCTTAAGTTTTTCTAATACGACCTTTCTAACCTTAAAACGATCTAGCTTTGAAAATGGCTCAGGTACATTTTCATTTGACCATGCATCTTCATTAAATATATTTATTGGTTCAAAATCACTTTTTACATCTGAGGTCTTTACCTGTCCTTCCACTTCATGAAGAGCATATTTTTTACCTATTTCATAATCGTTAAAGTCATGACCTGGAGTAATTTTTAGGCAACCAGTTCCAAACTCCATATCTACATATTCATCTGCTAAAACTGGTATCTTTCTTCCTACAAAGGGCAGAATGATATTTTGACCAATAAGATTTTTATATCTATCATCATTTGGATTCACAGCAACCGCCATGTCTCCAAACATAGTTTCAGGTCTAGTTGTGGCAACTGTTACAAAGTCTTCTGAATTTTCAATTGGATATTTAATGTGCCAAAGAAGACCATCCTTTTCTTGTCTTATTACCTCAAGATCTGAAACAGCAGTTTTTAGTGATGGATCCCAATTAACTAGCCTGTAACCTCTATAGATTTTATTTTTTCTATGCAACTCAACAAATGCTTTTGTTACTGCTTCATTAGAACCTTTATCCAAGGTAAATCTATATTTATTCCAATCAACAGAACATCCAAGTCTTTTAATTTGAGATGTAATTTTTTTGTTCTGAGTAATCATTCCATGACCAAACTTCATCAAGAAATTTTTCTCTTCCAAGCTCAAGCCTCGTTATATCTTTCTTTGCAAGATTATTCTCTACGACCATTTGAGTTGCTATACCTGCATGATCGGCGCCGACTTGCCAGTGAGCATCTTTTCCTGACATGTGATTATATCTAGTATAAAAATCCATAATCGCATATTGAAAACTATGACCCATATGAAGAGTGCCAGTCACATTGGGAGGCGGTATTACCTGAGCAAAAGAAATATCAGAGTCCTTATTTGAAATAACTCTTTCAGACCATATCTTGGACCATTTTTCTTCTATCTCTAAAGGGTGATACTGTTTATCCATCTAGAATTATGTACTTTTATTTTAATTTCTTACTTAACAATAATTCACTAATTAATGGGACAGGTCTACCAGTTCCTGCTTTAACTGGAGTGCTATATGATGCAGTTGCAGCAATATCAATATGTGCCCATTTATAATCATTTGTGAATTTAGATAAGAAAGCAGCAGCATGAATAGTTCCAGCTTCTCTTCCTCCACCAATATTAGCCAAATCAGCATATTTGGTTTTGGTACATGACTGATGCTCATCCCATAGCGGAAGTTGCCACGCTCTATCACCTGAATTTTCGCCAGACTCAATTATTTTATCAACAAGATACTGATCATTTGCCATAACTCCACTGGCGTGCCTACCAAGAGCAATTACAACAGCCCCAGTTAACGTTGCCATATCAATAACGTATGAAGGTTTGTATTTTCCAACATATGTCAAACAGTCAGCAAGTATTAGTCTTCCTTCTGCATCGGTATTAAGAATTTCGATAGTTTGTCCAGACATTGAAGTAACTACATCACCAGGTTTAGTAGCTTTTGATGAGCACATATTTTCAGCACAACCCATAACACCAACAACATTTACGTCAGCATTTAGTCTTGCAAGAGTCGACATAACTCCAAACACTGTAGCTGCACCGCACATATCCCATTTCATTTCATCCATACCAGGACTTGGTTTTATTGACACTCCACCAGTATCAAAAGTTACTCCTTTGCCAACTAAAGCTATTGGTTTTTCAGAAGACTTTCCTCCTTTATACTCAATAACCATCATTCTTGCAGGTTCTTCACTCCCTCGTGAGACGCTTAAAAATGAACCCATGCCCATTTTTTGCATGTCTTTCTCATTAAAAGATTTTACTTTGAGTTTTGGAAAGTCTTTAGTCATTGCCTTGACCTTTTTTTCAATAATCTTAGGAGTGCAATGATTTGCTGGAAGGTCTCCAAGATGTTTTGCAGTATTAACTCCTTCTCCAATGGCATAACCCTTTTTAGCTGCTTTTTTTGCTTTACTTAAATCTGAATTCGATAGGCCTGAGGTTAAGAGTGTTAATCTTTTAACCGATGGTTTTTTTACAGTTTTATTTTTGGTTTGAGAAAATATATAGACATTTGATTCAATTATTTTTGAAACCATTTCTATTAACCAAAATTCATCTTTTCCTTCGGGTGTAGATGTGCCAGGCATAACAGAGATATCTCCCAACCCAAGAGCATTACCTTTATGCGCAATAGATTGATACAGGCTGAGCCACTTGTGAGTAGGGTCTTTTTTACCTAATCCTTTTACAAGAAGTATATTATTTGCGTCAATTCCATCAATTTTTGGTAAAAGAACAGAACTTCCTGAGTCTTCAAGATGAGATTTAATAGTCTTTGATATGTAATTTTTTGAAGATATATTTAACTCCTTAAAAGAAGGATCATTTTTTGTATCTTTATTAATTACAATTACCAAGATGTCGGTTTTCAACTTTAATAAACCAGATGACGCAACATCTTTTAACGAAATATTATTTAAAACTTTATATGCCATTTAAGTTCTCCTGTTATGGTATTTACTGATAAGATAAATATTGTAATGCATCATAGTTCACAAGGCATATATAAAAGAAATATTCTTTCAAAAAGCTTGAATGCTGAAGTTTTGAAATCGACAGTTGGAATTCTTTTAATTTTCTTTTTTCTAGTTATAGGATCAAGGTTTGTTGGATATTTTGAACAGGCTTCAGAAGGCTTGCTTGACCCAAATTTAATATATAAGATTGTCTTCCTAAGAATTCCAGACTTTATAACACTACTAATACCCTTATCATTCTTTTTAGGAGTTGTCGTTACGATTAGTCGTCTTTATGCAGAAAGAGAGATTTACGGCTATCTATCAGGTGGTTTATCTCAAAATAATCTTATTAAACTTTTAATACCTCAATCGATTGTTTTATTTTTAGTTACGCTAATTTTAAGTACTTATATTGCTCCATATACGAAAGAACTTTCAAAAGAAATTATTTCTGTTGATACTATTGAAGAGCAAATTGAAGCACTTAAACCTAAAAAAATATTTTCATTTAATGAAAATGATGGATTTATTTATTCAGATAGAAAAAATCAGCTGTCTTTAGAAGATGCAGTACTTTATACATCTGACGCGGAATATTCTTCTATAATTCTTTCTAAAGAATTAAATATTGATAAGGCAGAATCTGATTTAAGTTTAAATTTTAGAGAAGGATATTTATATCAAAATATATTTGAATCTGATTCTTCAATTATTTCAGAATTTAATTACTTAAATATACCCATTCAAAAGGGTCAAAATAGAATATCTGGACTTTCACTATCAAAACTATTTGATTATTCTTCAAATTCATCAAAATCTCAGATGCAATGGAATGTATCTATACCAATTACAATTTTGATACTTCTCATTCTGGGAGTACATATTTCTAGAGTTGGTCCTCGACAGGGTAGGTTGTCAGTTATTCTTCCTGCAATCTTTATATATATCCTTTATTTAAGCCTGCTTATTCTTGCAAGAGAGTCTTATGAAGAAGATTTATTGAGAACTCATAACTATATTTGGTATGTGCATGTTATTTTTTTGAGTTTAGGTATTTTTAGTATTTTTAAGTCTAATGTTTACCAGCTAATAGGATTAACATATTTTTTCAAACAAAATAATTTTATTAAAATAGGAATATTAATTGCTATAGCATTAATATTTTTGTGGGTTGTGAAATGATAACTTTATTTAATAAATATCTTATAAAGAGGTCCCTTTATTTCTCAATATCAATTCTTTTTTTCTTTGGCTTGCTTGATGCAATTTTTACATTCATCGGAGAGTTAGAAAATATCTCAGATAAATATAATATTCTTGGCATACTGAAATACGTAATTTTATCTCTGCCCCATAATCTTATTGATTTTTTAGAAGGTGCGTGTTTGCTTGGTATTATTCTTGCGCTAGGGTTGTCCCATCAAGAAGGAAATTTGAATGTGCTAAGAACTGCTGGAGTATCCCCCCTAAAAATAGTCCTCACAAGCTCGATTGGGGCTTTAATTCTTGTCATACCATTATTGCTATTAGATGAAATAACTTTTAGAAAAATATATATAAATGCAAGTGCGGATAAAAATACTTTATCTAAACAAATTAATTCAGAGACAATAGATACCAAATGGATTAAATCTGGTAATTCTTATTTAAGTTTTGAAGATATTATTGAAGATAAGGTTTTTGGTGTAAGATTTATAAAGACTGAAAATAATAAGATTATCTATACTGCTAAGTCTGATACTGCAGAAATTCATCAAGATAAGATAATTTTCAATGAAAATACTAAATACAAAAATTTTGCTAACAAGTCATTACAGACTCAATCAGAGCTTTTTTCTGTTCCATTAGAGTCGAGAACCTCGTTTAATAAAATTAATGATCTAGGGATTCAAGATATTAGCTCGTATAGAAAAATTTTCTCTCAAAGTAATCTAGAGAAAGACATCTTATTAAAATCTCACCTAGATAAAGTTTTTTATAAAAAAATATTAAAACCCATCTCTATTATTACCTTAATAATCTATTTTGGCTCTTTAATCTTTACCTCGTTAAGAGATTCTACTATTGGAGGAAGAATAATAGTTGCCGTTACTGGAGCATTTATTTATCAATTAATTCAAGGTTTATCTATTAGTATTTTTATTTCATATGGGCTTTCAGTTTTAATTGGGACCATCATTCCAATTGCAATATTAGTTATGCTGAGCATTGTTTCATATAAGAAAATTTAAATTTTTCGATACGATGTTTGCGATAGCAGATCACTCAAAGAAAGATTTCTTTTCGAAAAATATATAAAGATTAATGGAAGCCCTCCAAGAAAAAAGGTAATTAGATTAATAAAGAATCTTATAGAAATTTTTTTAAGATTAATTTTTTTATTATCTAAGCTATATATCTCAAATTTCCAAACAGCCATTCCAAGAGTTTTTCCACCATGAGACCAGAAATATCCATAAAAAATCCATGTGCTAAAGATTACAAGAGTCATGCCAAAATTTGGATTTAATGAAGAGACTTCTCCTACAAGAAGATACTTAACACCCAATGCAATTGAGCCAACCAAGAACCAAACTCCTAATAAAAGAAATAAGTCGTATATAGTAGCTGCTATTCTTTTAAGTGGAAATACGATATATGATTTATCTTTCATTTTGGTATAGTACTAAATTATTAAAAAAAATAAATTGCTATGAATACAACTTCTGATTTTCTAGGACACCCAAAAGGCTTATTTGTATGTTTTGCAACAGAGATGTGGGAAAGATTCTCATATTATGGAATGAGAGCTCTCTTAATTCTGTATTTAACAAAACATTGGGAATTTAGTGATGCAACAAGTTATTTAATTTACGGCGCTTATACCTCTTTAGTTTATATTATGCCTGTTTTTGGCGGAATGCTTGCTGATCAGATCTTAGGTTCCAAGAAAGCAGTTACTTATGGAGCAATTCTTCTTGTTCTAGGCCATACAGGAATGGCAATTGAAAGCAATCAACAAATATTTTACTTATCACTAGCTTTAATAGTCTCTGGAGTAGGCTTTTTGAAACCAAATATATCTACAATGGTCGGATCATTGTATAAAGAAGGAGATCCAAGAAGAGACTCTGGATTCACTATTTTTTATATGGGAATAAATATTGGAGCTTTCAGCGCTTCTTTATTATGCGGATATCTTGGTGAAACTTATGGTTGGGCATATGGTTTTGGTGCAGCAGGTATAGGCATGCTTATCGGCTTAATAATATTTTTATGGGGTCAGAAATATTTACAAGGATTAGCTGAACCCCCATCAGAAAAATATAAAGAAATAAGCATGGGCATATCATATGAGTATTGGGCATATATTTCTGGAATTATAATGGTATTAGGTTCATGGTTTCTTGTTCAGAATCAAGAGATTGTAGGAACTATGTTAGGAGGCTTTGGAGCAATATGCATATTAATATGGTTAATCTATGCTTTATTTAAATGCACTCCTGAAGAAAGAGACAGATTAATAGTTGTAGGTATTTTAATTTTATTCTCATTAATTTTTTGGGCTCTTTTTGAACAAGCTGGATCTTCTTTAAATATACTCACTGATAGGGGTGTTGATAGATCAATATTTGGCTGGGCTGTACCAGCATCAATGTTTCAATCTTTAAATGCTGGATTTATTTTTACCTTGGCGCCTTTTTTTGCAATGCTCTGGATTGCCCTTGCTAAAAGAGGCATGGAACCATCAACGTCTTTAAAATTTTCTATAGGTATAATTTTTGTTGGGTTGGGCTTTCTTGTTCTTGTTTTTGGAATGCAGTCATCATCTGGAATTCAAACAGGAGTAATATGGATAATATTAATTTATTTGTTGCATACTATAGGTGAATTATGTCTTTCACCAGTTGGTTTATCATCAGTAACGAAATTATCTCCTCAAAGAATAGTTGGAATGATGATGGGTATGTGGTTTTTAGCATCAGCTGCTGGTAATTATGTTGCGAGCCTTATTGCTAGAGGAACAGCAGGTGACCCCTTGCTAATTATTGCGGAAAAAATTTACCTAGAAGTAAATTTCCTACCTGCTGATCAGTTCACAATGCTTCAAAAGAACGGATTTATTGATGTTTATACCAATGTTGGTCTAATCGCCATTGGGTGTGGTTTATTTCTGGCATTATTAACTCCAGTTCTTAAGAAATTAATGCATGGCGCAAGCTAAAGGAAAAAAAGACCCAGTTAAAAAAAATATGGATAAATTCCATAAACCTAAAACGCATAGAGATAAAACCAAATATAGCAGAAAAGATAAGCTTAAGAATTCTGATTAAGATTAATTAGAATTTTTTTATATATGTCTTTTAGAGTCCATAAGTCACTTATTTTAATATGTTCATCAATTTGGTGTATTGATTTATTTACAGGACCTAATTCAATAATTTCAGTACCCATTTTTGCAATAAATCTCCCATCAGAAGTTCCACCTTTTGCATTAAATTCTGGAGAATAATTAGTTATTTCTTTCACTGACTTAGCAACTATATCTTTAAAAAAGTTTTTCTCTGTAAGGTAAGGGTCACCATTAAGCATCCATTTTAAGTCATATTCCATATTTAGCTCATCAATGATGGCTTTGAATTCGGATTTCAAACTCTCTTCGCTAGACTCAGTCGAGAATCTAAAATTAAATATCATCTCCAAACTTCCTGGAACAACATTATGAGCGCCAGTTCCTGAATTGATATTAGAAATTTGAAAACTTGTTGGATCAAATATTGCATTACCATTATCCCATTTTTTCATTTTAAGATTTGTTATGAGATCACTTGATAAAAAAATTGGATTAATAACATTTTCAGGGTAGGCGATATGTCCTTGTTTGCCATTAATTTTTAAATGGCCTCCAAGTGAGCCTCTTCTTCCAATTCTTGCACAATCAGCAACTTTTTCACTTGATGTTGGTTCACCAACTAGACAGAAGTCAATTATTTCATTATCTCCAATCATTTTTTCTACAATTTTATCTATGAACCCGTCGTGAGAGTTGCCTTCTTCATTTGATGTTAACAATATAGCTAACTTAAAGTTTAGTTTCCCTGTTGAGCTTAGAAACTCTTTTAAAGACTCTAAGAAGGCTGCTACTGAACCCTTCATATCAGCTGAACCTCTTCCATATAAAAAGTCTTCATCAATGGTTGCAGAAAAGGGCGGATACTTCCAATCATCCTCTGGACCAGTTGGTACAACGTCTGTATGACCTAAAAAGCAAAACAACTTGCCAGAAGTTCCTATAGTCGCGTATAAATTTTCTACATTAAGGTAATTAATTCTTTCACAATTAAAATTTAATTTTTCTAGCTCTTCTTCAACTAGGTCATAGCAACCCATATCTTTTGGCGATAAAGATTTTATTTGTATTAGCTTTTGAAGAAACTCAATCATTAAGATGCAATTCTTTGTTTAAATCCTGAATCTTTTTATTATTTGTTGCAATAACTTTTCCATTAGTAGAGTCTCTATAAAATAACATATTCGATACCCCAGATAGTTCAGATGCTTTGATTATTTCATTTTTTGAAGCTATTTGTTTCGATACTTTTGTTCCAGATGTTACGTAAAGACCAGCTTCAACTATGCAATTATTACCCAAAGATATCCCAATTCCTGAATTTGCTCCTAAAAGACAGTTTTCTCCAATTGAAATAACTGCACTATTTCCTCCAGAAAGCGTCCCCATTGTGCTGGCGCCCCCTCCAATATCTGTATTATTTCCAACTACTACCCCTGCAGAAATTCTTCCCTCAATCATAGCTTTACCTAATGTGCCTGCATTGAAATTCACGAAACCCTCATGCATTATGGTGGTTCCTTCACTAAGATAAGCTCCTAACCTTACTCTTGATGCGTCTGCGATTCTAACTTTTTTAGGGATGATGTAATCGGTTAAACAAGGGAATTTATCTATAGATCTAATGAATACATCATTGCGGCCATGTTTTGAATTGTTGAGCTTCTCATTGATTTCGTTTATAGAAACTGGACCAAAGTTGGTCCATACAACATTAGGAAGAGATGAAAACAAACCATCAAGATTAATTGAGTTAGGCAATACAAATCTGTGCGATAGAAGATGAAGTTTTAAATATGCATCTTTGATATTTTCAATAGGCCTATCCAGATCTTCTTTATTCCAATCTATTTTTATTAATTCTTTAGAATTGTCCTGTTTATCAAATATCTCATTTACAACTTTTTTATCTATAGATTCAATGCAAGGAAAAAAAATATCAAGTATTTCACCACTAGATGATTTATTAGCAATACCTGTAGCAGTAATTTCCATTATTTAATTATAATTTGAATTCAATTTATTCATACAACTTCTTTGAGAGCTTTTATGATTTTCTTTATTTTATGATTTGAGATTAATGTTCGATCAATATTTTCTATTTCGAATGTATCTTCTACTCTTTCTCCAAGTGTATTAATTCTAGCTGAGAAAATAGAAGCCTGTTCTTCATAAAAAACTTTTGCGATATTTGATAACAAGCCATAACTATCTGCTGTTTCAATTGTAATAAGACATCTCTTTTTATTATCATTTCTCGAATACGAAATATTTACTATTTTTTCAAAGTTTAATTTTTTTAATTCAACCTTCTTATATTTAGTATTTTCAAATCTGGTGAAATTCTTTTCAATTCTACTTTCTAGCTCTATTAGTTCCGCCTTATTAAAAGATCTTTGATGATGTAAATTCTTTGTAATAAATGTATTAGCTGCAAATTGATTATCTTTTGATGTAAAAATATTTGCATCAATCACTTCAAGACCAGAAAGTTCTAAAATTTTTGTAAGTTTATAAAAAAGCCCCTTTGAGTTTTGAACCTTTATAAATATTTCAATTAAATTATCAAATTTTGTCCTGCAACCTATGATCAATTCTGATTGCAATCCGTAAATTACAAGATTTGATTGCCAATTAAGTGTTTCAGTAGAATTCTTATTCAAGTAGCTGTCATTAAGATTTGAAATATAATCTTTAATTATATTTTGATTATCCTCATTAAAATCTTTGATCACATTCTTTTTTCTATCAACCGCAATCTCAATAGATGCTTTGACTGGTTCCTTATTTAACTTTGATCTTGATAGGACATAAAGTTCTTTTAATAATTGATGTTTCCATCCATTCCATAAAGCTGGATTTGTCGCCCTTATATCATTTATGGTTAAAAGGTATAAATAATCTAACTTCTCAACCTGTTCAACGTTTTTTGTGAATTCTACAATTGTTGAGGGCTCAGATATATCCCTTTTTTGAGATATGGATGACATAATAAGATGATTTTTTACTAACCATGAAATTAAGTTTGCATCGGTTGAGGATAGGCCAAGCCTTTTGGCAAATTTAAAACTTGACTTAGAACCTATTTCAGAATGATCACCACCTTTTCCCTTCCCAAGGTCATGAAAAATACCAGCAATGTAGAGTATTTCAATTTTAGGTAATCTGTTAATTAGCTCATGCTCTAATTCAAAACTTTTTAGACTATATAATTTCATTTGCCTCATATTTCTAACAACTTTAAATGTATGCTCATCAACTGTGTAAACATGAAACAAGTCAAACTGCATTTGACCCACTACATCATTAAACTCTGGAATGAATTTTTGTAAAATGCCTAGCTCTTTCATTGTTTTAAGAATTGAGGACAGGTTGTATTTAGATCTTAATATTTCTAAAAACTGACTAGCAAAATAACTATCTTTTCTAAAATCTTTATCTATAAGATATGCATTTTTTTTTAGTAATGATTTTGTATTTGTATCAATCAGATTGATCTTTTTACTTTTACCAAGCTCTATAAATATTTGAAAGATTAGAGTTTTATTACTTTTTAAATCTAAAAGATTTATTCCAATTCTATTTTTATGTTTGTATATTCCTTTTGTTTTTTTTGTAGTCCTATCAAAGCTTTCGGCATATTTTTCAAAAACAAGATTATTAAAATACGAAAGGGTAGAAGCCATTTCATAATATCTTTTCATCATTATTTCCACTGAATCTTTTGAGCTATTTGCTTTTAATTTCGCTATTTTTGAAATTCCAATTTGAGCTTCAAAATTCAAACGATTTCTTTTAGTTTTAATATTTGTTGAAAATCTTAATGACTTTATGAAGTCATATGCATGAATTGCGTTTTTAAAGTCTTCACTAAAATCTTTGGAAGTAGATATTTTTTTAAATGAATTAAGATCAAAACAATGCTGAAGTATCCAAAGCGATGCTTGAAAATCTCTTAAAGTTCCTGGAGATTCTTTAAGATCAGGTTCCAGATTATATGCAGTCGAATAATACTCGTCATGTCTATTACGCTGTTCATTTAATTTAGCCGTGAAGAATTTCTTTTTAGACCATAATTTTAAAAGAATACTTGAAATCTCTTTATCAATAAGTTTATTTGAAAATATAGGACGTCTAGTTAAGTAAGATGTAAATTCTTTTATATCTATTTTTGATATTTTTTTAACATCTTTAATAGAACGTACTGAGTGTCCTACTTTAAAACCCTGATCCCATAAAAAAGAAATAAACTTTTCTAATTCATTAAAGTTTTTAATTTTTTGAAGCTCTATTATAGAAATATCAATATCAGAGTTTGGAAACATTTCTTTTCTTCCAAACCCTCCGTTTGCATATATTGCAAACTTATCATTAAGTTTAAATTCAGAAAATTTGCTCTTCAGATTACCTTCTATGAGATTGGTATAGTTTTCCAGATAATTATTAACTAGAGAAGGTTTTATATAGACAGCTGGAAAATGTTTAATAAATTTTTTATTAATGGATTCTGCTTGATTTTTCATTCAAACTCATCATTTCTTTTTGTAAGAATTTCATATCCTTGATTTGTTACAGCAATGGTATGTTCCCATTGAGCAGAGTTTCTTCCGTCTTTAGTTTCAACTGTCCAGCCATCATTTAAAGTTTTACAATATTTACTTCCCTGGTTGATCATAGGCTCAATGGTAAAACACATACCTTCTTTAAGTTGAATGCCTGTACCAGGCTCACCGTAGTGAAGAACTTGCGGCTCTTCATGGTAGACAGTACCAATACCATGACCACAGTAGTCTTCGACGACACTATAATAGTTTTTTTCTGCGTGTTCTTGGATTGCGTGACCAATATCTCCTATAAAAGCTCCTGGCCCGACAGCATTAATCCCTTTATATAAACACTCTTTAGTTACTTCAACTAATCTTTTATTATGTGGACCGCATTTTCCAACTAGAAACATCTTAGAAGTATCTCCATGCCATCCATCCTTTATAACCGTTACATCAATATTTAATATATCTCCATCTTTTAATATCTTTTCATCGTTTGGGATGCCGTGACATATTACTTGGTTCAAACTTGAACAAATCGTTTTTTCATAACCTTTATAACCAACATTTGCTGGTATTGCATCTTGATTATTAATGATGTGATCATGACATTTTCTGTCAAGTTCGCCTGTTGAAACTCCAGGAACAACATAAGGTGAAATCATTTCAAGAACCTCAGCAGCTAGCCTTCCTGCAACTCTCATTTTTTCTATTTCTTTTAATGATTTTATTGATATTTTCATACTTTTTTTAATTTACACCTAGACATTAGATAACTTAATCTATAAAGTACAATTTTAATGCCAGCATGTAATTTTAGCTCATTAAAATTCCAAAATTCTTTAAATAGT
>MDTG01290551.1_pt1 | contig 12536 bp, 9 predicted proteins | sample 811421 | NCBI WGS metagenome assembly MDTG01 (sample SAMN05326645, study PRJNA326480) | marine metagenome | isolation source: seawater | place: Pacific Ocean: South East | collected 2011 | reverse complement strand
GCTCCATCCCGCGGACAACGGGTGTTCGGCATGCCGAACTGGAGCTGCTTGCGCTTGCACGCGGTGGGGTTTGCCGTGCCCCGATCGTCACCGATCGGGCGGTGCGCTCTTACCGCACCTTTTCACCCTTGCCGCCCGTCGAGACGGGGTTGGCGGTCTGTTCTCTGTGGCACTTTCCCTGACCCGCAACCGAGGGTCGGTGGGCGTTACCCACCACCGTGTCCTGTCGTGCTCGGACTTTCCTCCCCGACCGGGGTCGGAGCGATCACCCTTCCACGTCGAAAGTATAGTCGACGCATCGGGCGTGGGCGGGCCCGGCTACACTCTGGTCATGAGCGATCGCGGTCCATCCAACCCCCGGGAGCCGTCGACCTCCTCCTCGGTGGCGGTCTGGTCCGGCCCCCACGCCTCGATCTACGCGGAGGGGACCGCCGCCCGGCTCGGGTCGTCGCTGGTCGGTACCGGCAGCGCCCCCACCGGCCAGACCACGGACTCCGGGAGCGACGGCCTCGCCACCTTCGACGACCTCCGGACCGGTCCGCACGCCTGCGGGGCGGATGCAGTGCTGCTGGCGGACCGGACCTTCGATCCCACGATGAACCTCCAGGGCGCACCACGGCTCTGCACCCTCGAGCCACTGGTCAGGCCATCCCCCGCTTCCGAGCCGGTCCTGCTCGTCGGACTGCTGGTGCGCAGCCCGGGGTACATGGCCGCTCGACAGGTACTCGACGACTTCGGGCCGATCAGCTCGATGCACGTGACCTCGCACTGCGGCCCCGGCCAGGGCAGTCTCTACGCACGACTCTTCGACGCGGTCTCCCTGGTGCTGACGCTCCTCGGTGCCCCCGACCTGATCGATGCCATGCTCGTGCCTCCAACGCCTCCTGCCGGCAGCGACGCGAAGCTTCCTCCCTCCGAGGTGCCCGACGTCCCCGTCGAAGGCCTGGCCCGCCTGTCCGGAGATCTCGGCGTCCTGGTTCGCTGCCAGCCCCTCGGGCTGGCCACGATCTCCGCGAGCGACCAGGCCAGCTGGGAACGGACCGCGACCCTCCTCGGGCCCTCCGGGACGCTGAAGATCCACGAGACGGGGATCTCGTGGACGGGGACCGGAGGCCGGGAGATCGAGTCCTGGACCCGCGAAGCCCCGCCCTTCGAGCTCGCCTGCCGTCAGGCCGCCATCGAAGTTGACCGCTGGCTGGCTGGCAACGGCCCCAAGGTGCTCGAGGTCGACGAGACGCTTGCCACCGCGACCTGCGAGGCCACCCGCCTCAGTTGCCGGACCCGGGAGCCAGAGTCGACCGAGCGGGTTCGCGACCTGCTTTCCCGCACCTAGTTCGCGGAGTCGCAGGCAGCGGCCTTCACAGGAACGAATGGGTCCCTGGTGCGTCGGGGACCGGGGCCGGGAGGTCGTGGGGGTGTCCTCGGGCCGACGAAGGGCCGGGTTCAGCCGGTGATGTCGCCGATCCTGACCCGAAGCATCCGCTGACGATGCCCGATCTTCCGGCGATAGCCCTTGCGTCGCTTGAACTTGATCACGTGCATCTTGTCGGTCTTGAAGCACTCGACGACTTCCGCGGAGACCGAGGCACCCTCGAGATAGGGTCGGCCGATCCGGGCGGGATCCGCGGATTCACCGTCGCCGATGGCCAGGACCCGATCGAAGACGAGGGTCGTGCCCTCGCTGTGCTCGCGGTGATCGACCTCGACCACGTCGCCCTGGTTGACCTTGATCTGGGTACCGCTGTCTTCGATGATCGCGTACACGTGAAGCTCCTGGTGCTGGGTCCGTCAGAGCGACGGAGGATCGGGAAGACTACCCAGAATCCCACGTGAACTCAAGCGCACGGGCATCCCGGCCCCCTGTCATCAGTGCCCAGCCCCATTTCCGGGTCCCTGACGGGCTGGGGCACCTCCTCCGGGCCCATGATCGGCTTCCCGGTGCACCCGCGGTCTGCTGCGGGGTATTTGCGGGATGGTGCGTCCAAGCACGCATCGGTTGGAATAGGGTACCCACGATGAACCAACCCGCCGACATCACGCAGCTCGGTGCCGGCCGGCACCTCGCCCTCCTGGCCCACCGTGGCTGGGAGTACGTCACCCGCACCAAGGGTCGGGGCGTGGTGGGGGTGGTCGCGCTCACCCCGGCCCGGGAGGTGTTGCTGGTCGAGCAGTATCGCCCCCCGGTGGGGTGTCGGGTGCTCGAGCTGCCGGCCGGGCTGGTGGGCGATGCGGGGGATGAAACGGTGCTGGAAGCCGCTTCCCGGGAGCTGTACGAGGAGACCGGGTACCGAGCACCGGAGGACCGGCTTCACTGGTTGATGCGGGCGCCGAGCAGCGCCGGGCTCACCGACGAGGTGGTCGAGCTGGTGCTGGCCCGGGACGTGACCCGGTCCGGACGCGGTGGCGGTGTCGACGGGGAGCGGATCGAACTGCTGATCGTCCCTCTCGACGAACTCGAGGGGTTCCTGGATGATCGCGCCGAAAGCGGAGTCCACATCGACCTCAAGGTCAGGCTGGTACCACTGCTGGCGAGGGGCATGAACCCGGAGGTGTCTCGGTGAGTGCGCGGATCCTCCTGTTGCTGGTCGCCTGGTGCATCCTGGGCGGGGGATGCGAGCGTCGGGAGTACCGGGTGAAGATGCGGGACGAGGGTGGCATCCCCCAGCGGGTCTTCACGGACAGTGCGCCCTCCACGAGTGAACTGAAGGCGCTCCAGAAGTCCTACGGCCACGAAGCCCGTTCGGATCCGGAGACCGGGGACCGGTACTTCGAGGCGACCTTCGACGGCGACCTTCCGCTGGAACTGCAGGGGGTGAACGGCTGGAGCCGGCTGGCGGGCGGGCTGGGCGACGCCCTCTTCTGGTTCGAGCGCCCGCTGGTCGCCGAATACTCCTGGCCCACCCTCGTCAAGCGCGTGGAGTCCGGGATCCTGTGGCTGCGGATCACCAAGCTCTGGGCGATCCGGGAATTCGGGTCCGAACGAGCGGAGGCGATCGACGGGTTCTTCGAGGAGACCGTCATCCCGGGGGTGGTGGACGGCTACCTGCGATTCGTCGGTGCCGGTTCGGTGATGACCGCACAGCGGGTGGGCTTCGGGCTCCGGGAGCCGGACTCCACGCACGAACTCACACCCGATGAGTTCTTCCGTCTGCAGGTGCTGATCCCGATCATCATCGACGTCTCCCGCAACTCCAACATGACCCCGGACGAGCTGCACATGGGGATGCTCATGGGGATGGATGGAGGATCCAGCACGTCGGAACGTCGGAAGGCCTGGCGCACCGCCGGCGAGGAAGTGGCGCTCAGGTTCGTCCGGGAGCTCGATCCCGACCGTGAGTCGGTGAGCTGGGGGCAGATCCGGGGCTGGGGATTCTCCCTGCTCCTGTTCGCAGCCCAGCCCGGGAAGTACAAGCAGCTGATGCTCGACTCCCCGGCGGTCAGTGATGCCGAGAAGCGGACCATTGCCGACGGGGGCGTGGTCTACCCCCCCATGCCTTTCGGGGTCCGGATCCTCGGCGGCAACCGTGGCGACCTGATGACCTTCGAACTGGAGCCCGAGACCCGACCCTTCATGGTCAATGGGATCCTCCGGGACCCCGATGAGGAGGTGGTCCCGTCCGTCGCCGAGGGCGGCGAGGCGGACCAGGTGATCTATCGCATGCGCCTCAAGCCGGCGAACGAGGGGCCGCTCTTCGGCCCCCCCCCGGCCTACGCCTTCTGGTCGGTGCCAGACGAGTCCCGCCAACGAGCGATCTTCGGGGAGGTCCCCCTGGCTGGGCTGGATCTGGCGCTGGTCACGGGGTGGGAACACCTCCTCGAGGCAGCCGCCCGCAGTCGATGGGACGCCGCTCTGGAACAAGCCGCCCTCGAGGGTCGACCGGATCGCCTGCGGGACGCCCTGGAGACGATCGATCTGGCGGCACCCGAGTGCCTGGCCGAGCTGCTCCCGTCCGACGGCTAGGGCCGTCGCGGGGACCGAACCACCCCCCGCCGTCAGGCCGGTTATCGGGCCTCGAGATGAATCCCGCGCTTCCTCTGGATCGTCCTCCGGGAATTGCCGAAAACGTCGAACAGCACGGCCCTGAATCACGTCAATAGCGGTAATTCCATGCACCGCCGTCGAATGTGCCGAGTATTGTTAGTGGGACGGTCCGTACCGTCCTGATACCACCCTCGACCCCCCCCTGGAGCTGCAAAGCGGATGTCTAAGTACCACGCGTCTATCGTCCTGAGTGCCCTCGGGCTGGCCACCATGCTTCCGTCCGGAGCCACCCTGGCCGCCTCTCCCTTCACGCCGGTGCTCGCCCAGCGAGCACAGGACTTCCCCGCCTTCGCCGACGTCTCGAAGGGGTTCACCGAGGTCCGTTCCACCGAAGACGGGGTCAAGCCCCTCTATCGCCTCTGGGTCAACGACAAGACCCAGCAGGTCCTCGCGGAACTGCCCCGGGACTTCGACAAGCGCATGGTCTTCCTCGGTTGGACCGTCTCCAGCGGCGTCCGCCAGGCCGGGGTCCAGAGCGGCTCGCTCTACGGGACCTGGAAGCGCTTCGGCAAGCAGCTGGCCCTCGTGGAGCCGAACACCGAGGTCCGCACCACGGGGGACCGTGAAAGCCGGTCAGCCTCCGCCAGGGTCAACACCGACCGTGTGGTCTTCGACGTGCCGATCGTGGCCATGGGTCCCAACGGCGGCCCGGTCATCAACGCCACCAACCTGTTCGTCCGCTCCTCCGGCAACTTCTTCGGCGGCATCACCCGTGGAGCCAAGACCAACCTCATGGTGGTGAAGAAGGCCAAGGCGTTCCCCAAGAACACCGAGCTCGCCTTCGAGATGCCCAATCGCACCGGCCGCTTCATCACCCTGGCCTACTCGATGCGCGACCTCCCGCGGTCCAACGGCTACAAGCCGCGTGTGGCCGACCAGCGGGTCGGCTACTTCACGACCAGCTACCAGGACGTCGGGGACGCCTCCAAGGATTCCCCCTGGAACCGGATGATCCACCGCTGGCATCTCGAGAAGGCCGACAAGAACCTCGAGCTGAGCCCGCCGAAGCAGCCGATCATCTTCTACCTCGAGAGCAAGATCCCCGTGCGCTACCGACGCTGGGTCCGCGATGGCGTGCTCGAATGGAACAAGGCCTTCGAGGAGATCGGGGTCGTGAACGCGATCGAGGTCTACCAGCAGGATGAACTGACCAAGGCCCACATGGACAAGGATCCCGAGGACGCCCGGTACAACTTCATCGTCTGGACCAACTCCAACATGGGCTTCGCGATCGGCCCCAGCCGGGTCCACCCCGTCACCGGTCAGATCCTCGATGCCGACGTGGTGATGGACGAGGGTTTCGTGAACTCCTGGATCAAGACCTGGGAGAACCGGGTGCCGGAACAGGCACTCGAGGGGATGTCCCCGGAGACCCTCTCCTGGCTCTGCGATCGTCCCGAGTACGACCCCCGGGTCCTCCTGGCCAAGCCGGCCGAGCGCGAGTCGACCACCCGCAAGCTCATGAGGGAGGCCGCGGCGATGCGGGCGATGGGTGCCAGCCCGATGCCCTCCGTGCTGAAGCAGCCCACCATCCTGGTGGCGGGGGACGGCGAGATCGAGCACGAGATCTCCCAGATGTCCCCGATCTGCACGAACGGCCTCATGAAGTCCATGAACATCGCCCTGATGCGTACCAGCCCGGAGGTCATGTCCGAACTCCTCGGCCGCGACGCCTCCGAGGGCCAGCAGCTGGACGGGGTGCCCGAGTGGTACATCGGCCCGATGCTTCGGGACGTGATCATGCACGAGGTCGGGCACACCCTCGGCCTCCGGCACAACTTCAAGGCCTCCGGGATCTACGACCTCTCGGAGCAGCACGACGAATCGATGGCCGGGAAGCCGATCGCCGGCAGCGTGATGGACTACCTCCCCGTCAACATCAACATGGGCGCGGGCGAGACCCAGGGCCCCTTCACGATGGTCACCCTCGGGCCCTATGACTACTGGGCGATCGAGTTCGGTTACGGCTTCGGCGACCCCAAGGAGGTCGCCAAGCGCTGCGCCGAGCCCATGCTCGCCTACGCGACCGACGAGGACACCTACGGGGCCGATCCCATGGCCCGCCGGTTCGACAACGGCAAGAACCCCATCGACTACGCCAACAACCAGATGAGGCTGGTGGCCAAGCTTCGCGAGAACCTCGTGGATCGGATGGTCGGTGACGGCGACAGCTGGGAGAAGGCCCGGCGCGGGTACGGCATGCTCCTCAGCATGCAGATGGGCGCCAGCTCCATCGCCGCGAACTGGATCGGCGGATCGACGATCCACCGGGACCGCCGGGGCGATCCCGGGGAGCGGGACCCCATCGAGTCGATCTCCCCGGACCAGCAGCGTGCCGCGCTCAAGTTCGTCATCGACACCATGATGTACGAGGAGTCCTACGGACTGACTCCGGAGCTGCTCAAGAAGATGCGCCGCGACAAGTGGTACGACGAGGGCGGCATGAGCGGGATCACCGACCAGGGCCCCTACCAGATCCATGACCAGATCGGCGGGTTCCAGCGATCCGCGATGACGATGCTCCTGAACCCCGGGACCCTCAACCGGATCTACGACAACGAGTACCGCGATTCGGACCTCGAGGACCCGCTCACCGTCCCGGAAGTGCTCGAGACGGTGCACTCCGCGGTGTGGACCGAGCTCGACGGTGACGTGAACGTCACCTACACCTCCAGCGATCCGTACATCTCGAGCCTCCGCCGGAACCTCCAGCGGGCCCATCTCGAGCGCATGCTCGACATGGCCGGCCAGGACAACGGATTCGGTGCGGTCTCGACCGCGGTCAGCACCCTCACCCGGGCCCAGCTCCGGGCGCTGCACACCGACATCACGGAGACCCTGAGCCGTCGTTCCAAGCTCGACCCGTACACCGTCGCCCACCTGCAGGACGCTGAGGAGACGATCGATCGGGCCCTCGACGCCCAGTACATCTACAACACCGGCGACCTGAGCGGCGGGGGCATGTCGTCGATGATGTTCTTCGGCGAGGAATCCGACTGAGTTCTCAGCCGACCGGACACCAACCGGAATCAAGGAGCGCCCGGACGTGGTCCGGGCGCTCCTTTTCTCATCCGGTCGATCGGAGCCGGTCGGCTCAGGACTCGGCCTGCTTGGCCCACCCGGCCTCGGCTTCCTCGTTGGACTCGTACTTGAAGTTGCTGAATCCCACGGAGGCGTTCAACATGGCGCCCGCCGGATCGACCCGCTTCAGCACGACGTCCTTCGAGTAGTCGGTCTGGGCATTGTCCCCGGCCTTGCCGAACGCGTAGTTGGCGGTCGCGTTCCCGGTCAGCTTGCCGTCCTGGAACTGCTTGAGGGCCCCTTCGGTCTTGAAGAACATCAGCAGCGACCACTTGTCCCCCCCCACGAGTGCCCCGATGGAGTGCTGGGACATCATCGCATACCCGACTCGTTGCCCGCCCTCGTAGACCGCCCCATGCCCCCATCCGGCACTGATGATGAACCCTCCCTGGCCGACCGAGGGGAAGACGGCGTAGGCATAGGAATCCGCGAACATCGAAGCCAGTTCGGCGTTCTCGCTCGAGAGCTTCTGCACGAGTTCTGTGGACCGCTGGTCGAAGGATTCCGCGTTCTCCTGCTTGGGTGCGATGCTGCACGAGGTGAGAGTGATCGTCGAGGCGGTCACCAGGCCCCAGACGCAGGTGGCGAGTCGGCTTCGGCTGGACATGGTCTTCTCCTTGGTCGGCGGCATGCCGTTCGGCATGGATTGTTCGTTCGACCCCACGCGAGGCCGCGTGATGGATACTACCGTGGTTTCAACCGCACCGGGAGATCGAGGGTCTCGTCCCCCCTGATGATGGTCACGGTCACGACGTCGCCAGGCTGGTGGGGCGCCATCAGGCGCATCCACTCCATCACCCCGACGATCTCCCGACCGTCCCAGCCGATCAGGAGGTCGCCCTCCCTGATTCCGGCATCCTCCGCGCTGGTACCCGCCGACACCCCTCCCACCAGAACCCCCGGCTGCGTGTCGCCGTAGTTGCCGGGCTTGATGCCGAACCGGATCCTGATGTCCGAGATCGAGGGGCCACCGCCCCCCGTCTCGAACCCCGCGACTTCCTGCCAGGACGGTCGTGCGGGGTCCAGCGCCGAGCGGGCGACCAGGTCGGCGGCGAACGCCGCGGCGTTGGCCGCCGACTCGAAGTTCAGCTTCCAGGATTCGTCCTCCGGGGTGTGGTAGTCGTCGGGAAAGACGGTCTCGGTCAGGAACAGCACCGGAACACGCTCGCGGTAGAACGGCGCGTGGTCGCTGCGAGCCGTCAGTCCCCTTGAGAGGACCGGCTCGAGTGGGTTCATCGTCCCGGCGGCCAGGACCATCGCGGGCAGGGTGTCGCCGCTCTGGCTGCCGGAGACCTGCAGTCGCCCCTCGCTCAGGCGCCCGACCATGTCGAGGTTGATCATGAGGGCGATCCGGTCGAGTGGCATCGGTGCGTTTCGCACGAAGTGCTCCGAGCCGTTGAGGCCGCTCTCCTCGCCGCTGAAGGTGAGCAGGAGGATCGATCGTCGTGGGGATTCGAGGTCGGTCGATCGCTCGCAGGGTGGGAACTGGTCCCTCAGGATGCGGGCGGCCAGCAGCACCGCTGCGGTTCCGGAGGCGTTGTCGTCGGCTCCCTCGTGGACCCGACCGGGGGTGTCCGTCGACCGACTGCCGAACGCACCCCGCCCGATGTGGTCGTGGTGCGCCCCGAGAATGACCCATTCCGAGGCCAGCGAACCGCATCCCGGGATCATTGCTCCGATGTTGAACCCCGTCACCGTCGTCGAGTCGCGCTCGGCACCGAACGTCCCGCCCTGCCGGAAGTCGAACGGCTGTCGGTATGCGGGGCCGAAGGCCGGGTCCAGGCCGGAATGGCGGAAGGACGTGACGATGACCTCCTCGGCGAGGTCCACCCCGGAAGTGCCGGGGAGGCGGCCTTCCAGGGAGGGGTGGGCCAGGAGGATCACGTGCTGTGCGTACTCCCGGGTGGCCGGGGGCGCGGCCTGGAAGGCCGCCGACAGCCCCTCGACGTCCTGGGACTGCGCGGGGCGGGCGGTCACGGCGACTGCCAGGGAAAGGAACGTCATCACCGGTAGTGTGTGTCTGATCATTCCGCCAGCATAGGGCGAAGAGGAAGGCGTGACCTCGAGGTGGGGTGGATTTCCGTGGGGATCACCATGCCTCGTCAGGGCAGGCGGTCACCACCGTGCGTCCCGCGACCGGGACCGCTGGCCGCGTCCATCGGGCAGCTGAGCGACCAGGCGCAGGGACGGACGATCACCGTCGACGGATCCGGATGCCGGGAGCCCGGCAGGGCTTCGGGGGAACGGGATGTCCGTTCCGGGCAAGAGAAAGCCCCCCGCTCGCACGCGAGCGGGGGGCGTGGATTCGAAGTTGGTCGGTCGACCAGGGTCGACCGGTCGAACTTACTCGCAGACGACGCCCCAGCTGGCGAGCAGCAGGGTGAGGTCGCCACCACTGACGATACCGTCGCCGTTGAAGTCGGCAGCCGCGTCAGCGGTGCTCCAGGCTGCGAGCAGCACGGTGAGGTCACCACCACCGATCACGAGGTCACCCGTGAGGTCGTAGGGACACTCGACGACGACTTCGCAGTCCGCCGGGCAGGAGGTCTCGTCCTCGCCGGCGTCACAGACGCCGTCACCACAGACGGGACCGCCACCGCCGGCGCACTCCTCGGCGGTGCAGTCACCACCGTCGAAGCTGCCGGGGATTCCGCCGTCGTAGCAGCAGAGGTCGGCGCCGTACTGCTGGTCGGTACCGTCGCAGAAGGTGTCGGTGACCCAGGTGTCGGGGTGACACTCGTTGGAGCCGTCACAGTCGACGATCTGACCAGCGGGGCACTCTCCGGGCGGCAGGCAGTCGTCCGGGCAGGTGTCGAAGGTCTCGTCACCGTTGCAGACGCCGTCGCCACAGGCCGGGGGTTGGCCGCAGCCGACGCAACCGTTGACCACGTCGGACGTCGCGCCACCCACGAAGGTGAGCGTGATGTCGTAGCAGTCCTGGTTGGCACCGAGGCCGACCACCGTCAGGGGGCTCGGGTAGGAACCGGGACCCAGGGTCCCGAGGCCGGCGAACTCGACGGTCTCGGCGATGCAGTTGCCAGCCCAGGTCAGGGTGATGTACCCGGACTCGGCGCCGGTCGTCGGGTCGAGGTAGCACGCGTCGTTGGTGCCGTCACCATCGAAGTCCTGGTCACCGTTGGTCGCAGTGACGGTCGCGCACTCGGATCCGTCGCCACAGTCCTCGGGGCAGGTGGTCGGGTCTTCCGCACCGGTGGCGCAGATGCCGTCACCGCATACCACGGGGGCGCACTCGTCTTCGGTGCAGTCGCCACCATCGTTGCCACCCGCCTCGGGGTAGCAGCAGAGGTCGGCGCCGTACACCTGGGCGGAGCCATCGCAGAAGGTGTCGGCGACCCAGCCCTCAGGCCAGCACTCGCCGGTGCCGTCGCAGTCGACGATCTCGCCGGGCTGGCAGCCACCGATGCCGCAGGCGGTGTCGGCGTAGCCGACGCACACGCTGTCCCACTCGCCGCCGTCCTCGCAGCAGATGCTGTCGATGAGGCAGACCGTGGAGCAGCAGAGGCCGTCCGCGCAACCGGTGGTGCCGTCGACGGACGGCGCGGTGCAGGGCTGACCGTTGGCGTTGGCATCACCGCAGTTCTCGAGGAATCCGCAGGGGAACGCGGCGCACAGGACACCAGCGTTGAAGGTGCCGCCCAGGTTCGTGCATTCTTCTTCGGTCACTTCCGAGCACCCCTGAGCGGTGCAGCAGGCGAACGCGCCGGGGGCGCACTCTTCAGCGGTGCAGTCGCCACCGTCGTTGCCACCCGGCGCGGGGTAGCAGCAGAGGTCGGCGCCGTACTGCTGGGCGGTACCGTCGCAGAAACCGTCGGCGACCCACGCCTCGGTCCAACATTCACCGGAACCGTCGCAGTCGGCGATTTCCCCGGTCGGGCAATCGCCCTGGCCGGCAGCGCCGGCCGTGATACACATCGCGGCCGCGATGCTGGTGATACAAAGTCCCTTGATAAAAGTCATTGGATTCCTCCGAGTCAGTTCAACTCTTCAAGTGTTCGTTCAAGAACCGGTTCATCTCACATCAGAATGACTTCGTGCCGCGAATGTGGTTGAAGGCACTGAAGCTCATCGCTGAAGAAACACCCACCAATACGCGTGGTGGTACACCTTGAAATTAATCGAGGAACCCGCCCCATGCCAGCAAATCCCGGTAAATGGGACAAAAGCCGGCGGGGATCGCGTGCGAATTCGACAGCCGGACATCTATCGGAACGTTTTCCTGACCGTTATGGACGATATATGAGTGAAATCGTGGACCCTGGTTTTCAAACGTGGGTGGGCTGGCAAGGCTGGCGCCTGCGCCCGACCGTTGTCGGTGGGACCGGCGTGGTCGCGAGTCGAAGGGCGTGGTTCGCCCTGGACGCATGCGCGTGAGCGACGTCCGGGGCATGCACGCAGGGTCGTTTCACGGTGAGGTTCGAACGGCTCGACGAGCCGCTGCATCACGGCCTCATCCGAGAGCGCGTCATGTTCCATCCGGGTGCCTGCCCCAGGACCACGGTCATGATCGGGTCCCGCGCCGTCGACGTGGGCACTGAAGGAAAGCGAGTGATCGATGCAGCGGGCAGCACCCGGGGGACATTCCTCCCCCGGGACCTCGTGGAGTGGGCGTTCACGTGGCGGCACCGGGGTCGACGCGGTTCAGAGGCGATCTCTGCGTGCTGGACGCGGCATCACCCGTACGGGACGGTCGACCGGACCACCTGCCAGCAGGTGCGCCAGGGTCGATAACCATCATTCGGTGGCTGGTGGGCGGGATGCTGGAGCTCGGGCCAGTCAGCCTTCGTCTTCCTGCTCCCGCTTCGCTTCCTTGTCCTGCTCGCTGCCGATCAGGGCCCCGGACCCCGCACCGACCGCGCCGCCGATCCCCGCACCGACCGGACCTCCAATGAGGGCACCGGCCGTCACGCCCGCTCCGGCCCCGATGAGGGCATCGGATTCGGTATGGGTCTTGCATCCCACGGTCAGCAGGAGGGTGGCCAGGCCGAGGGAACAGGGAACGAGGCATCGTCTGGAAACAGTCATGGAATCGACTCCTTGGGTTTGGGTGACATGGCTACCTTACCGCCTCCGGGGGGCAGGCGGGCTTGGGTTCCGGTAAAAAAGGGGTCAGCAGTCATGATGGGACTTCAGGTGAATTGCGCTCGATTCCCCGGTTTCTGTTTCATAAGCCCGAATCATGGATTAATTTAGGTGCACATGAGATGACATCGTCCTGAGGGGGGCGTGCGTGCGCCCACCTCCCGGGACGGATCAAAGCAGCGCGAGCTGCGCCGAGCAGGCCACACCCCCCACTGGTGCTGTCTGTGAAGTAGTTCGCGAAGTCAACGAAGCCGCCGTCCCTGAACACGGCCAGAAAAGATGGAGATCGCACCATGTCTACCCGAACCCTCGC
>MDTG01060665.1_pt1 | contig 12536 bp, 12 predicted proteins | sample 811421 | NCBI WGS metagenome assembly MDTG01 (sample SAMN05326645, study PRJNA326480) | marine metagenome | isolation source: seawater | place: Pacific Ocean: South East | collected 2011 | reverse complement strand
TCCGCACCGATCCGATCATCCGCATGATGGTGATGGCGCTGGCCTTCTACGGCATGAGCACCTTTGAAGGGCCGATGCTCTCCATCAAGAGCGTGAACAGCCTGTCGCACTACACCGACTGGACTATCGGTCACGTCCATTCCGGCGCGCTGGGATGGAACGGCATGATCACCTTTGCCTGCGTCTACTTCCTGGTGCCGCGCTTGTGGAAGCGGGAACGGCTCTACTCGCTGCGCATGGTCAACTGGCACTTCTGGCTCTCGACCGTGGGCATCGTCTTCTACGCCGCCAGCATGTGGGTGGCGGGCATCACACAGGGCCTGATGTGGCGTGAGTACGGCATCGACGGATACCTGGTGAACAGCTTTGTCGACACCGTTGCCGCGCTGCACCCGATGTACCTGCTGCGTGCCTTTGGCGGACTGCTCTATCTCTCGGGCGCGATCATCATGGTGGTGAACGTCTGGATGACGATTGCGGGCAAGCTGCGCAGCGAGGCGCCGATGACCGAGACCCCGTACGACGAACAGGCCGACCGCCCCGTGGTTGCCGTTCCCGCTGAATGAAGGACACGGACATGACGAACGACGACAAGGTAACGTCCGCACCGCCGCTTTCCGAAGTTCCGCCCGATGTCGCGGCCACGGTGAAAGGGCACGCCCGGCTGGAGCGCAATGTAACCCTGCTGGGCGCTGCCGCGCTGGTGACAGTGGCGATCGGCGGCATCGTGGAAATTGCGCCGCTGTTCTGGATCGACAACACGATCGAGGAAGTGGAGGGCGTGCGGCCCTACACTCCGCTGGAACAGGCCGGGCGCGACATCTACGTGCGCGAGGGGTGCTACACCTGCCACAGCCAGATGATCCGCCCGTTCCGCGATGAGGTGGAACGCTATGGCCACTACTCGCTGGCTGCCGAAAGCATGTACGATCACCCGTTCCAGTGGGGTTCCAAGCGGACCGGGCCGGATCTGGCCCGTGTCGGCGGTCGCTATTCGGACGAATGGCACGTTCAACACCTGCAGAACCCGCAAAGCGTGGTGCCGCAATCCATCATGCCGCAATATGGATTCCTGTCAGAAACCAGCCTGAAGGTGCCCGATGCAGAAGAAATGCTGCGCACGCTGCGGATTGTCGGGGTGCCATATTCCGATACCGATCTGGAAAATGCCGAGCAGGATCTGATTGCCCAGGCCGATCCCGATGTACCTGCTGGCGATCTGGCAGAACGTTATCCGGGTGCGCAGGTTCGTGATTTCGATGGCGATCCCACCCGCGTTACCGAGATGGATGCGCTGGTCGCCTACTTGCAGATGCTGGGTACGCTGGTGGATGTGAACAGCCCCGCAGCGCAGGAAGAGCTGGCGACGGAGACGGGCCGATGAACAACCCCGAAACCTACAGCTTCCTGCGCGAACTGGCCGACAGCTGGGGTCTGCTGGCGATGGCCCTGATGTGGCTCACTTTTGCCATCTGGGCTTTCCGCCCCGGTGCGAAGGCGCACCATGACAAGGCCGCGAACATGATCTTCAAGGACGAGAACGATGGGCAATAGGCGCGTTGATGAACCCACCGGAACAGAATTCGTCGGCCACGAATGGGACGGCATCGAAGAACTGAACACGCCGCTGCCGCGCTGGTGGCTGTGGACCTTCTATGCCACCGTTATCTGGGCGCTGGCCTATGTCATCGCATTCCCGGCGTGGCCGATGGTGGAAAAGGCCACCGAAGGCGTGCTGGGCTGGACCAGCCGCGGCCAGCTGGCCGAGGAAATGAGCGCGGCCGATCAGGCACGCGCCACGGTGCGAGAGGAAATCGCAAGGGTTCCGCTTGAGCGTCTGTCCGAGAACGCCCCCCTGATGCAGCAGGCCGTCGCGGGTGGTCGTGCCGCGTTTCAGGTGAATTGCATCCAGTGCCACGGCTCGGGTGCGGCAGGCAGCCAGGAACTGGGCTATCCCAACCTCAACGATGACGACTGGCTGTGGGGCGGCGATATCCGCGCTATCGAATACACGCTGACGCACGGTATCCGCCAGGCTGGCGATCCCGAAACGCGTACCAGCGCCATGCCTGCCTACGCCGGCATTTTCAGCAGTGAAGAGGTCGACTCCGTAGTCGACCATGTGCTGTCGTTAAGCGGGCAAGGCCCCGCCAATCCGGCCGGTGCGGCGCTGTTCGAGCAGAATTGCGCGATCTGTCACGGCCCGAACGGGCAGGGCATGCGCGAGTTCGGCGCACCCAATCTTTCCGATGCAATCTGGCTGCGGGGAGGCAGCCGGGAAGCGATCACGGCGCAGATCCTTGATCCCAAGATGGGCATGATGCCCAAGTGGGAAGGGCGCCTTGATCCTGTCACCATCTCGATGCTGGCTGCCTATGTCCACTCGCTCGGGGGAGGCGAAGACTTCATTGAAGTCGCCGAAAATCCCGAGGTTGAAGTCGATGAACAGCCCTGAACCCGAACTGCACCACAGCCCGTTAGGCACCTATCAGGCACGCAGGAAGGTCCATCCCAAGCGGATCGATGGCTTCTTCCGCCGCTTCAAGTGGCTGATCATGCTCGTCACCCTGGCGATCTATTACGGAACGCCGTGGATCCGCTGGGATCGTGGACCCTATGCCCCCGATCAGGCCGTGCTGGTCGATCTGGCCAATCGCCGGTTCTATATGTTCAACATCGAGATCTGGCCGCACGAATTCTATTTCGTGGCGGGCCTGCTGATCATGGCGGGCGTAGGGCTTTTCCTCGTCACCAGCATGGTAGGCCGCGCCTGGTGCGGGTACGCCTGCCCACAAACGGTCTGGACCGATCTGTTCCAGCATGTCGACCGATTCGTCGATGGCGATCGCAACAAGCGGATGAAACTGGACGCCGCACCGTGGACCGCGAGCAAGATTGCGCGGCGGCTGTTCAAGTGGGCGATCTATCTGGTGATTGCCTTCTGGACCGGCGGCGCATGGATCATGTATTTTGCCGATGCGCCTACGCTGGTGCGCGAGTTCTGGTCTTTGGAAGCGCCTTTTGTCGCCTACGGCACTGTCGGCATCCTGACGGCCACCACATTCATCTTCGGCGGCTTCATGCGCGAGCAGGTGTGCATCTACATGTGCCCATGGCCGCGCATCCAGACCGCGATGATGGACGAAAAATCGCTGACCGTGACTTACAAGGACTGGCGCGGGGAGCCGCGTGGCAGCGTGAAGAAGGCGGAGAAAAACCCCGGCGAATTCGGCGACTGCATCGATTGCAACCAGTGCGTTGCTGTGTGCCCCACGGGCTGGGACATTCGCAAGGGACCGGACATTTCCTGCATTACCTGCGCGCTGTGCATCGATGCCTGCGACAAGGTAATGGACGATATTGGCCGCCCGCGCGGGCTGATCGACTATGTCACGCTGGAAGACAGCGAAGGCGAGATGAAGGGGCAGGACCATCGCCCGACGTGGAAGAAAGTGCTGCGCCCACGGTCTGTGCTGTATTTCTTTGTCTGGACCGGAATTGGCCTTGGCCTGCTGTTCGCGCTGAGTGCGCGCACGCATACGGAAATCGCCGCCGCGCCCGATCGCAATCCGCCATTCATGCTGATGAGCGACGGAACCGTTCGCAACAATTTCACCGTGAAGCTGCGCAACATGGAAGCCCGCCCGCGCCAGATGCGTGTCGGCATCGAAGGGCTTGATGGCGCAGTGATGTGGTCCGACACCATGAGCAACGAGCACGCCGCCCGCACCATCGACATCGCCGTGCCCGCCGACGCCACGCAAACCGTGCGCCTGTATGTCCGCGCGCCGCTTGGCACCGCAGCGCAGGATTTCAGCCTCTCCGTCGTGTCGCTGGACGATCAGGCCGAAACGGGCGCGGCGCAGGTTCGCTTTGTAACACCGGGAGACGAATGATGATCCAGCCTACCCGAAAGCGTTTCACCGGCTGGCATATGACGGGCATCCTCGTCGCCTTCTTCGGCAGTGTGGCAGCAGTGAACTTCACAATGGCCAGCTATGCCAGTTCTACCTTCGGCGGCATCGTGGTGGAGAATTCCTACGTCGCCAGTCAGGAATACAACGGCTGGCTTGAGCAAGCGCGCGAAAGCGAGGCTCTTGGTTGGGAGGCCGTCACCACGTGGCGGCCCGATGGTCGCCTGCTGGTGTCGGTAGGCGGTGCGCCGGACAATCTGGATGCCCATGCAACTGCGCGGCACCCGCTGGGCCGCAAGCCTGATCGGGCGCTCGGCTTTACCCGCATCGGGGAAGGCACATATCTCTCTGACGAGCAGTTGCCTCAAGGTCGCTGGACGCTGCGGCTGGAACTGAGCGACGGAGTCTCCATCTGGCGCGGCGAGGACGATTTGTCATGAGCGCACTGCGCAAAGTTCCTGAGGAGCACATCAGCGTACTTGCCGTACCGGCGATGCATTGTGCGGGCTGCATGAGCAAGGTGGAGCGTGGACTGATGGGGCACAATGGGGTGATCGCGGCGCGAGTGAACCTCTCCTCGCGCATGGTAACGGTCACTCATGATGGCAGCGTTGACGAGGGCGATCTCACACGCTTCATTGGCGAAGCAGGGTTTGAGGCACAGCCGCGCCACACGCCGACGGAGAAGCCCTACAGCGCGGTGAAGCCGCTGCTTGCGCCTCTGGCCGTGGCTGCCTTTGCCGCCATGAACGTGATGCTGCTGTCGGTCAGCGTGTGGTCTGGCGCCGAAGGTTCCACGCGCGAACTGTTCCACTGGATTTCCGCACTGATCGCGCTGCCCGCCATCGGCTATGCCGGCCAGCCATTCTTCCGGTCGGCGTGGAATGCGGTCAAACACGGCGGCACCAACATGGATGTGCCGATTTCGCTGGGCGTGCTGATCGCTTCAGCCCTCAGCCTCTACGAAACGTGGATCGGCGGCGCCCATGCGTGGTTCGACGGTGCGCTGATGCTGCTCACTTTCCTGCTGGCGGGCCGGGTGCTTGATGCGATGATGCGCGACAAGGCCCGCAGCGGGGTGGAGGCGCTGGTGAGCCAGGCAGCCAAGGGCGCGCAGGTCGTGGGTGCGGACGGCGCGCTTCGTTATCTTGCGGCTGAAGATCTGCAGCCCGGCATGGTGATGCGCGTGGCGACGGGCGAACGCCTTGCTGCCGACGGGGAGATCATTTCCGGGCGCAGCCGTTTCGACCAGTCCTTGCTGACTGGCGAAAGCCGCCCGATTGCGTTGGCGCAAGGCGAGATGGCGCTGGCCGGCACTCTTAATCTCGAAGCCCCCGTTGACGTTCGCGTGAGTAGCGCGGGGCGCGATACCACACTGGCGGAGATCGCTCGCCTGATGGAAGCGAGCACTCAGGATCGCAGCCGCTACGTTCGTATCGCGGATCGCGCGGCCCGCCTGTACGCGCCCGCCGTGCATTCGCTGGCCTTGCTGACCGTTGTCGGCTGGCTGGTGGCAGGTGCCACTTTGTACGAGGCGCTGGTGATCGGGGTCGCCGTGCTGATCATAACCTGCCCCTGCGCGCTGGGTCTGGCTGTGCCGGTGGCGCAGGTGGTGGCCAGCGGTGCCCTGATGCGTGCCGGTGTGATGGTGAAGGACGGCTCCGCCTTTGAGCGGCTGGCCGGTGTGGACCGCGCTCTTCTGGATAAGACCGGCACGCTGACGCTGGGCCGACCAGTTCCGGACGCGCAGGCACTGTCCATGCTGAGCGAGGAAGAAGCTGGCGTTGCGCTGGCGCTTGCCTCGCATAGCCGCCATCCCCTTTCACGCGCGATGGAAAAGGCGTTGACCGGGCGTGGTATTGTCGCCGCAACGCTCTCTGACGTTCATGAACGCGCCGGGGAAGGCGTGTTCGGGACGTGGCACAGCCAGCCGGTCGCCTTGAAGCGTCCCGAAAGCGCGGGCACGACTGCCGTTTTGCTGCGCATGGGTGAGGGGCCCGATCGCCTGATACCGGTTGCCGATGCGCTGCGCCCCGATGCGCGCGCGGCTATCGCGCAATTGCAGGCGCAGGGTATAGAATGCACGATCCTTTCCGGCGATACCGCGATGGCCGTTGCGGGCGTGGCCCGAGAGGCGGGCCTGACTGCGCAGGCCAATGCGCGCCCCGAAGACAAGCAGGCGCTTGTCTCCCGCCTTCGCGCATCCGGCCGCAAGGTGCTGATGGTTGGCGATGGGCTCAATGATGGCCCGGCGCTTGCCGCAGCGGACGCATCGATCGCCCCCGGCTCTGCCAGCGATGTTGGCCTGCAGGCCGCGGACTTCGTGTTCGTGCAGGATTCCCTCGCTGCCCTGCCGCGAACGGTCCGCGCATCCCGGCGCACGATGCAGGTGGTGAAGCAGAACTTCGCTCTGGCTATCGTCTACAACATGCTCGCCGTCCCGCTTGCCATTGCCGGGATGGTGACGCCGTTGATTGCTGCTGTCGCCATGTCGGCCAGTTCTCTGCTGGTGGTGGCCAATTCCCTGCGCCTTGCACGGGCGGCGAAATGAACGGCATCCTCTTTCTGTTGCCGATTGCGCTGTTGCTGGGTCTTGCAGGACTGGCCGCATTCTTCTGGGCGCTGCGCAACAACCAGTTCGAAGATCCTGATGGAGCCGCAGCGCGCATCCTGCTGGATGAAGAGGATGAGGAGGGCAAATGACCGGGCTCGTCCAGATCATTGGCATTGCCGCTCTGGTGCCTGCGATGGCAGGCCCCATTTCCGCTCCTGTTCGAGGCGATCCGGCAAGGCTGACCCTCGCGCTCTGCCAGGGCGGCAAGATGGCAATTCCGATGGAGCAGGGCGGTCTGCCCGACATGCAGGCTACTATCTGCTGCGCAAAGGGATGCCACCGGGGCAAGAAGCGCACCTGTGTTGATCCAGAACAATGACTTCGTGCGCAAACCGGCAGAGGCATAGTCGCATGTGGCCCTATCATCCCAATCTGCTGGCCGTGCCGGTTCCGCGCTACACCAGCTATCCCACCGCGGCGGAGTTTGAAGACACCATTGGGCCTGACGATCTTGCCGATGCCATTGCGACAGCAACGGGCGAGATTTCGCTCTATATCCATATCCCGTTCTGCGAGAAGATCTGCTGGTATTGCGGTTGCAACACTGCTGCGGCCAATCGGACGCAGCGCCTCGCCAGCTACCTTAATGCTCTGCACCGCGAGATATCGCTTGTTGCAGCACTGCTTCCAGCCAATGCGCGCGTAACACGCATTGCCTTTGGCGGGGGAAGCCCGAACGCACTGGCCCCCGTGGATTTCGTGCGCCTGTTCGAGCAACTGGTGATCAAGCTTCCGCTGGATAAACCCATCGTCTCGGTCGAACTGGACCCGCGCACTCTGACCAGCGGATGGCAAGCTGTGCTGCGCGGCATCGGTGCGACCCACGCCAGCATGGGGGTGCAAACGTTTGCGCCGCGCTTGCAGGAGGCCATCGGCCGGGTACAGCCGCTGGACATGATCGATAGAGGTGTCGAAATCCTGCGCAGTGCTGGTGTCACGTCCATGAATTTTGATCTCATGTATGGTCTGCCCGGCCAGACGTTGGACGATCTGGCGGATTCTTTGGACCGGGCAAGCCGCTTCGAGGCCGATCGGATCGCGTTGTTCGGCTATGCTCATGTGCCTGCCATGTTCCCGCGCCAGCGGCAGATCGATGCCAGCGATCTGCCCGGCAGCGAAGCGCGCTTCAACATGGCAGCTATGGGTCACGACCAGCTGGTATCTGCCGGCTATCAGGCAATCGGTTTTGACCATTTCGCCTTGCCCGGCGATCTGCTGGCGGTCACCGCGCGTGAGGGCCGGCTACGCCGCAATTTCCAGGGTTTTACCGACGATCAGGCACAGAATCTTGTCGGTCTGGGAGCCTCTGCCATCAGTTCCTTTTCTGGCCTGCTGGCGCAGAACGAGAAAAATTCGGGTCGCTATCGGATGCTGCTGTCGCAGGGCAAATTGACCGCTACGCGCGGAAAGCGACGCAGCATCGAGGATCGCAGATACGGCGCGATTATCGAGGAGCTGCTGTGCCGTGGCCGTGCCCGGATCGACAATGCCACGCTGGAAGCTGCACGTGAACGGCTGGCACCATACCTGGAAGCAGGCCTCTGCTTGCTCGATAACGGCAGTGTGGTTGTTGGCGACCATGCCGTTCCCTATGCGCGCAGCATTGCGGCCGCATTCGATCCCTATCGCCAGCAAAGCGCACGGCAGTTCAGCAACGCCATTTGAATTGCACTTTCCACTCCGGAAAAAAGGCCTCGCACGATTGATGCGAGGCCTGTCGAGGTCAGGGAGAGCATACAGGGTTCAGGCGCTGACCTTCACTCTGATTTTCAGCAACACCACGGCTGCGAGCGTTCGCCCAACCGCCCCTGTGTGCTCGCCTGTTCTGGCTTGCGGAAGATTGCACCGCATTGTGCGGGATCAAATTATCAGCGGCCTTTCGCCGATAGCAATCTAGCGGTTTTTCCGCCCTTCGATCAGGCGATCGACCAACGACGGATCTGCAAGAGTCGAAGTATCGCCTAGCGAAGCGTAATCGTTCTCGGCAATCTTGCGCAGGATGCGGCGCATGATCTTGCCACTGCGGGTCTTGGGCAGATCATCGGTGAACTGGATGTGATCGGGCGTGGCGACCGGCCCGATTTCCTTGCGCACCTGCTGTTTCAGGGCGGCGTTGAGCTCATCGGTGGCTTGCTCGCCCTCCATCAGGGTGACGTAGCAGTAGATGCCCTGTCCCTTCACATCGTGCGGATAGCCGACAACGGCGGCCTCGGAAACCTGCGGGTGCAGAACCAGTGCGCTTTCCACTTCGGCGGTGCCCATGCGGTGGCCCGATACGTTGATTACATCGTCCACGCGTCCGGTGATCCAGTAGTAATCGTCTTCGTCACGGCGGCAGCCATCACCTGTGAAATACCTGCCTGGGAAAGTGCTGAAATAGGCTTCAACGAAGCGATCGTGATCGCCATAGACAGTGCGGGCCTGCCCTGGCCAGCTGGCGGTGATGCACAGATTGCCCTCGGTCGCTCCTGCCAATGGCTGGCCTTCGTTATCGACCAGCAGCGGCTGAACGCCAAAGAACGGCTTGCCCGCGCTGCCCGGCTTCATGTCGTGGGCATAAGGCAGGGTGGTTATCATGTGGCCGCCGGTTTCGGTCTGCCACCATGTATCGACCACGGGGCATCGGCTTTCGCCCACCACTTCGTAATACCAGCGCCACGCCTCCGGGTTGATGGGTTCTCCCACCGTGCCAAGGATGCGCAGGCTGGACCGGTCATGCTTTAGCACCCATTCGTCGTGCTCGCGCATCAGCGCACGGATGGCCGTGGGGGCGGTGTAGAAGATGTTGACCTTGTGCTTTGCCACCACTTCCCAGAACCGCCCGTAATCAGGATAGTTCGGCACACCTTCGAACACCACGCTGGTGCCTGCGTTCAGCAGCGGGCCGTAGGTGACGTAGCTATGGCCTGTGACCCAGCCGATATCGGCGCTGCACCAGAACACTTCGCCTGGCTGGTAGTCGAAGGTGTAGTGGAATGTCGCCGCCGCCCACAGGGCATAGCCGCCGGTGGTGTGCAGTACGCCCTTTGGCTTGCCGGTGGAGCCTGAGGTGTAAAGGATGAAAAGCGGGTCTTCCGCGCCCATTTCCTCGCACGGGCAGTGTTTGCTGCTGGCAAGGTCGTGATACCAGTGGTCGCGCCCTTCGGTCATGGCAATGTCGCCGCCGGTATGGCGGACGACCAGCACACCTTCGACATGCAGATCGTGATCAGGTTCTTCCAGCGCGGCATCGACATTGGCTTTAAGCGGAATGGTCTTGGTGCCGCGCAGCCCCTGGTCGGCAGTCACGACAAATCGGCTTTCGCAACCTTCCAGTCGTCCCGCCAGCGCTTCGGGCGAGAAGCCGCCAAACACCACCGAATGGATTGCTCCGATGCGCGCGCAGGCGAGCATGGCCAGCACCCCTTCGATTACCATCGGCATGTAAAGGGTCACACGGTCGCCCTTCGTCACGCCCATGGCTTTCAGCGCATTGGCCATTTGCACCACTTCGCCATGCAGCTGCGCATAAGTGAGGCTGCGCGAAGGGGAGGCGGGATCGTCCGGCTCGAAGATCAACGCGGTGCGATCGGCATGGTCGGGCAAGTGCCGGTCAACGCAGTTATGGCACAGGTTCAACGAACCATCAGCGAACCACTTGATCTCCACCGGATCGAACGACCATTCGCCTGCCCTGGACGGCTTCGTGTACCAGTCCAGGCGCTTGTGCGCTTCATCCAGCCAGAAGGCATCCGCATCCTCGACGGAGCGCGTGTAGCGCGCTTCGTACTCCTCCGGTGTGCAGTGGGTATCCGGTGAGTTGCCGGGATTGCGGACGATAGATTCCATGAAATGCCTCTCCTTCGCTCACCAATCTAGTCTGCATGGCGAAGGCGACAAGGTGCCTTATTGCGGCGCGTCGGGCTGATTGTCCGGATGGGCGCGCTGGAATGCGGGTAGGGACAGGCAAGCTGCCTCGATCCGGGTCGTGCGCGGAGAACCGCTTAAATCGTAATCGAACCGCCGCGCGTTATAAAGCTGCGGGATCAGCACCGCTTCAAACAGGCCGGGCGAGTCGGACAGGAAATTGCCCGTATCGAGTTGCTCCAGCCGCCTTTCGACCGGCCCCAGCGTGGTGCCGAGCCAATGGCGATACCAGGTGTCGATTTCGTCCTGATTGTGACCCAGCTGATTTTTCAGGTACTTGAGCACCTTCAGATTGAGCGGCGCGTGCAGTTCGGTAGCAATGGCATAGGCAAGTTCGCGCGCAGTGAAGCGCTGCTCGATATCCGCCGGCAGCAGCGGCTGGTCGGGATAACGCTCATCAAGCCACGCAATGATCGCCATGCTTTGTGCGCGGTCCCGGCCATCGGCTTCCAGCATGGGCACCCCGGCGAAGGGATTGCGCGACGTAAAGCTTTCGTCCTTGTGGCGCCCATCGATCAGGCTGACGGGATCCTGATCATAGTTCAGCCCCTTGAGCTCCAGCGCGCAGCGCAGGCGATAGCTGGTTGAGCTTCGCCAATATCCATACAGCTTCATCGGCACCTCCGGCGGTTTCAAACGTTGGCCTCTTGCACGTTACTATTACTGGCATTGATCAAACGCGCGAAGCGAGGCATTGAGCCTGAAAGAAGTTTCAGGTGAGACTAACAGATGCATTACCAGACGGGATTTCTCAACCACTTCGCCACTGAGGCTGTTGAAGGTGCGCTGCCGAAAGGGCGAAACAGCCCGCAGCGTCCGGCGTTTGGTCTTTACACAGAACAATTCAGTACCACGGCTTTTACCGCGCCGCGCGCAGAAAACCGCCGCAGCTGGCTCTATCGTTTGCGGCCCACCACTGCACACGGAGCGTGCCATCCCTATGCCGGTGCGCAGCACTTCCTTGCACCCGATGGCGCCCACACCACGCCCAATCGCCTGCGCTGGGATGCGCTGGGGATGCCTGAAGGCGCTGTCGATTTCGTCGACGGTATCGTAACCTATGGTGGCAACGGCGATCCAACCAGCGGCGGTATTGGCATCCACCTATATGCCGCCAACACCGGCATGACCACGCGCGCATTCCAGAACAGCGATGGCGAGATGCTGATCGTGCCGCAAGAGGGCGAACTTCATATCGCCACGGAGCTTGGCCGCATGGAGGTAGCCCCCGGTCACATTGCGCTGATACCTGCCGGAATGCGCTTTCGCGTCGACACCAGCGGGCCAGTGCGCGGCTACATCTGCGAGAATTTCGGTGCGCCGTTCCGCCTGCCCGACCTTGGCCCGATCGGTGCGAACGGCCTTGCGAATCCGCGCGATTTCGAGGCGCCCGTCGCCTGGTTTGAGGATCGTGACGAGCCGTTCGAGATCGTTCAGAAATTCAACGGCAAGCTCTGGACCACCACTATCGATCATTCGCCCTTCGATGTGGTGGCCTGGCACGGCAATTCCGCGCCCTGTCGCTATGATCTTGCGCGTTTCAACACAATCAACACGGTCAGTTTCGACCATCCGGACCCGTCCATCTTCACCGTGCTTACCAGCCCCAGCGACACGCCGGGAACGGCCAATTGCGACTTCGTGATTTTTCCGCCGCGCTGGATGGTGGGAGAGGACACGTTTCGTCCGCCGTGGTTCCACCGCAATGTGATGAGCGAATTCATGGGCCTGATCCACGGCGTTTATGACGCGAAGGAAGGCGGCGGCTTCGTGCCGGGTGGCGCCAGCCTGCATAACCAGTTCAACGGGCACGGCCCAGATGCGCAAAGCACGCGCAAGGCGATGGAAGCCGACCTGAAGCCGGTGAAGATCGAGGGCACGCTGGCCTTCATGTTCGAAAGCCGTGCGATCATCCAGACGACCGATTTCGCCATGAACGGCGGATACCTGCAAACCGATTACGATGCCTGCTGGGAAGGCTTCGAGAAAGCGAAACTACCCAAATGACCGACACCCCCATCGCCACTGATTTCACCCATGATCCAGACGCAAGGAGCTGGGTAGAGAGCGCCGACGGCCACCTCGTCTTCCCGGTACAGAAC
>MDTG01046547.1_pt1 | contig 12536 bp, 17 predicted proteins | sample 811421 | NCBI WGS metagenome assembly MDTG01 (sample SAMN05326645, study PRJNA326480) | marine metagenome | isolation source: seawater | place: Pacific Ocean: South East | collected 2011 | reverse complement strand
TAAAATTTGATATTAACAAGCTTAGAGAAGCATGTGATCAAGTTTTAAAAATAAAAGGCTTTGACACAAGTCTTGGAATCCCACACTTTGCTGGTATTTCTCTAAATCAAGTTCCAGGAGATCCTGATTCAATAAAAGGAAATAAAGTAAGAGGTGTTTACTGGACAAAACCAGATTCTTCTGGAAAAGAAGTTTCTAGAGATGTAAAAATTGATGAAATAAAATATACAGAATTTGTTGAAGATTATAAAAATACTTACTTTAAAAAAGTTTATGACGAACTTTCTAAAAGATACAAATTAGGGAGAGTTAGACTTTTATTAAAAGAACCAAGATCGACGCTAAGTTGGCATAGAGATCCCGAGCCGAGACTACATATACCTATCTACACTAACCCAGGAGCAATTATGGTTATCGACAAGGCGGCACATCATATGCCGGCTGATGGATCAGTATGGGTTACAAATAATTTAAAATATCACAATGCTTTTAATGGTGGTGAAGAAAATAGAGTTCATTTAGTAGCTTGTGTTTTAGACTATAAATTCAATTAATTTTAGTTTATAAATTTATTGAATTGAAAAAAATTTACATTGCATCAGATCACGCTGGTTTTAAGTTAAAACAAAACATAGCTAAATATTTTAAAAAAAAGAAAAAAAAAATATACGATCTAGGTCCAAATTCAGATCACTCAGTTGATTATCCAGATTTTGCTCACAAGTTAGCCAAAAACGTTTCAAAAAATAAAGCTAATTTTGGCATACTTATTTGTGGTTCAGGAATGGGCATGTCAATAGCAGCAAATAGAAATAAGAAAATTAGAGCCGCTTTATGTTATAGTATAAAAAATACGAAATTATCTAGATTGCATAATGACTCAAATATCATTACATTAGGTTCAAGGTTGATTGATAAAAAAAAAGCTATCAATTTAATTAAAGTTTTTTTAAATACTAATTTTGAAGGCGGCAGACATATAATGAGAGTAAAAAAATTGTAGTTATTTATGTCAAGTGAAAACAAATATATAAATTCTGATTATAAAGGTTTTTTTGAAAATAGTTTATCAAAAAATGATCCTGAATTATTCAAGACTATAAATGATGAATTAAAAAGGCAGCAAAACCATATTGAGTTAATTGCATCAGAAAATATTGTTTCTCAAGCTGTGCTTGAAGCCCAAGGCTCTGTGCTTACAAACAAATATGCCGAAGGTTATCCAGGAAAAAGATATTATGATGGTTGTGAACATGTTGATCAAACAGAGACTTTAGCTATAGACAGATTAAAAAAAATATTTGACTGTAAATTTGCAAATGTCCAACCACATTCAGGGGCTCAAGCAAATGGCGCTGTGTATTTAGCCTTGTTAAAACCTGGAGACACAATAATGGGAATGAGTTTAAACTCAGGAGGTCATTTGACTCACGGTGCGAAAGCTTCTGTTTCTGGTAAATGGTTTAATGCAATAGCTTATGATATTGATAAAGAGTCGGGCTTAATAAATTATAATGATGTTGAAAAAATAGCTTTAGAAAATAAACCAAAGTTAATTATAGCTGGAGGCAGCGCATACTCGAGAGTTATTGATTTTAAAAAATTTCGTGCTATAGCTGATAAAGTTAATGCATATCTTATGGTAGATATGGCTCATTTTTCTGGTCTTGTTGCTGGAAAAGGTTATCCAAACCCAATTGAATTTGCTGATGTTGTGACATCTACTACGCATAAAGTTTTTAGAAGTGCAAGAGGTGGCATTATCCTAACAAATAATGAAGAGTTAAGTAAAAAAATTAATTCAGCTGTTTTTCCAGGATATCAAGGAGGCCCTTTAATGCATATTATAGCAGCAAAAGCAGCTGGCTTTAAAGAAGCATTAAAACCAGAATTTAAAAACTACATTAAAGCTGTACTGGCAAATGCAAAAATTTTATCAGAAACTTTAAAAAATAATGGATTTAAAATTTATTCTGGTGGCACGGATACTCATCTTATGCTAGTCGATCTAAGGCCATTTAAAGTTAAAGGAGATATTTCTGCTAAAAGTTTATGTAGAGCAAATATTACCTGCAATAAAAATGGTATTCCATTTGATACAGAAAGTCCAATGATTACATCCGGAATTAGGCTGGGGTCGCAAGCAGCTACCACAAGAGGTTTTGGATTAAAAGAGTTTCAAAAAGTTGGAAATTTAATCACTAAAGTTATAAAAGGATTGTCAAGTAATGTTGATGATAATTCGAAAGTTGAAAATGAAGTAAGAAAAGAAGTTATTGAATTATGCTCATCTTTTCCAATATATAAACATTTGAAAGTTGACTAAATATGATTTGTCCAATTTGTAAAAAGGGAGATACATCCGTTATCGACTCTAGACCAACAGAAGATGGCACAACTATACGTAGGAGAAGATTATGTAATTGCGGTGAAAGGTTTACAACATTTGAAAGAGTTCAGTTTAGAGAATTAACCGTAGTAAAAAAAAATGGAAGAAAATCTTTATTCGATAGAGAAAAGCTCTCAAAATCTATATATATCGCATTAAAGAAAAGGCCAGTTGATACAGACACAGTCGAAAAGTTTATATCAAAAATTTCAAGAAATCTGGAAGAAATGGGACAAAATGAAATCACATCTACCATGATTGGAACCATGGTAATGGAAGGATTAAAAGAACTAGACCCAGTAGCTTATATAAGATTTGCATCTGTTTATAGAAATTTTAGAGAAGAAAAAGATTTTGTTCACTTCGTTGACAAAATAGATGTCTACAAAAAAAAATAATAAGATTGTTAAAAATAAATTTTTAATGAATCTTGCTTTATTGCAAGCTAAAAAATTTCTTGGAAAAACTGGCATAAATCCTTCTGTAGGTTGCATTATTTTAAACAAAAAAAAAGAATTGTTGTCATTATCTCATACTGGCATAAATGGACGTCCACACGCAGAATTTTTAGCATTAAGAAAGCTAAAAAAAAAGGCAATCAATTCTACTTTATACGTCACCTTGGAACCATGCAGTCACTATGGTCAAACTGCACCGTGTACCAAACAGATAATAAAAAAAAAAGTTAACAAAGTTTATTTTTCTGTGATTGATATTGATAAAATAACTTCAAATAAAGCAAAAAAAATTCTAAATACAAAAAATATTCACACAAATATTGGTTTACTTTCAGGAAAGGTTAAAAAATTCTACCAATATTATTATAAAAATAGAATTCATAAACTTCCTTTTGTTACATGTAAGATTGCCATGTCAAAGGATGGTTTTATAAAAAATATTTCATCAAAAAATATTTCTAATATCTATTCAAGAAAAATATCAAATATTTTAAGATCACAAAACAATGCTATTTTAATATCATCAAAAACTGCTAATGATGATAATCCAACATTAAATTGCCGAGTAGAGGGACTGGAAAAATTTTCTCCAAAAAGAATTATTTTAGATAAAAATTTAAAAATAAAAATTAATTCTAAAATTGTAAAGACTTCTTATGATTTTAAAACAATTATTTTTTACAACAAGATTAACACTTCTAAAATTAATATTTTAAAGAAAAGAAAAATTAATTTATATAAAATAAAACTGAATAATCAAAATAATTTGGATTTAAAAGAAATATTAAAAAAAATTTATAAGTTAAATGTTTCAAGATTATTGATAGAAGGCGGAAAAGAATTAACCAATAGCTTTATGAAAGAATCTTTAATAGATGAGTTATTATTGTTTAAATCTAATGAAAATCTAGGTTCAAAAGGTAGATTAAATATTAATAATATAATTAAAATGTCAAATAAAAAATCAAAACTAAAAAAAAAAGTTATAGTAAACTTAGAAGATGATAATTTATATAAATATATTTTTTAAATGTTTAATGGAATAATTTATTTTACGGGTAAAATTTTTAAAATTAGATCTAGATCTAATGGATTAGATCTTTTTATTAAATCTAAAATTAATTTTAAAAAGAATGATATAGGTTCATCAGTATCTTGTGATGGAGTTTGTTTAACGTTAGTTTCATATTCAAATTTAATTAGTAGATATTATATTTCCAATGAAACTATTAAACGTTCTAAATTTAAAAATATTGATTTAAATGATAAAATAAACTTAGAATTGCCTTTGAAATATGGAAAAAGAATTTCAGGTCATCTTATTCAAGGTCATGTTGATACTGTAGGCAAGATTTTGTCGATAAAAAAACAAAAATCATGGATCATTGATATTTCGGTAAAAAATTTTTTTTTAAAAAATATTATATATAAAGCTTCAATAGCAATAAATGGAGTTTCTTTAACTGTGTCAAAAATTAAACTTAAGTCTTTTGAAATTTGTATTATTCCTCATACGCTTAAATTAACAAATTTAGTTAATTTAAAAAATAAAGACTTAGTTAATATTGAAATTGATATTATGTCTAAATATATTAAAAACTTTTTAAATGAAAAAAAATAAATACTCATCAATAAAAGAAATTATTAAAGAAGCTCGCAAGGGTAAAATGTTTATATTGGTTGACGATGAGAACAGAGAAAATGAAGGTGATCTTGTTATATCAGCATCAAATGTAACTTCTAAGAAAATAAATTTTATGGCCAAATATGGCCGTGGCCTTATTTGTCTTTCATTAACAAACAAACAAGCAAAAAAATTAAATTTACCTTTAATGTCACCTATAAATAAATCTAGAAATCAAACAGCATTTACTGTCTCTATAGAGGCAAAAAATAATGTCACCACTGGAATATCAGCTCGTGACAGATCTATTACTATTAAAACAGCAATTAAGAACAATGTTAAAAAAAATGAAATTGTTTCTCCTGGACATGTTTTCCCCATTATCTCAAAAGATGGAGGTGTATTAGTTAGAGCTGGTCATACAGAAGCTTCTGTAGATATTTCTAAATTAGCAAAAAAAAATCCCTCTGCTGTAATTTGTGAAATTATGAATGATTACGGAGTAATGGCCACAGGAAATGAATTATTTGATTTTTCCAGAAAACATCAGCTTAAAATTGCAAAGATAGATGATCTAATAGCTTATAGACTTAAAGTAGAAAAATTAATAAAGCTTAAAAAGTCAGAAAAAATTTCAATAAAAAAACAAAATTTTAATATAAAAGTGTTTGAAAATTTATTGGATGGGTCAGAGAATTTTGCATTAATTAAAGGTAATTTAAAAAAGAGTATGAACCCACGAGTTAGAGTGATTTCTTCAAATATAGTACAAAATTATTTAATGGGTGAAAAATTACCAAATTCATTTAATCAAACAATAAATTATTTTAAAAAATATAATGATTGTGTGCTTATTTTTATAAGAGACACGAATTTAAAATCTGTTTCTGAAACATTAAGAGATTACCAAAGTAAAAAATTTTATAAGAAAGGTGGAGACAAATTAATCAAAAACTATGGAATTGGAGCTCAAATAATTAAAGCATTAAATATTAAAAATATGATATTGGTTACAAGATCTAGAAAAAAAGTTGTTGGTCTAGATGGTTATGGAATTAAAATAGCAAAACAAGAAATTATAAAATGAAAAAAAAAATTTTAATTGTTTTAGCAGCTTATTATGAAGATATTGCAATAGGTTTACTAAAAAATACATATAGATATTTAAACGCAAACAACCTCAAAAATTACAAAGTAAAAGAAGTACCAGGAGTTTTTGAAATACCTGTTGTCATTTCAAGAAATATTAAAAAGTATGATGGATTTATAGCTCTAGGATGCGTTATAAAAGGGCAAACTCCACATTTTGATTTTATTTCGAAAGCTACTACTGATGCTATTATGAAACTTTCTATTGATTATAAAAAACCAATAGGTAATGGGATAATAACATGCTTAAACAAAAAACAGGCGTTGGTTAGAGCTAAAACAAAAGGACAAGAGGCCTCAAAAGCAACAATTGAGGTTTTAAAAAAATTTTAATGTTATCAAGTCAAATAACAAAAAAAAACCCAAGAGTTATTGTTATACAAAAATTATATACAAAAGAACTAAACTTTGATTCAAAAATTGAGTTTCAAAAACATAGATATAAAAAATTTATTAAAGATATTGTTCTTGGAACTATTGAAAGAAAAGATTTAATAGAAGAAAACGTAAAAAAATATTTAGGAAGTGATATAAATATAAAAAGAACAGAAAAAATGTTATTAATTTTATTACATGCTGCCATTTTTGAAATTATGTATAAACCACAAACTAATGTAAATATAATTATTAATGAATACCTAAATGCAGCTAATTTTTTTATTGATTCCAACCAAAAGAAATTTTTGAACGCTTTATTAGATAAAATATCAAAAAAATTAAGATATTCTAATGAATGAATTTGAAATAATTAATAAATTTTTTTCTAAACTCTCAAACAAAGTTCCGGGCTCCTTGAATTTAAACGATGATGTTTATTTTGATAAAGAAAAAAAATTAGTTGTTTCTGTAGACTCTTATGTAGAAGGCATTCACTTTTTTGATTTTAAAAATCCTCATCTTGTAATTAAAAAGATTTTAAGATCTTCAATTTCTGATTTACTTTGCAAAGGTGTTTTCCCTAAACATTATCTAATTTCTGCCTCTGGTAGTAAAAAAAATTTTTCTATTTCTAATTTACGTAAAATTAGTAAATCTTTAACTGAAGAACAAAATAAATATAATATTCATTTAGTTGGTGGAGATACTGTATTTTCAAAAAAATTAAGTTTCAGTATTACCACCATAGGTTATTCTACAAATATTGTTTTTAGAAACAATTCCAAAGTCAATGATGATATATATGTGACTGGTAATCTGGGGGATAGTTTTTTGGGCCTTTTATCTTTGCAAAATAAGATTAATTTATCAAAAAATTTAAGAAAATATTTTATTAATAGTTATTTTAAACCTAAAATTAATTTTTTTTTAACAAATAAAGGTAAAAGTTTTGCTAATTCATCAATAGATGTTTCGGATGGTCTTTTTGCAGATTTAGAGAAAATGATTAATAAACAAAAATTGTCTTTTAAAATATATTTAAGGCAAATACCAGTTTCAAACAAACTCTCTTATCTTATTAAAAGTAAAAAATTTTTAAAACAGAATGTTATTTCTAGGGGTGACGATTATCAGATATTATTTACAGCTTCTAAAGCAAAAAGAAAGTACATTAGAGATATAGCAAAAAAAAATAATCAAAAAATTACTATAATAGGAAAAATAATAAAAAATAAGGTAAAATCATCAATTATTGGAGATGATTACAGACCAATTTATCTAAATAATAAAGGTTATATTCATAAGTTTTGAAAGTTAATCATTGCCTTTTATATTTTTTTTTGTATTGTCCGTTTTTTAAGTTATTAAAAGATTAACAACTATACAAAAAAAAGGTTATTTATGAATTCTTCAGTTGAGACAATTTTAATTTATACAATTTTAGCAGGCTGTATTTCAATAATTTATGGCTACTTCACAGGCAAACATATTTTAAGTTCAAGCCCAGGAAATGCAAAAATGCAGGAAATTGCTTCTGCTATACAAATAGGAGCAAAAGCTTATTTAAATAGACAGTATAAAACTATTACAATTGTAGGATTGGTTGTTTTGGTTATCATAACTTATTTTTTTAGTATTTTAGTTGGATTTGGTTATTTAATTGGAGCATCTCTATCAGGTATAGCTGGATATGTGGGGATGTTAGTTTCTGTGCAAGCTAACGTAAGAACAGCTGAAGCTTCAAGAAAAGGCTTATCGAATGGCTTATCAATAGCCTTTAAATCTGGCGCTGTTACAGGAATGCTAGTAGCTGGGTTAGCCTTATTATCTATTTCTGTCTATTATTATTTTTTAATAAAATATAATGTTGAAGAGAGAGAATTGATTAATGCACTTATAGCTTTAGGATTTGGAGCTTCGTTAATTTCTATTTTTGCTAGATTAGGTGGAGGTATATTTACTAAAGGAGCTGATGTTGGAGCTGATCTTGTTGGTAAAGTCGAAGCAGGCATACCAGAAGATGATCCAAGAAATCCAGCTGTTATAGCTGATAACGTTGGAGACAACGTTGGAGATTGTGCGGGCATGGCGGCAGATTTATTCGAAACTTATGCAGTAACGATTGTTGCTACCATGGTTTTATCTTCAATATTTTTTCATGGCGATATGAACATGATGATTTATCCTCTTACTATAGGCGGAGCTTGTATACTTACTTCAATTGTAGGTACTTTTTTTGTAAGCTTAGGAAAATCTAAGAATATTATGGCAGCTCTATATAAAGGTTTTATAGTCACAGCCATAACTTCTTTAGCTATATTGTATCCATTAACAAATTTTGTGATTGGCCTTGAAACAACCTACGAAGTTTCAGGTAAAACTTTTTCAGGAATGGATTTGTATTTTTGTGGAATAATTGGTTTGGTGATCACTGGTTTAATTATATGGGTTACTGAATATTATACAGGTACAAATTTTAGACCTGTGAAAAGCGTAGCTGAATCTTCAACAACAGGTCATGGAACTAATGTAATTCAAGGATTAGCAGTTTCAATGGAAGCGACTGCAATACCTGCAATAATAATAGTAGCAGGTATACTTTTTACGAATTCTATTGCTGGATTATACGGAATAGCGATTGCTGTAACAACAATGTTAGCTTTAGCTGGAATGGTTGTTGCACTCGATGCTTATGGACCAGTAACTGACAATGCAGGAGGAATTGCTGAAATGTCAAACCTTCCTAAAAACGTCAGAAAAACCACTGATGCTTTAGATGCAGTTGGAAATACTACCAAAGCTGTCACAAAAGGTTATGCTATTGGGTCTGCTGGTTTAGGAGCTTTAGTTTTATTTTCTGCTTATACAGAAGATATTAAATTCTTTTCTCAAGTAAAAGGTTCTAGCCTAGAAAATATTACTGTATCCTTTGATCTTTCTAACCCATTCGTAGTAGTAGGATTATTGGTAGGAGGAATGTTGCCATATCTATTTGGTTCAATGGGAATGCAAGCAGTTGGTAGAGCAGGAGGAGCAGTTGTAGTTGAAGTGCGAAGGCAATTTAAAAAAATTCCAGGTATTATGAAAAGAAAAGCGAAACCTGACTATGGCAAGCTCGTTGATTTATTAACTAAAGCAGCAATAAAAGAAATGATTATTCCTTCTTTACTTCCAGTACTTTCTCCAATTGTTTTATATCTTATTATCCTTCCTATTGGTGGACAAGTTGCAGCATTATCTTCTGTTGGTGCAATGTTACTAGGTGTAATAATAACAGGTTTATTTGTAGCCATTTCAATGACCGCTGGTGGAGGTGCTTGGGACAATGCCAAAAAGTATATCGAAGATGGAAAATTTGGTGGAAAAGGCTCAGAAGCTCATAAAGCTGCTGTTACAGGCGACACCGTGGGAGATCCTTATAAAGATACCGCAGGTCCTGCAGTCAATCCAATGATTAAAATTACTAATATTGTTGCTCTATTATTATTAGCTGTTATTGCTTCCTAGATTTTTTAGACAGGGGGTCATTAATTTTTTTACGGAGAGAAGACACAAAACTATAAACAAAATCATTTTCTCTCTTAATCGTAGTTGTTTCTGCTGAAGCAAACTTAATTTTATTTATTGATTTTTTGTCATAAAATTTTTTATTAACTAATAATCCGCGATTATTAAACTTTAAAACAAGAACATTATTTTTTTTTAAAACATTTCTTCCAAATTTTAATAAATCACCTCTCGTAATTTCTCTTTCTATATATATCCAAACCGTATTATCGAAGGTACCAACAGTAGAAGGGGACCCAAGTATTTTTCTTACATCGTTTGTATTAGATGAATTTAATATTATTTTTTTTTCTTTAACTTCTAAATATGGTACGCCATGTGCTTTTACCACAGGATTTTTTTGACAACTGAAACTAAATAATATTATAAATAAAGATAAAGAAATTAATAATTTATTATGCACAAATACGATTATTTATATAACAAAATTCATCTATTTGCTAGAGAAAAATATTTTTATCAAGAATTAAATCTAAAAGATAGCATTACTACAAGACTATATATAATGCTTCTTACTTTTGCATTTGTTTTGAAATATTTTAAAAAAAATAATTTAAATAAGAAAACATCACAAGAAATTCATGATTTTTTTTTCAGAAAAATTGAAATAGATTTTAGGGAAATGGGCTTTGGCGATATTACTGTAAATAAAAAAATGAAAGATATAATTAAACTATTTCATGAAATTATTATTTTTTGTGAAAATTGGGAGTATAAAATGGATAATGAAAAAGCTACATATTTTGAATTTTTATTTGAAGATAATATAAAAATAAGGAATTTTAATAAATTAGTGGATTATTTTGATGTATATTTTAGTAATTTTGAAGATAAATCTTTATATTTAGATATAAAAGGTATATTGAATTCAAAATAAATATATTATGGCTGTACCAAAAAGAAAAACATCTAAGTCTAGAAGAAATAAAAGAAGAAATCACATTTCTTTCATAGCAAAGAATGTTATTGAGGATAAAAAATCTGGTGAATATAGATTGTCTCATCATATGGACTTAAAAACAGGATTTTATAAAGGTAGACAGGTTTTAGAACCTAAAAAATAATAATAGGTAATGAGTAAAAATATTATAATTGCAGTTGATGCAATGGGTGGAGATAATTCGCCACATAAAGTAATTGAAGCTATTAAAATAGTTAACAGCAAAGACAAAGATATTTTTTTTAAAATTTATGGAGATTCAACTAAAATTAACAATGAAATTGAAAAAACGTCATTAAATAAAAAATATTTTGAGTTAATCCATACAGACATTTCTATTTCAGATACAGAAAGTCCATTGCAAGCTGCAAAGAAAAATAATAAATCAAGCATGTGGAAGTCAATAGAATCTGTTAAAAGTAAAGAAAGCCATATTGCTTTATCAGCAGGAAATACTGGCGCGTTATTAGTTTTATCAAAAATGATTTTAGAAATGATAAAAGGAATTGATAAACCTGCATTAGCTGGTTTATGGCCAAATAAATTTGGAATGAATATAGTTCTAGATTTAGGAGCTAGCGTTGATTGCAATGGAAAAAATTTAATTGATTTCAGTTATATGGGGGCAGCTTTATATAATTCTTTATTTCCTAATGAAATTTCTAAAGTTTCTCTATTAAATATTGGCTCTGAAGAAATTAAAGGTCATGAAGTAATAAAGGAAGCATACCAAATTTTGAAATTAAATAAGAATGAAAATTTTGAGTTTAAGGGTTATATAGAGGGAAATAATATTATGGATGGAAATTCTAATGTAATTGTTACTGACGGTTTCACAGGAAACATCGCGCTGAAAACAGCAGAAGGTACTGCAAACTTTATTACAAAATCATTGAAAAAATCATTAACAAAGAATTTTTTTACTACAATAGCTTCTATCATAATTAAAAAAAGCTTAACTGAATTTAAAGAGAAATTAGATCCTAGAAAATATAATGGTGCAATCTTTTTAGGATTAAATGGTCCAGTTGTAAAAAGTCATGGATCTATAGATGCTCTAGGATTTGCTTATTCAATAAAAATGTGTAAAAAAATAGTTGAAGGTGACTTAATAAAAAAAATAAGTATAAACTTAAATAAATAATATTAATGCAAAAACTTAATATTAAAAGAAAAGATTTGTCGAAACAAATATATTCAAAAGTAGGTTTTTCTAAAGTTATTTCTGAAAATCTTGTTGATGATATTATTAACCTCTTTTTTAATAATATTGTTGCACATGATAAAATTAAAATTAAAAATTTTGGTGTTTTTTTAAAAAGAGATAAAAGTCAAAGAGTTGGCAGAAATCCTAAAACTAAAGAAACTAAATTAATTTCAAAAAGAAATGTTGTAACTTTTAAAGCTTCAGTTTTCTTTAAAACTAAAATAAATGAATATAATAAAAATGAAAGATCCTAATGCTTACAAAACAATTGGTGAAGTAGCTCAAATAGTTGGTTTAATAGATAAAAAAAAAGGAACTTTGTCTACTCATACAATCAGATTTTGGGAAAAAGAATTTAAACAAATTAAACCTAAAATATTTGCTGGTAAAAGAAGATTCTACGATAGCAAAACTATTGATTTAATAAAAAACATTAAATTTTTGCTTAAAGATAAAGGCATGACTATAAAAGGTGTCAAAAAAATCCTAAACGTAAATACATCTTTAAAACTTGACGAAACTAATGATTTTAATGTACAAAACAATTCAATTAATAAAAAAATAATTAAAACTAAAGTAACAAAAATTTTAGAAATTCTTGAGGATTTAAAAAAGATTAAGCATGGCTAAAAAAACATCTGTTAAAGTAAGATTGGTACCCGAAACCAAACCTGATAGTCCTTTTTTTTATTATGTAAAAAAACCTTCATCAGGGGAAAAAGCCAAAATTAAACTTAAGGCTAAAAAGTATAATCCAGCTACAAGAAAACATGAAGTTTTTGTTGAAAAAAAACTTCCACCGCACAGTAAATAATTATTTTTTT
>MDTG01442447.1_pt1 | contig 12538 bp, 9 predicted proteins | sample 811421 | NCBI WGS metagenome assembly MDTG01 (sample SAMN05326645, study PRJNA326480) | marine metagenome | isolation source: seawater | place: Pacific Ocean: South East | collected 2011 | reverse complement strand
CGTTGATCAATACCCGACTGATCCAGCGCGTCGTGGCCCAGCAATAATTCCCTGATGTGGCCATTAGCGTGCCCAACTGCGGTCAGAACACCCTTGCCGAGATAGCGGGCGGGGTCTCCGTCACGCAGTTCCAACGCCTCCCGGGTGCCTGTGCTCGCGCCTGAAGGGGCACAAGCACTGCCCACATTCTCGTCTTGCAACGTGACCTCGGCCATAACGGTGGGATTCCCGCGAGAATCCAGCACCTCGAACGCACGCACATCGACGATCTCACTCACAAAGGGCTCCTGTTAAATAGGGTTTAGCTGACAACCAGCGGGGGCTGTGCTTTGACCAGGTCATCAATCGCCTTCACCTGAGCTAAAAACGGTTCCAACTGCGCCAGCGGGAGCGCGCTCGGCCCATCACATAATGCGGCATCAGGGTCCGGGTGCGCCTCAAGAAACAACCCCGCAACGCCAACCGCCACGCCCGCTTTGGCCAGACTGAGAACCTGCGAGCGTCGCCCGCCGGAGGCTGCGTCACCTGGGTCGCGTCGCTGCAGCGCATGCGTTACGTCAAAAATCAGTGGGCAGCCGCCGGTCACGTCACGCATTACGTCAAACCCCAGCATATCTACCACAAGATTGTCGTACCCGAAATTGCTGCCCCGCTCACAAATCATTAATCGGTCATTACCACATTCGCGAAACTTGTTAACCACATTTGCCATTTGTTCTGGACTCAGAAATTGTGGTTTCTTGATATTAATGGCCGCACCCGTTCTGGCCATCGCCTCGACGAGGTCGGTTTGGCGCGCAAGAAACGCAGGCAACTGGAGGATGTCGCACACCTCTGCCACTGGAGACGCTTGCTCCGGGGAATGTACATCGGTAATGGTGGGCACACTAAAAGTGTTTTTGACCTCCGAGAGCAGCTTTAGCCCCTCTTGCAGACCGGGCCCGCGAAATGAATGAACGGAGGAACGGTTGGCCTTGTCAAAAGACGCTTTAAACACGAAGGGGATCCCCAGTGACCGCGCACTTCGCTCAAATGCCTCTGCACAAGTCAGCGCGAGGTCTCGACTCTCCAGCACATTGATACCGCCGATCAAAACCAACGGCTTATCATTTGCAAAACAACATGGCCCGACCTCAACGCTGCGGTGAGCGCCCGTCATACGCCATCGCCACGGAGGTTAGACACAGACAGCGCCGCTTCAATATAACTAGTGAAAAGAGGATGGCCTCCGCGGGGGCGGGACTTGAATTCAGGGTGAAACTGACAAGCCACAAACCAAGGATGCGAAGGTAACTCAATGATTTCTACCAGCTCGTCATCGAGTGACCAGCCACTCATCTTCATACCAGCTTCCTCGAGCATCGCGACGTAGTTACTGTTCACTTCGTATCGATGACGATGCCGCTCAGAGATCTCTCCAACGTCGTATATTTCCCGGGTACGTGTCCCCGACACCAATCGGCAGGGTTGTGCGCCGAGTCGCATAGTTCCGCCGAGGTCAGAGGTTTCGGAGCGCTGCTCAACACTGCCATCAGCACTCTGCCACTCTGTAATGAGCGCGATAATCGGATGTGGCGTGTCCGCCTGCATTTCGGTTGAATGAGCCCCCTCTAACCCACATACATGGCGCGCGTATTCAATCAACGCCATGTGCATGCCAAGGCAAATCCCCAGAAAGGGAATACCCTGCTCTCTGGCAAAACGCACTGCATCGATTTTGCCCTGTATACCGCGGTCACCAAATCCTCCTGGCACCAGTATTGCGTCCAACTCTTTCAACATCCCGACGCCCTTTGCTTCAATATCCTCAGCATCGATATAAGAGATCTGCACCCGGGTATCGGTTTGCAACCCGGCGTGGTCAAGCGCTTCATTCAGCGATTTATACGCATCCACCAGATCAACATACTTTCCCACCATGCCGACTTTGACGATACCTTGACGCTGACTGAACTCTCTTCTTACAACGTCCTCCCATTCAGACAAATCAGCGGCAGGCTGGTCGAGCCCAAATCGTTCCAGAATGTAAGTGTCAAGGCCACTGGCATTCAGGTGCCCAGGAATTTGGTAGATGGAGTCTGCATCCAGCAGTGGGATCACGGCGCGCTCTTCTACATTGGTAAACAGGGATATCTTTCGCCGCGCACTCTCATCCACATCAACCGAACAACGACAGAGCAATACCTCCGGTTGCAAGCCGATTGACCGCAGTTCCTTCACCGAATGCTGGGTGGGCTTCGTTTTGATCTCTCCGGCGGTAGGGATGTACGGAATGAGCGTCAAATGCATTAGTAGTGCGTTAGCCCCTCCCAGTTCCAGCTTCAACTGACGCACAGCTTCGAGAAAGGGCTGACTCTCAATATCCCCCGCGGTGCCGCCCACCTCTACCACGGCCACCTGTGCATCACCCGCACCGTCAATCACTCTGCGCTTGATCTCGTCGGTAATGTGCGGAATCACCTGCACGGTGCCACCAAGGTAGTCTCCCCGGCGTTCCTTGCGCAGCACCTCATCGTATACCCGGCCGGCGGTAAAATTGTTGGCGCGGCTCATCGTGGCGCGGGTGAACCGTTCGTAATGCCCAAGGTCAAGGTCGGTCTCTGCGCCATCGTCAGTCACATACACTTCGCCATGCTGAAATGGGCTCATAGTGCCGGGATCAACGTTGATGTAAGGATCAAGTTTTAGGAGGGTTACTTTCAGACCACGGGCTTCAAGCAACGCGGCGAGTGAGGCGGCGGCTATCCCCTTACCAAGTGAGGACACCACACCACCAGTAACGAATACATATTTCGTCATGGATTCCACCAAAGCAAGAGTGAACCCGGACACCTGTTTGGGCGCCTCTCGGGAACGTCTCTCCAATGGACGATTAGTCTAACAGGAAGCCGCGTAAGGCTCAATTCAAAGCGCTGAAAAAGGACGCCAGACCGGTCGCAGACCGCGACCATTGCAGTGCTGGTTATGCGCAGCAATACCTTCGAGCGGCCCCGATGGCAAAATCCAAACGGGGCCAGTATTATCATATAAAACAGGGAGTTGAGATCGCCACCAGGGAGGGATATTCATCTCTTGCAGCCACTTTTGGGTCGACTTGCGCGTCCGGCCTGGGGAGGCCAGTGAGGAAACGCTCTGGCTGGGGAGCACTTTCAGTGATACCCCTTGACAAAGGGTTACTCCAGGTTCTTCGGCCGTCCATCGCAGCTCACCCCAACTGCCTGATAGCGCCTCGCCCACGACAATAGTGTTTGGTAACCATGGGTCATACACCAGTTCAGACACCGCGATAATCTGCTGTCGCCACACTCTGAAACACTGGCCATTCCATTTTAACTCTGGCAATCGGTCAGGCTGGGCAGTCAAGGCCTGACGAGCAAACTCCACTAAACGGCGCTGGCCGGGGGTTGATTCCGACATTTCGCTGAGCCATTGGTGAATCTGTGCTGCCAAAAGCTCCGGGTCGACCTCGCGATCTACCTTCAACGCGGGCTCCCCCAGGGCTGTTTGAGTGACCGGCAACGGCAGCGTGGCCAGTCGGCGCTGCACCTGAGCCTGTAGCTGAGCGGCACGCTGCACGGTATTTCGATAGCCGGGCCAACGCGCCTCCACCGCCGGGATAACTACGTGCCGTAAATAATTTCGATCCTGTTCCACCTCGAGATTACTGGGATCCGTGACGTACTCGAGCTCGACCTTCTCTACCGCGTCGCGGAGAGCCTCGCCTCGAGCCTCGAGAAACGGTCTGAAAATGATGCCTCTGCCGCAGGATCGTTGCTGGGGAATACCCGCAAGCCCTCTCGGTCCGGCACCGCGAAACAGACGTAACATTACCGTCTCTACCATGTCGTCCGCGTGGTGGGCACTAAACAGCACATCGCCCTCATTCAACACGCTCTCGAAGGCGTGATATCTCGCGTCTCTGGCAGCGGCCTCCAGGCCACGACCTGAAGGAAGCACCTCGGCGTAATGTATGCGGAGGGGGGTATTCAGTGCATCGCAATGTCGTTGACAAAGATCGGCCCAAATCTTGGCGTCTGGATGGAGCCCGTGATTAACGTGTATGGCAGAAACCGATGGACCATCGATCTCCTCTCGGAAGGCGTGCAAAGCGTATAAGAGTGCAACGCTGTCGGCGCCTCCCGAAAGCGCCACCCACCAGTGGGAAGCGCGGATTACGTTGTCGGGAAAAGGTGAGAGAAATTCGCGCAACTAGCCCTGACCTTGGGTCAGTTCCCGTAGGACATGAGCCGCCGATAACGTGCTTCGAGCATGGCTTCCGTCTCCATCGAGGACAACCGGTCAATCTGATTCACAAGGTGACGCTTGACGCGAACGGCCATTTCTTTGGGATTACGGTGTGCTCCGCCCAACGGCTCAGGGATGGTCGCGTCAACAATGCCCAGTTCCTCGAGTTTAGAGGACGTTACCCCCATCGCCGCAGCGGCATCGGGCGCGAACTCCGAGCTCTTCCAGATAATGTTTGCACAACCCTCTGGCGAGATCACAAAATACGTGGAGTACTGCAGCATCGCCAAGTGGTCCCCGACGCCAATACCCAGAGCACCGCCAGAAGAGCCCTCTCCAATCACAATACACACCAGCGGCGTCCTCAAGCGAGACATCACCGCAAGGTTTTGTGCGATGGCCTCAGAGATACCCCGTTCTTCGGAATCGATGCCCGGATACGCCCCAGGCGTATCAATCAAAGTAACGACGGGCATCTTGAAGCGCTCAGCCATTTCCATCAGCCGCATCGCCTTACGATAACCCTCGGGTTTGGGCATACCAAAATTACGATAAACCTTATCTTTAACGGCTCTGCCCTTCTCCTGGCCGACAACCATCACAGGTTTGCCGTCCAGTCGCGCCACGCCTCCGATGATGGCTTTATCGTCGCCGAACTGACGATCCCCATGCAACTCATCAAATTCGGTGAAAATTTCGGGAATGTAGTCCAAGGAGTATGGCCGTAAAGGGTGCCGCGCCACCCGCACAATGTCCCAGGCACTAAGGTTCGAATAGATTTTATCTGTCAGCGCAGTCGATTTTTCTCGCAAGCGCCCAATTTCCTCAGCAAGATTCAGCTCGGCATCATCTCCGACGCCCTGTAGTTCCTCGATTTTCATTTCGAGCTCTGCAATGGGCTGCTCAAAGTCGAGATAATTGGGATTCATAGTGGGCGTCCAAAGCCACGATTCAACGTGACAACTGTCAGAGTCGCGAGTTTACAAAGGGTACGGCGCAAGGTCACGCCCCCTGTTAAAAAGCCCGTTATCTGGTTACTCTGCCGCGCATGAGCGCTCCAGTGAAGTCCGCACCCAGATTGATACTCGCACCCATGGAAGGCGTTATGGACGCCATCATGCGCGCGTTGTTGACCGAAATAGGCGGGTATGCGCGATGCGTCACAGAATTCGTTCGCGTTTCTCAAACTGTGCTCCCCAAGAGAGTGTTTTACCGCTATGCCCCCGAACTACTTTCAGATGGCTTCACTGCCTCGGGCGTCCCAGTCTACGTGCAACTACTAGGGTCGGACCCAGAACTGATGGCCGCCAATGCGCGCAGAGTGGCGATGATGGGCGCGCCCGGTATTGACCTTAACTTCGGTTGTCCCGCCAAGACCGTAAACCGCTCTCATGGTGGCGCATCGTTGCTACGAACCCCTGATCTGATCAGATCCATTTGTGTCGCCGTCAGGGACAGTGTCCCGGCCCACACCCCTGTAACAGCCAAGATTCGATTGGGGTTTGATAGCGATTCGGAATTGGAAGGTATCCTCCGTGCTCTAGAGCTCGCGCCGCTGACCGAATTGACCATTCATGCTCGAACCCGTCGTCAGGGATATCGCCCACCGGCGCACTGGCATCGGTTACGTCAAGCGAGAGCGAGCTTGCCCTTCCCCATTATTGCCAATGGAGAATTGTGGAGTCCGTCGGATGTCAGCCGCTGCGCGACTGCGAGTGGCTGCGCGGCCTTTATGTTGGCGCGCGGCTCGCTCTGCAGACCCGATTTAGGTGCCGCCATTCAAGCCGTCCATCAGGCCGCTGAGCCCGTGCCCTTTGATTGGGAGCAGGTGAAGCAACTGCTGATCTATTTTCTCGAGCAAAACCGCAGCCAGTACGACCCGCGCTACGCTGTCAACCCTGTGAAGCAATGGCTGGTGTATCTTAAATTCTATTACCCGCAGGCGGGCGCGCTGTTCGCTAAAGTGAAGCGCGTGACAGACCCCAACGCGATGGCGACTGCCCTCGGTGAGAGCCACTGGGTGCAAGCGGCGTGACACTATGGGTATCGACAACGTAAGCTGACAAGCTGCGGCGCAGTGCGCTAACAGCATCGGATAGCACCCCACCGGGAGCCCACAGGACAAATATTTATGCATTCATCCGCAACGCACATAGACGACCTCTGGGGTCACCCAAAGGGACTTTATATTTGTTTTGCCACCGAGCTCTGGGAACGCTTCTCTTTTTACGGCATGAAATATCTACTGCTGCTGTATCTGACCAAATACCATCTTTTCTCGGATGCGGCAGGTCTTGGCGTGCTCGGGAGTTATGCATCTTTGGTCTACGCGATGCCGGTGCTGGGTGGCCTTGTCGCGGACCGATTTATCGGCATGAGCAAAGCGGTAACATTTGGCGGCATTCTGTTGGTTGCCGGGCATTTGGGAATGGCCTTCGAAGGCGAGGCAGCTCGTCAAACCGCTGACGGGATCGTGCGCGACGAGAGTGCACTTTCAGTGTTCTATCTGTCCCTAGCATTAATCGTTGTCGGCGTCGGATTCCTCAAGCCCAACATTTCCACCGTCGTGGGCAAACTGTATCCCGATGGAGATCCACGACGGGATTCGGGGTTCACCATATTTTACATGGGTATCAACATTGGGGCTTTTACCGCGACCCTGTTATGTGGATGGCTTGGGGAAGTCTACGGCTGGTCTTGGGGGTTCGGTGCGGCGGGTATCGGTATGCTTTTTGGGCTGGTGTTCTTCCAGTGGGGACAAAAATTTCTGGCGGGCCACGGAGAGCCGACTGAGCCAGCTCGGCTGAAGCAGAATCTGGGCTTGCCTGGACTGACTATTGAAGGCGCTATTTATCTCGGCAGTTTCATCATGGTGGCGATTGTGTGGCAGCTAGTTCAACTCACCGATACGGTGGGTGCGCTACTTGACGCGATTTCGCTCGCCGTACTAACCGGACTTGCGTGGTTTCTGATTACACGCTGCGACAAGGTTGAGCGGGAGCGGATGTTCGTACTGATTGTGCTCACGCTGTCTACAGTCGTATTTTGGGCGCTCTTTGAGCAAGCAGCCGGCTCGATGACACTTTATGCCGATCGCGCAACCGACAAAATGCTTTTTGGTGTCTCGCTAACAGCGGCACAATTCGGCGCCGCCAACGCGTTTTTTATCTTTACGCTGGCCCCGTTTTTCGCCTTGTTATGGACGCGACTGGCGAAAAAAGGATGGGAGCCCAGCACCCCGGTCAAATTTTCCTTTGGGATTGCCCAGGGTGGCCTCGGCTTCGGTGCGCTGGTCTATGGCGCACAATTCCCTGATCAGGCGGGCGTGGTGTCGGCCTGGTGGCTCATACTGGCCTATCTTCTGCACACGACCGGCGAGTTGTGCCTCAGTCCCGTAGGGCTTTCAGCAGTGACGAAACTTGCGGTACCCAGCGTTGTCGGAGTCATGATGGGCACCTGGTTTTTGGCTTCTGCCTATTCGTCCTATGTAGCGGCACAAATCGCCGCGATTGCGACGCGACCCGCCAGCGAGGGCGCCATGGGTGTGGCCGCGGGTTACACCGATCTCTTCAGACAACTTTTATATATCGGGCTCTCGGGCGCAGTAGTGCTACTGGTCTTGTCTCCGCTGCTTAAACGCATGATGCACGGAGTAAGGTAATCAACTTGATGCCGATACGGCCCTCTGTGGCTCGGCTGCCGACGTCTTTTTAACAAGACGCCACTGCTTCCAATCGTCGCCAATCAGATACATCGCGGGCACTAACAGCAAGCTCACGAACAAAGCGAAAAACACCCCGAAGGCAAGCGACAGGACAGCGGGTTTGAGGAATTGCGCACCAGTAGATTGCTCTGCCATGATGGGAATCAATCCGACGAAGGTGGTCAGTGTGGTCAGAAAAATAGGCCGAAAGCGACTGACCGCTGAGATCACCATCGCTTCTGGCGAGGCCTTGCCCTCGCGCTCAAGACGGCGAACATAATCAACCAGCACGAGATTATCGTTAATAACAACCCCTGCTGCCGCACCAATTCCAAAATAAGAGAACAGCGCCATCGGCAGATCGAACATGAGATGACCAAAGACCGCGCCCATGAAGCTAAAGGGCATTGCCATCATGATCAGTATTGGCAAGCTATAGGAGCGAAATGCCACTGCGATTAACGCGTAAATGACAAAAAGCGCAATGGTATATAGCGCCGTAATTTCACTGAAAAAATCCGCCTCTGCTTCCTGTGACCCGCCCTTAAGCACCTTCAAGCCAGGATACATCGCTAAAAGCTCTGGCACATAGTCACTCTCAACCGCTCGGTTAATTTCGCCTAGGGACTCGGGATCCACCGTTGCGCGAACCGTCACGACTCTCTCTCCGTTGCGACGCGTAATACGACGCGTAGCCTGCCCGACCTCTACCTCTACCACAGACAGCAGTGGCACAAGACGCCCGTCAACAGTGCGAATCCGTACCTCTTCAAAAGAGGCCAGCGATTCGCGCGCCTCCACGGGATATCGCACCATCACCCGCACGTCTCCATCTGGACGCGGCAGTCGCTGCACCTCCTCGCCGTAAAACGCCTGCCGAACCTGCGTGGAGACGTCGCTTAACCCAACCCCCAACTTCTCTGCCCCGGGCTTTAGATGAAACCGCATCTCGGGCATGGACCCCCATTGATCATCGCGAACAAAATAGGCCTTTTCGTATCCACCAAGATGTTGCCGCAAGGTCATGCTGGCGGCGTTCAGCGTATCAAGATCTTCATGCTGCAGCAGAAAAGTAATACTGGCCTCATTGTCGCCAAGGGTATATCCGACGTCCACCTCGTCGGCATCTGGGATGTCACCCGCGAGATCAGAAAAACGCTCCGCCGTCTCCCGTGCGCTCAAATGTCTGACTCCGGGTGGAGCGAGTTGCAAAATCGCAATGACACTTCCGCGGCGCGCCCGGGTATACCAGCTTTCAATAAGCTCTCCTGAGCCTTGCCCTTCATCGGCTTCGGCATTGATTTCACTTGCTAGCTGATTTTGGGCCTGCTGCAGCTGAGCCAGCACTTCCATTGATCGATTGTAGGGCGTGCCGGGGGGTAATCGGACATTAATGTAAATCTCTTCACTCTCCACTTGCGGAGAAAAGAAAAACTTCACCCAGCCACTTGTAAACAGACCCAATGAAACCAGAAACAATGAGAAGAACACCATCGCAGTGGTGTAGCGACGAGCGAGGCATTTCTCGAGAAAAGGCCGGTAAGTTTGCTCAGCAAACCGCACAATGCTATCCGCAATAGCTTGTTGCCGACGACGCCACTTTCCCTTGGGTGGATCGACGTCCAGTTGCCTGAGGTGGCTGGGCAGTATCAGAAACGCCTCAATCAATGAAAAAGTCAGCGCCAAAGTGATCACCACCGATAGTTGCCGGGTGAACTGCGCCTGCACGCCGCTCAAAAATAGCCATGGAGCAAACGCAACGATCGTAGTTAACACCGCAAATATCACGGGACGAGCAACTGCGAAAGCACCTGTGATTGCTGCAGTTTCACCCTGCAGCCCCTTGTGATGAACATGGTGGTGAACACTCTCTCCCACCACGATGGCATCGTCGACCACAATGCCAAGTACCAACAGGAAGGCAAATGTCGACAATAAGTTCAGGGAGACATCATTGGCGGGAAGAAGCGCGAACGCACCTAGAAAACTCACTCCGATACCGACTGTGACCCACAACGCCACCTTGAGCTCGAGGGTTAGAATTAAAATAATGAATACCAGAATCAATCCTATGATGGAGGACTCTGCAATCAATTCCATGCGGTTGTTGTAGATGTCTGCTGTATCTGACCAAAGTTCAAGCCCCACCCCCACCGGGAGTATGGGGCCTGTTTTTTCAATCCATTTTTTGACCGCCTCACTAGCTTTAACCACCTGCATGTTGTCCGTGGACTGAACCTGCAGCAATACGGCAGGCTGACCATTCAGAGTGGCGAGAATCTCGTTCTGCTCGAACCCGTCAATTACTGTTGAAACATCGATGACCCGAATCTTGGCGCCATCTGCAGTCTGACGAATCACTATTTGCTCAAAGTCTGTTTGGGTATCCGCCAGATTCTCTGCTCGCAGCTGGATATCCCCTGTACGGGTGCGCACTTCACCCACCGATACATTCATTGAGTCACGGCGAATGGCCGCGGCGACATCAGAAAAACTCAGACCATAATTTCGCAGTGCACGCTCGGATAGCTCAACAGTGACCTCTTCTCTGCGCGAACCAAATAATTCCACCTGAGAGAGATAAGGCAGCCCGGCCATTTCATTGCGCAGCCGATGCGCCAAACGAGTCAATGCCTTTTCACCAATATCGCCGACTACTGCGACACGAATCATATCCTGACGCCATTCCAGTCGTCTCACTCTAGGATTTTCGATATCCCTTGGAAACGACGTCACAGAGTCAACTGCATTCTTCACGTCATTTAGAAACGCATTCAAATCAATCGAGGGAAACGTCTCTACCGTCACAGAACCAAAACTCTCTCTCGCTTCGGAGGTAATGCGATAAACGTTGGAGACGTTTTTTAAGGCTTCCTCAACGCGCTGAATAACCTGCTGCTCGACCTCCTTAGGAGACGCTCCGGGCCAGATCAATTCCACCTGTACGATATCTGGCTGGATCGAAGGGAATGCTTCTTTATTGATATCTCTTAGCCCCAGCCAGCCAGCTGTGACGATAATCAGCATCAACAAATTCGCCGCAACAGGATTGCGAACCCACCACCGGATCAGATTTTCCATGCCTCGGACCTCAGACTTCGTTGTCGTCTGGAGCTTGCTCGGTAGCGCCCTGACTTTCGGCTAGGCCTGCGTCGCCAACACTCTGAAGTCGCATACCGCTTATTGGATTACGGATTGCAGAAACAATAATTCGGTCCCCTGCGTCAACACCCGACGCCAGTAGCACTGTGTTCCGATTACGATGCAACACCTTCACCTCTCGCACATCAAGCAGCCCTTCACCAGTAAGCACAAAAACCTCATCACCCGCTCGAAGACCCTCGCTGGCAATCTGGATTGCATCCAACGCCAGCCTGCCCTCGACCTCAGCGTCAACATAGAGTCCAACGGCCAGTGGCGCCCCATTCCATGCCTCTACGTCATAAGGCTTGTCAATTCGCACCGTGCCGTAGACGGTTCGCGTAGTGGGGTCTATGGCTGCATCGAGCCCTGCCAATCTCCCTTGCCATTGATATATCTCCCCGCCAACAACCGCAGAAAGCGTCGTCGCTAACCCCTTATCACCCTCACCCAAAAAACCAATAGGAATTCCAAGTGCCGACAACTGATTGTCCGTGAATGCAAGTCGCACCTCGGCCACATCAGTGCCAAATACCGTACCCAATTGTTTTCCTGGAGTGACGAATTGCCCCAAATCTGCCGACTGGCTCTGTACCCGGCCGTGGAACGGTAGACTGATTTGCGTTCGCCCGAGATTGGTTTGTGCAAGAGACAAGGCGGTTTCCGCCGCTCTCAGCGACGATTCAGCCCGCGCCACCTGGGGTTTTTTCAACGCCAGCGGCGACGGGTTTTTTTGTCCCGCCAGTTGTCTTTTCGCAACATCTGCATCGGCCAGTGCCTGTTCGTGGTCAACGCGAGCTGCCGCAAGCCGCGCTCGCTGCTCATCGACTGCAGCCCGGTAATCAGTATCTTCGATACTGAGCAAAACTTCCCCCGGTGCAAATGCACCCCCCTCGATAAAAGACGATGCGATCGCTGTAATACGCCCCCCAACCTGAGCCACGAGCTGTGTGCGGACATCTGGGCGCACTTCACCGTAAGCCACCACCGTCGGACGAGAAGTTGCGCGAATAGCGGGAACGACCTCGACAACAGTTGGTCGCGGCACATCGACTTTTGGCGCCGGTCGCGGTTTTGTGATCTGCAGTAAGCTAAATACTGCTATCCCAGCAGGGCCAATGCCAATAGGCCAAGCCGCGCGGCGAAGTTGAGTGAACATACTGGTCTCCTTGGTCTTGCCGTCACGCCACCGCGAGGAAAAACCCCTGCGACTGGCCATAACGGCCACCATCCGTGGTGTCTTGCCTATTAGGCGAAATTATCAGGGTCTGGCGCATCGCTTCTCTCCATGAAAATAGCGCACAAAATGCGGCGCCATAATTATACGGCTCCACAGAGAAAACCCGCCTTTCACTTTGCAGAAAAGAATGGTCCGAAACCCGCGCATATATTGTAACGCGCGCACTCTTCCGACTCTATGTGGATATGTCGCAACTCATGGTCGTTGAT
>MDTG01367293.1_pt1 | contig 12538 bp, 12 predicted proteins | sample 811421 | NCBI WGS metagenome assembly MDTG01 (sample SAMN05326645, study PRJNA326480) | marine metagenome | isolation source: seawater | place: Pacific Ocean: South East | collected 2011 | reverse complement strand
AGTCGAATCGACGGTAAGACTGGTTTGATCCCTAACAGTCCCCGTCGCGTCTTTCGCCCTTATGGTTATGGTTCCGTTGGATACGCTTCGCTTTACTCTTAAGTCGACCTTAAGAATCGTGTGTCGGTAACTGGCGATCGGGAGTCTATACGTTAAAACGTTCGAGACCGACGAGCCGGAGACCTTGCAGGAACCGGAAGGAAAGCCGGCCGACATGAGATGAAGATTGTTAACCGCCGTCGATGCGTTTAGTGTTTCCGATAACTTCAAAAGGAAAGAGGACGAGACGACTTTTCCGGCGGATACGTCGATCGGGTCGGGCGGATTGTTTGCGTTTTGGTCGTAACTCATAGAACAATTATACCACGTCGACCCCGTTCACTAAATATGAGATAATGGCTTATGGCTTATCGATCGATCAAAGGAAAAAAGAGCAAAATTAAGGCGTGGAGTCTTCAGAAAATGACGGACTTCGCCGAAGCCGGGGCGGTAAAGATAACGGTTCGAACGTTTTCCAAGGGTCAAGGCTTAGACGATCGAAGGCATCGACGATATAAGGGTCGACGTCCGAGTTCTAGGGTTCCAATTTATAAACAGAAGGGTATAAAATACGGCGCTTACTCATATCGCTACGGAAAGAAGCGCGAGGCGAGAAACCTTCCGACTAATCGGATCACTTTGATTTTCGGCGGGAAGGTAGGCGAGGATCTCCAAAGCTCGATCAGCTTATTTCAACGATCAAGGTTCTCCGCGAAAATTGGTCCTAAAGGTAACGCGGCAAAATATGCCGGATTTGTTCACGCCGACCGGCCGTTTCTCGGATTCTCTCCGAGAGATCGTAAGTTCATGAAGCGACAGTTTCGGAGAATATGGAGAAAGAGAAAGTGAGCGCGGTAATTGAGAACACGTTTAACCATATACGGCGAACGCTTTCCGCATTGCCGACCGCGACCCTTTCCAAGTTTCCAGGGTTGGCGGGTGCATCTTTCAAAGACGCCGACAAATTGGGCGGAGCGAGAATAGAACTCCAAGAGATGATCGGACAGTCGCGAGTATTTGAGATCTCAGGCGAGGACACCGAGATCGAGACCGTCCAACTAGGACAACCGACGCCGTCGAGCTTTAACATCCGAACGCCTCTTCGAATACGGTACGACGCGATCGGACCTTCCATTCGAAGCGACATAAAAGAGTCGGTAATTAGAGAGAAGCTCGCAGTTATCGACGGGTTGATGAGATCGACTTGGTCGAGTGTTTCGGGGTTGGTTACTTTTGAAGCCAGACCGAGTACAATAACAAGTGTGACGCTCGCGGATGAAAGCGGCGCGGAATACAAGGTTTTAATCTCCGAGATCGAACTTTCGTTTTCGGTGGACATATAAAGGAGTATCAAAGATGAGCGGAAAGAGTACCGCCGTATATAGTGTCGAGATCGGGTCCGCCGTGACGGAAGGCGGATCACCCGACGCGAATCTTATCCCAAACCCGACCGCCGATTCCGTGTCGTTTACGGGGATGGCGACAGCGACCGGATCGGTCGGCGCATTTAGCGGATCCGAGGGGATCGTCGACGAAGAGCAGGGTCGAAGAACGCCCGGGGCAAATCGACCGACGGCGGTCGGTGTAGTCGCCGGGGCGACGACCTTCGGAGCGAACGCGGGCGAGTTTATTCGGGCGATGTATCCCGACTCGATCGAAATATCGCATCGGTTCAAGGGTTCGAATGGTCTCCTACCAACGTCTCACGGTTACGGAAAGATCCTCGGCTCTTCGATGGGGCTTTACGATCCGGCCTCGGCGGGCGACTCTTCGATCGCACTAGCAAGCAATTCAACCGACGACGGCGTTCTTATTGTAGACGATTCTGAGATCGGAAAATTCAAGCTCGGCGCACCGGTTCGAATGTATACATACGACGCGACAGGGGCGGCGAATACTTTCTTCCACGAGTACGCCTTCGTGACTAAGATCGAAAACACCGACGGCGCAAATAGCCAGATCACAGTTCATCCGAAGTTTAGCTTTACGCCTCAGAGCGGGCAGACCGTCCAACTTTGTTACGCTTTCTTTCCCGTAGTCGGCGCGTCGAATGCAGCTCTTAATGATTTCCATGCGAAACTATCAGTCGGCGGGGTCGGTACCGACGCGACCGTCGGTCGACTTGCGTCGGGATGTCGGTGCACCGGCTTTACCATTTCAAACGACAACGCCGGCGCGTCTTTGTCGATGACTTTTAAACCGCTGGTTATGTTAACAGACGACGCGAACGCGAACGCGGTCGAGGTTTCAGAAAACCCCGGCCTACTTTTACAACACCGTTACGGTTGTCGAGTCGACATCGGTCGCGATCATGACGGCGTCACGGGTGCGGCTTCACAAATTCGCGGAAAGTCAGGCGCCGGCAATGCCGGAAAGCCTCTCCCGAATTTCGACCATACCATCGAAGTCACATTCGAAACGGCGGAAGGTACGCCGTCGACCCGTGGCGTTCTTCGTGGTCTTACTCATGAGATACATAACGCGACCTGTAATGTTAGTATCACAACCGAGAACGACGAAGAACTTCAGAAGATTATCACGCGCGATGAATTGAGAACCTTAATTCTTGGATTTGGTCCAGGCGGAACGGGTGCCGATAATCCTAACGGCGGCGCTTTCATTCTAAAGAACGCAAGTCGGGCGGACGGCGACGCCAATATCGAGGCCGGCGACGGTAACAGAATTCAACAAAACACTAACCTTATGGCGGTATCAGATTATTCAAAATTTGAGGGAACTCCGGCAGCCGGCGCGGAGACTCAACTCGCGACCGCTCCGTTCATTCTAGTTCTTCCAAAGGTTGGGTAATCCTGATAATGTCCCGGGTGAACTAATCACCCGGGGCGATCATGCTTAAGAAACTCACGAACACCGAAACGCCGGTCCGCATTCCCTTACTTGCGGACGAGGCGACACAAAACGCACAATTCGAAAAGGCGAGAGAGTTAGTCGCGGAAGATCTGGCGAACGTCGACCGAGAGGAGGACGACTTCTTTGATACGCTCCTTAAATTAACAAGATCGACCGTTGGTTCCGGGCAACAAATGGAGATTTTAAGAGCGCTCGAAAGTTCGGCTCGTTCGCTAATCGACCAAAAAGTCCGACCGAAACAACTCGAAAAGGCGCTTGGTCGCTTGCGTAACGTGATGAAAGACGAGGATACCCGAGAGGCGCTCGCCTTCGTTCGCGCTCAGATTTCGATCCAAAGGTATCGAGAAACGAGCGACGTAAGCGACCTCTTAAATCCGAACCCCGAGGGCGCTTCCTATGTAAAGCTTCGAGCAATAACTCCAGACGTGAGAAGGAGCGCGGAAACGCGAGCGGGCGAACGTCCGAGGCTTGGCGGATTGTTGGCGTCGAGGGCGTTCGATGTAGCGCGTAAGGCGACGAGGCAGGGGGAAGACTCTTCCGAGGCATACGCTCGGTATGTTTCCCTCGAATTAAACGATACGGAAAGGGCGCAGTTGGATGAATACGATCGCTTCTCTCTTCGCATGGATTGCGAGATCGCGAGAGCGGGACTCGACGAGGTCGAGGGTTTCGATTTGGAGCCGACCGACAAGGGGTATCCGGTCGAGGAGTTTTTAAAGGTTTGTTACGAGGGCGTTCTCGTAATTCAAGAGGTCGCCAGACATATCCGACAGGTTTCCACGTTGGGAAAAAAGGAGAACTCGTCGGAACTCTCCACGTCTGGCACCGACGAGTTCGAAAGCGAGGCCGGACAGTTTCCGACGGTTGGCAGTGTTCGAACTGTGTCCATGGAGGAAGACAGCCGGCAATAGATGGAGAGCACGAACGGCGCGGCGGTTGTCTCGGTTCTTTCTCTCCCGACGTGTCGGGCGCTTTGGTTCGTCGTCATTGGTGCCCGTGGCGAGCGCGGTTGGTCGAGGGTCCGCCGGCGGTATCGCTTGAGACTATACTCGGCGAAGGGTTGCCGAGCGATGTTCTCCGAAAGTTTCACAGTGAGCCGGACGAGATGGGCTTTATCGACTGGCACGAAGTTGATCGATGTCCGATACGGTACGTCGACCCGTCTTCCCCTTGTTTCGAGATGGGGTTCTTCGACGAGGTTTTCGACGGTGTCGCTATACTCAACGCCGAAGCGCCGTCGCATTGGTTGCCGACCAACCCTTCGGCGGCTTTCCGATCTGCTTTGATCGTGTTAAAATCGGAAGGGGCGAGCGCATCCGCCCATCGTATGAAGAACGACGAGGATTGGTAAGAACGGCATGGCTTTAAATACGATCTCGACCGAAGTTATCGAACTCAAGATCGAAGGGGCGGCGAGCGCCGAAGCTAAACTCGACGGTCTTCTCGCGGTACTTGCACAACTAAAGCCCGAAGTCGAGAAGACGGACAAGGCGACCGAGAAAGCGTCGGACCGCTTTAAGGAACTCAAAGAAATAACGACCGCCGTCGGTTCGGGTCTCGCAGGTTTACAAGCGGCGTTCGCTATGGCGTCGAAGGCGATATCGACCCTAAAGGCGCCGGTCAATATGGCGATCGACTTCGAAAGACAGTTCGCGCAAATCAAAACACTTGGAAACAACATCGGTCCAGAATTAAAGGATCAGCTCGACACCCTCTCGACGCAGATAACCGCATCGATTGGCTCGATCACCGAGGGCGCATATCAAGCTATTTCGGCAGGAGTCGATCCGTCGCAAACCGCCGAGTTCCTCAAGACGGCGAACGATGTCGCAGTCGCAGCGGGAACCGATCTCGTCGCGGCGGTCGACCTCTTGACGGGTGGCGTTAACGCCTTCGGAAAACAAGGCGAAACGGTCGCCACAATTTCCGACAAGTTACAGGCGACAGTCGCGGCGGGTAAGACGACGATTCCGGAACTCGCGGCGGTCTTCGGTCGACTAGCAGGATCGACGGCGTCGGCAGGCGTACCCCTTAACGACCTCCTCGCGTCGCTCGCATTATTGACGACGAACTCGGTTCCGACGTCGGAAGCGGTCACGGGGATTAATGCTCTCGTCGCTGAGTTAACGAATACGTCGTCCGTCGGTGCGAAGAATATGCAGAAACTCGGGATCGAGGTAGGCGTTACCGCGCTCAAAGAAAAGGGTCTTGTCGGGATTCTCCAAGAGGTCCAGACGGCGACGAACGGGGAGGCGGCGGCGATCGCCGAGCTTGTTACGTCTCAGCAAGCGCGGGCGGCTTTGATGACTTTGACCGGCGACAATATGTCGAAGCTACTCGAAACACAGGATAAAATGGTCGCGAGTCAAGGTCTCGCGGCGGAGGCGACCGACAAGGTTAGCGAAACCGTCGGCGAACAAATTAAGATGTTCCGAAACTTGACGGATCAGGCTCTCCGCAAAATGGGCGAGGAGGCTTTACCGGCGGTCGTCGAATTGCTCGATACTTTGAGAAAATCGTTCCTAAACAATCGAGAGACGATCGGAAAGTTTGGCGGGGCGCTCGCAAGTGTCGCGAAGTTAATAAAGGTTTTCGTCGACAATATCGGCACCATATCGACGGCGCTCGGGGTGGGCTTCGTGGCGAAAATGGTTCCGTCCTTTATTGCGAGCCTCGCATCGATGAAGGCGGCTTTCATGGCTTTCTCGGCTGATACGGCGGCGCTCGGTCAGTTCGCCGGAATTAGTTACGGTCGAGCGTTCGGTCTTCGAGCGATGGTGTCGATCAAATCGTTTATGCTGGGACCGGCCGGGATCGGCTTGATTGCGGGCGGTCTGTTTATGCTTTTCTCTTCTTTCTCCGAGGCGGCGGAGGAAAGGCGGCGAGAGATGGAGGAGAAAGCAGAGAAGGATCTCAAAAAGAGAATGAGAAAACTCTCTCGCGAGTTGAATTTGAACTTTCAAGAAATCGATCAGAAGCTCGACAAGATGGGAACGGACGACGCGGCGAATCGTGTTCGCATGTTGTCGGCGGTTGCGCTGGCTCAGGGTAACGATACTCTTTCCGAGAGTTATGATAGGCTCGCCCGAAAGATTGAAGAGTCGGAGGACGGAACATTTACGTTTGTCGAAGCGATGAGGGTATCCGAAGACGCGGCGATCGGACTCGCTAAGAGTTTGGATCAGCCTATTAAGCAGGTTCAAAACTTAATTGACGAGTTCGAAAAGATGCGGACCTCGGCGACGACGAACGTCGCGATCGTCGACGTGGCAGAAAAAGCCGGCGCGGCTTTGACTCAAAGACAAGCGTCGGTGCGGGCAGAGTTGCAGAATGCGGAGTTTGTAGCGAATGATGCGAGGTTGCGACTTAGAGACGCCGAGGAGGAGATCAGACAAAAGCAAGCCGATCTAGAGAAGGCGGTTAGCGACTTCGAGAAGTCCGACGCCGGTCAGAGTATGATCGGCAGACTTGGAGAAAGGAAGGAGACCGCCGGAGCGAAGGCGCGTCGGGCTTTGATAGATGAACCCCAAGAAACCTTGGAAGAGGGTCGAAGGCGTACGGCACCGAGGAAAGGTGTTCAACCCATCGGTCCGCCGGCGACCGAAGAGAAGATGTTTCGACAAGGGGTTCCGTACCAGATCGAAAGCGCGGCGCGAAACGAAGGTCTTACGAAACTGGCGATGGAAGCGTTTTTCGCCCAAAGGGACTTGAACAAGTTAGTACAAGCCGAGCAAATGGCGAGGGAGAACGTCTTTAAGTTAAAGCAGCAAGATCAACAGTTAACCGAGGCGGTTCAAAAAAACGAGATAAGCCGAAACAAAGCGATCGAACGTCAAGCGGAGATTACGGCACAGCTCGCAGGTATGGAAGCGAAGGCGGCCGGCAGTCTTTCGAAAAGCGAAAAGGAAATTCTCCGAATTCGAAAAGAGCAAGCCAAAGAGTTGGCGGAGTTTCGGAAGAAAAGTCCAGACGCAAAACAGGTCGCACAATTCGAGAAACTCCAGAATGCGATCATAAATCAGCGACTCAAGATCTTAAAGAAGAACTCCCGCGCTCGGTCAGGCGGTCGGACGGAAGAGCGGCGGCGCATGGCGGAAGCTAAGAGGGACAACGACGATTTAATCAGGCAAGAAAAGGCGCTAGCGAAACAAAAGGCGGAAGCGAATAAGGCTATCTTAAACGCAAGTATTGCAGAGAGGGAAGCACAAAAGGACAATAACATTTTAATGCTGAAGGGGAACGAAAAGCTATCCGAGATCGATCGAAGTAAACAAATCCAGCTAGAAAAGGACAGGGCGGCGGCGGACATACTCAGAATGCGGAAAGAGATTCTTGAGGATGAACTTAAACTTCGCTTGAAGATTATCGACCTCGACACCAAGAAGAAAAAGTTTGCAAATCAAAGCCGGCCAGCTACTCGACAACAAAGAGACACGAGAGACGCGAAGCTCGACGCCGGCGCCGACGCATTGAAAACTCAAGAAAGAGCAAAAACGACCGCAGAAAAGGCGACTCTCGACGCTAAAGAAAGATCAAGGGCGGCGGGTGATGGTGGAATGACCGATAGAGAGAGGCGGGGCGCAGCTATCCAAGGACGAATTCAGCGTCTTCAATTTCAACAAACGATGACGCCGTCGGGCGGAGCCTCCGCGCTAAATGTTCAAAGAGATCTAGATTTAGCAAATCTTGACGCGACAATTCACGCTCAGGGGGCGGCGGAAGAAAAACGTCTGCAAATGTCGAGAGAATATTCGGATGCGAGACTAAGAATTGAACAGGAGCATGCGGCGGCGCTTTCGGGTCTTGTCGCTCAGAATGGGGCGAATATCGCGTCCGCTACGGAAGACGCTTTCGGATCTTTGGGAACGCTTGCGGAAGAGATCGGCGCGGGTAAAGGCGTGATCGGCGTGCTTGAGAGTTTAATGATCGCGTCGAAAGGTGTTTATCACGGTTTCATGGGCGGGTCAGAGTTGGCGCTCGCGGCGTCTGCGACTGCGATCGGCAATGTCCCGGGCGCAATCGCGCACAAGATCGCGGCGGCTTCGCACTTCGCACAAGCGGCGGTTGCGGGGATCCAAGCAGGGAAGGCGCTTGTCGGCGGTGGGGGCGGGTCGAGGTCGGGCGCGGCGGCGGCGGCTTCGGCGGGGAGTGGTCCGAGGATAACGAGCGAAGATCGAAGCGTTGATCGTGATGAAAGGGAAGCGAGAATTCAGTTCGGAGACATTGTCCTTTCGGACGTTCCGGCATTGCTTAGTCGTCAAGGGTCGAGGCAGTTAGGGGAACGGATCGCGAGTGATGTCGCGAGAGCCTTAAATCGAGAAAGGGCGCTCCCGGGAGGTAGTCGAATATGAACAAAGTTAAGAAACCTCTTGTCGGCATCGGCGGCGAGTTCGACGGGACTCCTTATCAATCGGCGTTGTACTCTCGAAACGGTAACACCGTTACGGGTCCGACAATGACGGACGGAAAGTCTTACTCGGACGTCGTGGCTTATTTGAACGGATACGGGTCTTTAGATGGTCACGATTTAAGCTCGGTTATGTTTGCCAATAGACCTTTCGGGTTTACGCAAATCAGCTGCGGATTGACTTATCAGGGTCGTTTTTTCATTCGGGCATCGCATGATTTTAGCCTAGCGAACACGGGCACCAACGCGGCGGCAAGTCGCGCTATGTTTGGCTTTACTGGAGAGGAGACGACTCACGGCACCGGACCGTATATCTTAGAGGCTCTCGGAGACTGGAAGCGGGGCGTCTTTCAACTAGACGCTTCCGTCGGCGGGTTAAAAATTCAAACCGGATCGACGGGTGAGAATTTTTCAATGTTAACTTATATCGGCGGATCGATACATTCGGGTAGCGGTCCGACAACCGTTGTCGCGATAAACTTTAACTTCTCGTCTAGCGTTGCGACAGGGCACGAAGACTTCCAGGTCGGCGGGAATTTGAGGGGAAGCAATGAAGACGGAGACGGCGACGACACCTTCGAAATTTTAGGTTTCCAGACCGACGGAAGCGGGAACCGTATCGCGTCTCTAGTTCAGGCGACATTACTGCAAGTCGGAAACTCCGTTAGTTTTGAATATTTAGCACCAACCACAACAAGCGTTAAAGACATCGTTCCCGACTTTTCACGAGTTCAAAACTTGATAACGTGGATTCGAAGGAGAGGCTTCGAAAATGATGCGGATGATATCTACGCGGGAAAGACGCTCGAAGACGCGGAAAGCATGGCCGGAACCGCAAGTCTTGCGGGAATTAGATATTTACTCGAAGCCGACGGTCGGGTGTCTTGCAACTTTGGGACGAATGTTCTTTCGTTATCCTCGATTACGAACACGGGTCGAAGCCTACTTCTCCGACTCGGCGCGGATGGTCAAGAGTACGGCGTCGCGGCCGGCTCCGGTCGGTTTACTATGAAGAACAATTTTCGAGCGCCGTGTTTTCTTGCGTGCCAACATGGTTACGTTAGTTTAAGGAGACGAGTCGAGGGTCGAGATCAATTCGCTTTGTTGGCTAACGGTGCGATCGTTTCTGCCGGACTAGAACCGATCAAGGGTTGGGATCTAGTTCTTCGGGTCGTTGGTCCGGCGCATGGTTACGACAAAGATCTCGAAACCCATCTTCGCGAGTGGTGGAAGCATGCTCGGCGGGGTCTTACTCTGTATCCGACATGGGGCGACGGCGACAGGTTGTCGACGGGCGGGAATGATACTCGTCGCCATGTGGATCTACGGTCCATCTATCAAAGCAGCGCAAGCGGAGCGGAGCGAATACACGATTTGTTTCAAACGGCGGAGGCGGACGAGTCGGCTTCGCATTTCGGAAAGCGGGTCGGCGGAAGACTTCTTCTTCGCCGTCATACCGAAGACAGTCAATATCGACTTGAAGCGTATATGAATCGAATTGACGTCCACCAAGACATAACGCTGTTGCTACTAGACGACCCGACAAGGTGAAGCAATGACGGATCACGCGAGAAGATGGAACCTCGGCAAAGTCGAGGCGGGTATTATCGACGACGAGGCGCTCGGCGAATTGGTTCGACGTGGCGCTTTAGCGGTACAAAAGGAGGCGGGTCTTACGGAGGACGGTCTCGCGGGACCGAAGACGCTCGACGCGATCGAGGACTTGATCGGAAGGGTTCCAAAAGGCTCAGGGTCTCACAACGGAAAACCAACCTCCGACCCTTTGATGATTCCGCGAAGAAGAGGGATCGAGGCTTTTTACGGTTCGTTTTCTTATAAGCAGCACCCCGACACACCGGGCGCGATAATCGTCGATCCCGAATGGATAAAGAAGAACATCGTTAAACTGGAGCTTTATACGGGTCAGGTCGTTTGGTGTCACCGTTTGATCGCGTGGCATCTTGGCGAACTACACGAGAAAGCATGTAAGGAGACGGGATACGTTCCGAAGAAGATCGCGTCGTGGGTTCCTCGACATATGAGATGGGACAAGAAACGGAAACTCTCGTATCACTCGTGGGGAATAGCCTTCGATGTCGATTGGCATCTTAACGGGATCAATATGTCCGACACTCCTCTCCAGCGTAATCCGAGATGGGTCGAGATCTTTAAAGACGCCGGCGTCCGTTGGGGCGGCGACTGGAAACGATACAAAGACGACATGCATTTCGAATTCGTAGCGCCTTAATGGTCCTCGGGAAACGTTAAATAGTCGAAGTGATAGAAGTCTTGGGCGTAGTCTTTGAGGACTTTCTCGACGACGCGGGCCGGCGCTTTTGTCCAGTCGACCCGATTTCCTTTTGATTCGTTCTCTCTACTCTCTACAACGGACCATGGTAACCAACGGCGAGCGCGAAAAGCGGTTAAGGGTTGATGGAGTCCGCGATCAATTTTAAAGATCTCGGTTGAGTCCATTACGAGATCGTGGGCAGGTCGGAAAGATCCTCCGCTCTTTCGATACACGTCTCCAACATTCATCGAGAGAAATCGGTCGAAGACTTCTTTCGACGTAGAGGCTTTTAAACGGTCACGAATGACGCTTTCGAGCCTTCGCATAGGGTGACGGATGAAAGCGAATGATGCGGGTACCTTGTCGCGGAAATGGACCTCTTGAGTTTGATAAGGGGAAAACCCTTCCTCTCGACCAAGAATTTCGTAGTCGACCGACCATCCGCTCGCCTTAAACATTGACAGGATCGAACCGTTGGCGCACCGTGGCACGCCACAAAGAAATACGCGATCGCCGTCTCTCCTTAACTCAGGCATCGATCATTTGTTCCAAGACTTCGAGTTCTTTCGCGCAATGATCGAATCCTTGTTTTAATGCGTCCGCCTTCTTATTCACTTCGATAATGAATTCGGATTGCTTGTTTACAACCTCGATCAACTCGTCGATCTTCATGTGAGCATTATCGAGGTCGAGTTTTAAAGCCTCGATCTCGGTTTGATACTCGACCTCGGTTCCGTTGATAATCTTGTTAATGTCTTCGCCGGTCACTTCTTCGACTCCTTAAAACGGGATCGGCTCGTTTTGATTTGATCCCCAACTACCGCCGGCGTTTCCGCCTTGGTTCCAGTTATTACCGCCCGACCTTCCGCCGTCATTGTCTCGACTCTTTGGACTATCGAAGCGATAAGCGCGAACGTAAACGTAGTCCCTCGAATTTCCCTCGCGGTCCTTATATTGATCGATCCGCATCTTACCGACGACCTCGGCTCGACTTCCTCGACTGACAAACCGAGAGACAAAGTCGGCAGCTTGATCGAAGACGTGAACATTAAAAAAATCGCTCGATTGCTTCCCCTCTTTACGCTTCTCGTCTCGGTCGACCGCGACCCTTACCTTACAATAAGAAAACCCGCTTCGATCAATTCGCTCGGGGTCTGCGACGACGTTTCCGGTTATGGTTATATTATTCACTTTCGATCTCTCCTTTTCTTTAACAGCTCAACACGGATCGCGCCAAACTCGCACGTTCCACAAGGGATCGCGCCGGTCATTTCAACTTCGAACTCCGTCGCGCCTTGGCGAGTCATAAGCTCGATCTTCTTCTTCGCTTCCCGATGCCGTTTCGAGCATGCTTCGCCCGAAAGAAAACAGGTCGAACCCTTGACGGCGCGATCACAATAGAAGAAACGACGCGCTTGGTTTGCGTCCTTTGGTCGTAGCCTCTTAAAGACTCCGCCCGCCTTCTTAACTTGATCGTCGAGAATACCCATTCTTTAACCTAAATTTTCCGAGAAAAAAACTCTTTCTTTCTAAAAAAAACGGACGTATGATTTCGCCCACATGGTAGGGTATTGTAAGACATGGAACCACATAAAAAACGTTGGCTCGACTGGTTTTGTAATGGCGGCGGCGAATTAGTGTCGGGGTTGGGTAAAGCGCCGGCGTCGTCGGTTCTCTTATTCTTGATCGTAAACGCGCCGGATTCTGGAGCGGTCGGCGTAACACATGCGGACATATCGAAGGCGCTCGGCTTCGCGAGACAAACCGCGTCGAGGGCGATCTCGGTCTTGATCGATGCGGGCATAATTTCGAAGAAAGGTCGCGGTCGATTTGTGTTACATGATCGAACATTAACGTTACATGATCGAACATTGGGGGAACCGTCTTCTCGAATGTTACATGATCGAACACAAGGGGCGAAGACGACTCCT
>MDTG01184316.1_pt1 | contig 12538 bp, 11 predicted proteins | sample 811421 | NCBI WGS metagenome assembly MDTG01 (sample SAMN05326645, study PRJNA326480) | marine metagenome | isolation source: seawater | place: Pacific Ocean: South East | collected 2011 | reverse complement strand
GTCAACACCACCATTACGGCGCCGAGCAGCGGCGTTCACAGTGTTCAGGTGACCCCTGACGCAGAGAACACCGTGGAGGAAGCCTCCGAGATGAACAAGGTGGTTACGGTGGAGTTGACCGTTGCCACTCGGATGGATCTGAGTTTCAAAGACGACCTCACCGTCACAACCGTCGAGGGCGCTCTTGAAGGCCCGTGGACCGTTGAAGGCACGATGGTCCGAACCAACGGAACCGGACCGTTGGACGTGCCCGTTTGGGTCCAACTCCCAAACCCTGACGGCGGGTTGATCACCGGCCAACCGTTCAACGTCTCGTTCAGCGGCGTGGGGTACAGCGAACAATCGTTCACCACCCAACTCAGCTCAACAACGCTGAGTCCTCTCCCGGACGGCGACCACGTCATCACCGCTAAAATCAATCCGTTCAACGAAGACGGATTTGAGCAGGAGCACGTGGACAACGATGAGACCTCGGGCGTTCTGACCATCTACCCAATACCGGACGTGTACGTTGACGCCAATGCGCTTCCAACCGTGCCCTCGGTTCAGTCCGGTGAAGACGTCGAGTGGCGCGTCACCATGGAAAACACAGGGGACATTGGCGTGTCGGGGAACGTACAGTACGAATTTGACGGCTTGCAGGGCCAATCGCCGCCCATTCTATTGAACGCAGGTGAAGCGTTCACGTGGACCGTTTCTCTTCCAACTGCCCTCGGAGCCCACACGGCGGAGTTTGAGGGTCAATGGGTGGCCGCCCCGGGAAGTTGGGACGCCAACAAACAGAATTCGTTCGCCACCGGTTCGGTCCTGGTGGAGTCCAAACTCAAGTTGGACTGGGAGTACGCTTCGTTGGAACTGCTGGATGCTGAAAACAATCCAGCAACCATGCCGTTGATCGATGGCGAAGCCTACACGCTGAACATCGGCTTGACCAGTCAAGAAACGGGTCAGGCCAACTACACCTGTCAAGACAGCAGCAACACCTTGCTCTCGTCGATGGAGGTCAACGTCGAAAACCGAGGCGATCGCACATCGTTGTCCTGCACGTTTGCTGCCACGGCCTCCATGACAACGGTTCGATTGATTCCCGAGGATTCTTCCATAAGCTCAACGTTCTCCCGCTCCTTCTCAACACTGGCCACCAACGCTGGGGGTGATGATGCCGGCTCGTCGTCCGAGAGCGGTACGGTGGCGTTGTTCGGCATCATAGCCGTCGTTCTTATCGCAGCACTTGTTGCTGCGGTCGTGTTGACGCGTGAGCGAGAAGAAGAGGTGGAGCGAGACATCTTCGAATACTGCCCGGCTTGCGATGGAGAATTGGAAGGCACGGAAGATCGCTGCCCTCACTGTTCATTCAATCTCAAGAAAGCGCGCAATCAGTTCCACAACTGCCACGAGTGCGGTGAAACGGTTCCAGATCTCATGGAAAACTGTGCGTACTGCGGTGCGCAACAAGATGTTTCGTCCTTCTTTGAGCGACGAGAGCGACGAGAACCCCGCCAGATCGTGAAGGAAGAGGTTGCACTGCCCGAGGAAAACGAGGATGAGATCGTCACGGGTACGCAGAATTTCGCCGATGCCGTGAAGGAATTCGGGTTTGACGAAGAACACCTCGAAGAGGAATGGGACGCCAACATCGAAGCGGCTGAAGCCGAGGTTGAGGCCGCCTACGACCGCCGTTATGCCGATGAGTTGGCGACGGAAGAGATGACCGATGAGGAACGTGAAGCCTACTTTGAACGGGTCACCACAACGCTCAGCGCCCGTCGAAGCGACGATGTCCAAGACCTCGACAGCATTCTTTCGGAAAAGGGTGAACTCAAATCGTTGGCGAAGGAAACCGGGGAACTGAGCGCATCGGACGCAGCGATTCGTGAGCAACTCTTCGAAATCACGGGCGAGGACGGCGTCATGCCGGGTGAGAAAGTCAAGATCGGCATGAGTTTGACCGATTCTGCGTTTGCAGGGAACGAAGTGTCCGAGGCCACGGCGAACTTCTCGTTCGACGACAAAGAGGAGAGGCCCGTTGCTGGGACCGAAAAGAAGGCCTCGGAAACATCACCGGCCAAGGGGCGCAAAGCCGTCCGGCGCCGCCCGTCTCGGCAAGCCAAGAAGGAAGAGGCGCCGCCCGAAACCGACGTGTGCGGTGCCTGTGGCGCTGACGTGCCGATCGGAGCCAACGAGTGCGGTGTCTGCGGCGCAAAGTTCGGTTGAGTGTCTGTCAGCGTTCATAGGGCTCGTCATCGCCGTGGCTCGGCCATCGTTCCGCTTCATTCAGACGTTCACACCACCGCACCTTAGGTCTTGAAATGCTCGCAACGGCCACGGCGTGGACTTCATAGGGTTGGGGCTTGTGGTGGTGCCATGCGGCGACCCGGTATCGGAGCAGCCCTCCTTTTGGCCGTGCTCATGGCGTCCACCTCGGGGTGCATGGGCCTCATCGCAGCGAGGGAGTCCGTTGAGTCGTTGCGAGAACCGGCCTTTGAAAGTCTGAACAACCAAAAAATCACCATCACGCACGAGTTCACGTCGCTCACCGATTACGCCAACGAATACACAAACCGGTCCACGTTTGGTGTGACCGACCAGACCACCGAAATCGGTGTCTATTTCAAGGTCTCATTTGAGCTTTCGAGGAACCTTCCTTCGACGTTTTGGGACAACGAAAGTCGCTACGTGCGTGCAACCCTAACCGACAGCGAGGGCATGGTGCAGTGGGAGCAGGACGTAAGCGAAGACGCCAGTCCACTTGAGGAGGCCCTCCAACCGAACCCGTCCTTCGCTGAAGGAGAATGGGAGCTTGACATTGAAGCACGAGGTGGCGGAGAAAGCACCCTGGGGTCCGTCCGGGACAACTTCGTCATCATCATCACCATCACCAGCAGCTGTACGCAGTACCCGTTGGTTGATGCGTGTGAATGATTCAAACAAGACGTTCGCTGCATGCATGGCGTCGCGAGCAGTGTTGACATTTCCCGGGGCGTTCGTGGTTCCTGCGAGCACCGCCTTCAGCCATCGCCGATTGAACGGCCTCAATTTTGGCGTTCAATTCGTCGTTTGCTTTCTTGTTCCAGAGCAGTTGGTGCAAATTGTCCGGTCCGTAGCGGAGCAGCGCATACGGTGGTGAGCGACCGGTCGTCGTCTCGACGAGTCGTGCGTAGGCGAGCGCTTGGAGTCTGTGGGAGTCGTGGGGACGCTTGGGCACCTTGCCTGTTTTTTGCTCCACGGGAATAAACTCCGAATCGATGATAACGATTTGATCTGGCCTCCCACGAAGTCCTGTTGTTTCGTCGATCAGCAGGCTTGAGGTCTCATCGTCGTCGGAGTACGAGATCTCGTCGCTTGCGTTCAAGTCGTTCAACGAGGCGATGCGCACCGCTTCCTCGTGGTTTTGCAAAGCGCGGCGCAGGACGGCCGAAGCGAGCAGCGTCCATCCAATGGTGGTCAAACCGAGGATGTAGGACGCCTGCTCCCGGTTTTCAGCGAACAAAAGGGCGATTGAATGCAGGGCGAGGACGATGGCCGACACAAACATCGAAACCTCCAAAACACCCCCTTGAAGCCAACCACCCATGAATCCACGAGGCTCAAACACCGGGTCAATGGTTTCTCGTCGTCCGTTGAGGGCCGGACGAAACGACTCGTTCAGTCCGATTGTTTTGCGCCAGGGTAACAACACAGCAGCGAGCCCCACCAAGAGGAACGCCAACGCCCCGGCCGCCAATCCTCTCGAAAAGTCTAGGATGTTCAAACCGAGGTCATCGATGTACTGAAACGCAATCGTGTCGATGAGAAGAACCACGATGACGGCGTACCACCACTGCCAAATCAACAGACTTCGCTTTACCGTGTACTGGTGGTCTTGAAGACGCGTGATGGACTCGTGAATGGCGAGGTGCTCTTCCCTACCCTGGTCGATCGCCTCGCTTTTTCCGCTTGTTCCCGTTGCGGCAAGGTGCCACGATAGGGGGCAGTACGTGTAGCGCTCGAGGTCGCTGGCGCTCACAGGAAGAGGGTGGCCATCGCTCCCACGCCATCGGCCGTCGTCGCCCTTTGTGGCGCCGGGGTGGGTTGGAACAGAGCCGCTCGCCGTGGCCACATCCCCCGACATGGCACCGCCATCATCGTTCTCTTTATTGAGTCCTTTTCCGGGGTGTGCGGGCTGATTTTGAGGTCTTACTGAAGCCTGCATGCGACGAAGCGGTTTAATACAGGGGGTCTGTGGGCGGCTTGCTGTGGTTGAACATGTCCGAAGAAGCCAGTCTGCTCGTGTCCGCTGAAACCTACGAGGAGAACGCCGTCAACATCGGTACGCAACAGAAGAGCGCCGACATGAGCCGCTTCATCGACCGCGTCCGTGAAGACGGTCTCTACCTCCTCGACATTGCAACCACGGACGCCCGCATTCGATCCATCGCTGCGCTGTTGAACACCTACGACGCCCCGTCCATCATGGTCGTCAGCGCTCGGCAGTACGGACAACGACCTGCTCGCAAGTTTGCCGAAGCCGTCGGAGCCCACTCCGCCGTTGGTCGATTCATCCCCGGTTCGTTGACCAACCCCGCCCTTCGCTCGTACATTGAACCCGATGTTCTGTTCGTAACCGACCCGGCCAACGACCAGCAGGCTCTTCGAGAGGCGGTTGCATCAGGTTTGCCCATCGTCGGCATCGTCGACGCAAACAACCATCTGCGCAACGTGGACATCGCCCTCCCTGCAAACAACAAGGGTCGTCGTTCCCTCGCTCTCATCTACTGGCTCCTGGCACGAGAAGTGCTCAAGGTTCGCGGAGAAACCACCGATGAAGAGTGGGCGGCTCGCGAAGAGAACACCCTTGAAGACTGGGAATCCACGTTCTGAGCCTACGTCGGCTGAGCTAGGAATTCGCTGATGGCTTCAGCCCTGCCCTTATCGGTTTCCTGTTGGTGCATGAGCGTGCGAATTTTTTTGGCACCGGGAAGGCCCTTGGTGAAGGCTATGGCGTGTCGTTGCATCCATTTACCTTGAATGCCAACGGTTGCTTCGGACAATTCGATGTAGCGGTCCCAGCACCATTTGCGAGAAGCAAACGCCTGCCCAATCTCCGTTAAATCGTGCCAAGCATCGTTGGTGCGGACCCAAGGTAAATCCCGGAGTTCCATCCATCCCAAACCGACTTTGATGTCTGAAAAGACGGTTGGTCGTCCGATTGCGCCACGTCCGACCATCAACCCCGATGCTCCCGTTTGTTCGAGACACGCTGCCGCAGAGGCTGCGTCGACCACGTCCCCGTTGGCCACCACCGGGACCTCCACGGACTCCACGGCTTCTTTGATGCTTGTCCAATCCGCCTCTCCCGAGTATCGTTGCTTGAGGGTGCGCCCGTGGATGCACAGGCGCTGTGCACCGACCTGCTCCAACCGCTGGCAAATCTCGGTTGAGTTGTTCATCATCGCTCCACCGGTTCCAAGCCGCATCTTGGCGGTCACCGGTACGTCCACGCGGTCAACGATGGTTTCCACCATCCCCACCAAGCGGTCCGGCTCACCCATCAACGCTGCACCGGCGCAGATGTTGGTCACCTTGGGTGCGGGGCACCCAAAGTTGAGATCGATGACGTCAGCAGCCGGCGCAAGCATCTCCGCAGCCGTGGCCATGTCCCCCGGGTCGCCACCAAAAATTTGGGGAATGAACGGGACTTCTGTTTCGTGGGTTTCCATCCTTCGCCACGAGGTGGCGGCTTCCCGCGTCAGCGCCGTGGAATTCGTGAACTCTGTGATGGTGATGTCCGCTCCGCACTCCTTTGCAAGCAGGCGATAGGGCAGGTCGGTGACCCCCGACATGGGGGCCAGATGAAGCGGGCGCGCTTTGCCGTCCCATGGGCCCTGCTTTGAGGCGATAAAGGACGACATGGGAACACCGTTTACGCAGAAGGCTCGGAAGCAGCAAGCGCTTCGTCGAGCAGCCCCGCCACACGAACCATGCGACGTAGGACCCGATCCAATCGGTCCTGCACGCGTCGCTGCACCGCATTGGCGCTCGCTCCGGACATGCGGTAGCCCATCGGAAGTCGGCCACCCAGCAGATTGAGAAGCAACATTTGCTCTCTGGCCTCAACCGCCTTCAGATGGCTGGCCACGTCGCTGACGCCCAGCGAACCTTTGGCCAAGGCTCTCAGCAGCGCCGATTGCTGTTCTTCACTGAGCAACCGTTGGAATCCACCTTTTTTGAGCATCCAATCCTCTCCCCGACGCTGATGTTGTGCGGTCATGGCCGTCCACAACGCCGAGTTCAGCCGGTCGGTTCGAGGGACGCGCTCCACCATGCCGGTGGCGCGAAAACGCTCCAAGATTCGCCCGATTCGGGCCTTTTGTCCACCGTGGAGTTCGGTCGCTTCGTCAAGAGAAAGCGGGAGATTGCGTTCCAGGAGGGTGGAAAACAAGCGAACGGAAAGGGAGTCCTCGCTAATCTCTCCTCCCGGTCGTTCACCCAAGAGACCGAAATCGCTCATCCAATGGGAAAGCTGGCTTCCAGGGGCATCGTCGGGCATGGGGCGATGATCCACCAGTCCGAGTGAAAACGGAGCGCTGTCCTCCTGCGGGAGTTCGACCGGCAACGGATCGCCAGAACGCGCCCACCGGTCGTTGATCAATTGGAACCGCTGTTGAAGCACCATCGTGCTGTGTTGGTTGAGGTGGGCGACGGCGTTGGTGAGGGAACCGCCTCGGAGGTAGTACTTTCGCCACCCTTTTCCTTCGTTGGTGAAGCCGATGAGACCGGTTTCGACCAGTCGAGAAAGATGGTGATTCAATGAAGCGGGCATCTGAGCGAGTTCATCGGCCAGCATTTGAGCATCCCAACTCCGTTCTGGGCGACCGACGAGGTGATCTCGCAGCAATCGGTGCACGGGCCCGGCTCGACCTTGATCTGCGGTGGCGTCGCCGCGTTTTCGAACCAGCGACAAGGTGTCGATCATCCAAGCGATGAGGCCGTCCACGTCCCGCTCGGTGGTGGGTAAAGGGTGTTCGACCAGACGCACCGAGAACATGGTCCAACGGCGGTGCCATGGGTCTTTGAAGGCTGTGCAACTATTGTCGCTCAAGCGACAGATTTCGTAAATCATTTCACACCGACGAGGCGGTGCGACGCTCGTCGATGAACTCGTAATCGACCCCCGCAGCTCGCGTGTAGATGTCCAAATCGATGTGGGGCATGAGCTCGATTCGGTCTTCGCGCAGAATTCCACGCCGACGGAGCACTTTGACCGCGCTGTGGACGGTGGCTCGCGTGCGGCTCAGACGTCGAGCTAGAGCTGCTTGGGATCGCGGCACGCCCTCCCGGTCGATGTTTTCGAGAATCATTCGCTGCACCGGAGAAAGACCGATGGGGAGTTGTTGAGCCATGCGTTGCTCTCCAACCACGGTGCTTCGAAGCACCTCCACTTGGGATGGACCGCCAGCAAAATAACACGTCCGGCCGTTGACCGGCATCACGGTGACCGCCCGGCGGGTCTGCAAAACATCGAGATGGTGGCGCAAGGTTCCGTTGGCCGTGCTCAACACGATCTGGAGTTCTCGGTAGCACAGACCCGGTCTGGTTTCAAGGGTGGACAGGATTCGCCTTCGAAGCGGGTGTTCGTACGATGTGGCGCGAGTGGAAATGCCGCCGACGGCCATGGCTCCAACGGTACCGGCAAAGGTGGCAAGTCCGCCTGCAAGCCCGGCAACGCCGCTCGCCGCTGTGGTCAATCCTGCCGCCAGCCAAGGACGTTGACGAGTCCACTGAGCCAGCAGGGGCATGCCTGTAGGGTTGCCCTTCTCCTCCCTTAATCCATCGCTCGTTTGAGCGGCGCTGTCGTTCAGCCCTGAACGACCGAGCCAGCGACCATCTTGAGATGGGCCACCAGCGGGGAAAGGAGCCGTCCGCAGGTTCTGCCGTGAGCGCTCAGTTCGTAACTGACCTTGACCGGCGGACCGTCGGTGACGACGCGCAGCACGAGCCCTTCCTCGGTCAGGAAGCGGAGTTTGTCCGAAAGGGTTCGACTTGAAATGCCCGAGAGCATGTTTTTCATTTCGTTGAAGCGTCGCGGACCGGTGATGTAGAGCGTAGCGAGGATTTCAATGGTCCACCGTGAAGCAAAGACGTGAAGAGCTTCGACGGCGGCCTCGACTTCCCATTCTGCGTTGTAGGGACCTGTGTTGGAGTGCTTCGCGAGCAAATTGCGGATCTTTGTGCCTTGTTCAATCGTGCTTTGGATGTTGTTTTCGATGATCGAAAACTGGTCGAGGGGGATGGACATCGGTGGCTCTGGCATGGACGCTCGCCTTCTCCGAATCAACAACACTACTTGATTTCTTTTCCACACTCAACCATCGGAGCCGCAGCAATCGGTTTGACTCGCATCAGGGAAGGTCATCCATTGAAGAAGCGGGGCCCTGTCCAAAGGACATGGCGTCCTCGCCCCCCCCAACCAACGCCCTTCGGGTGCTGCTGGTCAGAGGTGGCGCACTCACGCCCTATTCTGGGCTTGGAGGCGCGCATCGCGCTTTGGTGGAGCACCACGAGGCCGGGCGTTTTCCCGATGTCTCCATGCTGTCGGTGTTGGAATACCCCGAGCAGTCGTCGGCCTTGGGTCGACTGCGATTCCGTTGGAGCAAACATCCGAAAACGGTTCGAACGTTCTGCAAAAAGCACCTCGGGCCCAACGATGTGGTGCACATCACCGACCAAGAACAAGCCCATCTTGTGCCGGCACGCTTCCCAGGACGGCCAAAAATCATGGTGACGGTGCACGATTTGTTTCATCTCTTCCCCCACACAGTGTCCGTGTCAGGTCGTGGTGTGCATCATCACGACGAGCATGTTCAGGTTGGCGATGATTCGCCCGGTTTGGCTCGAAGGTTTGACCTCTCCAAATTGCGAGCAGGTTTGGGCCGTGCAGACTTGTTGGTGTGCGATTCCGAACACACCCGGCGTATGTGCAGTGAAGCGTACCCGGACGTCAGGACCGTCGCGGTTCCACTCGGTCTTGAAACCGAGCGCTATGCGCCCACCGGGCCGCAACCTAAAAACTCGAAATTCAACCTTCTCTACGTGGGTTCAGCCGATCCTCGCAAGCGGCTACGGTTTCTGGTCGAACTGCTGAAGGGCGCCGATGACGACTTCAGGCAAACCAGCGTGTTCCACGTGGTGGGCGACCGGAGTGCATCGACCGCATCGTTGCTTCAGGACCTCGACATGGAGGTGGTCGTTCATTCACGCCTCGACGACGAGGCGATGATGGAACTGAGGCACAAGGCCGACCTGCTCCTGTTTCCAAGCGCCGCCGAGGGCTTTGGATATCCACCCGTTGAATCCATGGCTTCGGGGTGTCAGGTTCTCTGTTCGGACCTTCCTGCTCACAACGAGTTGATGCCAGAGGGCACGTGTTTACCGGCGGGCGATGTGGCGGCGTGGTCGAACGCTTTGAGCGTTCAACACGACGCTTGGAGAACCAGTGAAGAAAAACTGGTCGACGAGCGGTTGATGGAGCACGCACAGCGATTCTCATCCGCGGTCTTCGTTGAAAACATGTCCGCTGCGTATCGTTCGCTGTGATGGATGTGTAAGTTCCGACTACAGATTCTTATTAGGTGAATCGATTTCCCAAGGTCCATGCAACCAATTCAACGTGTGGCCGTCGTCGGTGCGGGCAACATGGGCTCCGGCATCGCCCAGAAGAGCGCACAGGAAGAATTCGACGTTCAGATGGTCGACCGTGAGCTCCAGTGGGTTGAGCGAGGCCAATCCATCATCGCCGACTTCCTCCAAGAAGCCGTGGAGCGACGCATTTTCTCAACCGCTCAAGTCGAAGCCATTCGAGGCCGAATCACGGGCGTGGTCGGGGTGGAAAACACGGCAGAGGACACCGATTTGGTCATCGAAGCCGTGTTCGAAGATTTTGACGTCAAGACCGCTGTCTTCAATGCGTTGGACGAGGCTTGCGGAGACGAGACCATCCTTGCCTCCAACACCTCCTCACTTTCCGTGAACGCCCTTGCAGAAGCGACCGGTCGTGCCGATCGGTTCGTTGGACTGCACTTCTTTTATCACCCAGCCAAGAATCGCTTGGTCGAGGTCATTCCCGCTGAATCGTCAAGTCAAGAAACCATCGACAAAGTTGTTCAGTACTGCAAGATGCTTGGAAAAGTGGTGATCGTCTGTGCCGACCGTCCGGGCTTTGTCGTGAACCGATTCTTCGTTCCTTGGCTCAACGAGGCCTGTCTCCTTCTCGAGGAGGGCGTTGCCAACGCAGCTCAAATCGATGCCGTGGCCTGCAAGGCGTTTCGAATTGGTTTGGGTCCTTTCGGGCTGATGAACCTGACTGGCCCGCCCATTGCCCTTCATTCCACCGACTATCTGGCCGAGCAACTTCACACCCCCCGCTACACCGGCGCTGCCAACCTGAGGGCCCTGGTGGAGGCCAACGAGCAATGGGACGTTTCCGAGGACGCAACCTACACCGCTGAACAATACACGACGGTGTCCGAGCGGTTGCTCGGCGTTGTTTTCGGGGTTGCAGCCCAAATCGTTGAAGAAGACATCTGCAGCATGGAAGACGTCGATCGCGGGGCCAAAGTGGGACTCCGATGGGCTCGCGGTCCGTTTGAGATGATGAATCGCATCGGTGTGGCTGAGGCCTGTCGCATGGCCAACGCCTACGCCCAAACCGCAGGCGAGGGCTGGAACGTCCCCGCGTTCTTCAGCGGCCAGGGTGATGCTCCGTGGGATTTTTCTTACGTCGACAGCATCGTCAACGACGGCGTGGCCACCATCACCATCAATCGCCCGGAGGCCATGAACGCGCTCAACGTGACCGTGGTTGGCCAGCTGACCAACGCCGTGGCCGCCGCCAACGCCGACACGGACGTTCACACCATCGTCGTGGACGGAGCCGGGAAGGCCTTCGTCGCCGGAGCCGACGTGAAGTTCTTTGTGGACAAAATCCGAGCCGACGCCATACCAGAAATCTACGAGTTTACCGCTGACGGCCATGAACTTCTCAACATGTTGGAAACCTCCAGCAAGACCACGGTGGCGCTGACCACCGGTTTGGCGCTTGGTGGCGGCTTGGAACTCGCTCTGGCGTGCGATTATCGAATCGGCACCCGTCGAACTCAATTCCGTTTCCCCGAGACCTCCATCGGCATTTATCCAGGGCTTGGCGGCTCGCAACGCCCTGCCCGCATCTGCGGCATCCCTGCTGCTCGATGGGCGGTGTTGGCTGGCAATTTCATGGACGCCAACACCGCAGCCGACCTCGGCTTGGTCACGCACCTTGTTGACGTGGCGGCCGTTGACGATTGCATTCGCACCCTCGCCTCTCAGGGCAAGCCCTCGCAGAAGTACCCCGGTCAGCCCGCTAACCCGTCGTCACCCGTGGCCAAGTTTGCCTCTTCCTTCTTCACCGACGAGAACATGGCTGTTCTCATGGACGGTGAATGCCCGGAAGGCTTCGACCGAGAAGAGAAGATCGTGGCACGCCAAATCAAGAGCCTGTCGTTTACGGCACCGATCGGCTTGCGAATGGCCAGCGATTTGATCAACGCCACTGCTTCGACCGACCTCGAGAGCGGTCTGCAATTGGAGTTGGACGGCCTGAATGCGATTTTCTCGACCAAGGACGCTCTGGAAGGCTTGTCAGCGCTTATTGAAAACCGACGTCCGGCCTACACCAATCAGTGATCATGCCCAACGGGTTGCAAGGTCGTTCAGCGATTGAACCACGCCAGCGATGTCGACCGGTTCACCGCTCTCTTGAGCCATGTGAAGTCGGTTTTTGACGGCTTGAACCGTTTCCTCGGAAGGGATTTCACCGGTCAACTCCTCCACGACTTCGGCGATGCTCCGTCCCTTTCCGTTGAGTATCGCCAGCAAGGCCTTGAAGCGCTCCTCGTCGTCCTTTGGTCCTCGTACCGTCACTCCAATCCCTCCGTCGCAATGTCGTTGAGAACGTACCATTCGCTCCAAGGTACGGGCTCCTCATCGGTCCACTGGCTAAGGGGCCCGTGATCTCCCAGTTTGGAGGTGTCTTCAACCTCCGTCATCGACCGGTTCTTGCTCTGCTTGGGACCGGGTTGGCCCAGAACAAGAGCGGCCTCAAGAATTCGTGCACCCAGGCTGAGGCTGTTGGTGTCCGTGCCGCTCCAATACGATGCAAACCGTGGGTGGGTGTGGACCCAGAGCTTGAACGGAAGACGCCCACCGACGGGTGGCTGGAGGGTGACTTGGCCCGCTGTGCCCCAGTCGATGAACACCCGGTCTTCAGCGTCGATCAGCACCGACGTCTCCAACCCCGCCATCACCGAAAGGACGTAAACACCGTCCCAACGACCGGCTTGAGCCAGCGCGGTTTGAGCGGCGAGCAAGTCCGCGTCCTCGACTCGTCGCTCGCTGGCTGCGAGACAGGCGTTCTGCCACGTGGCGTCCTCAAACTGCAGCGTGTGGGCGTCCGGTAGTTGAATCACGCCTTCACCTCAGGGAAGGACAGGGCTCCGTAGGTCAAACTGCCCATCGACTG
>MDTG01101823.1_pt1 | contig 12538 bp, 12 predicted proteins | sample 811421 | NCBI WGS metagenome assembly MDTG01 (sample SAMN05326645, study PRJNA326480) | marine metagenome | isolation source: seawater | place: Pacific Ocean: South East | collected 2011 | reverse complement strand
CAAGGAACCCCATAAATTCATATTATTTAATTGATTGTATAAATAAGTATTCAAAAAATAATTCAATTTTTGTTAGCGATGCAGGAAGCGCCAACTATGTTGCTTCTCAAGCCTTGAAACTAAAGGCAAATCAAAGAGAAATTACTTCAGGAGCATTTTACAGTATGGGAGTTACTCTTCCGATGGCAATTGGAGCCGCAAAATCAAATTCAAATTCTCAGGTGATAGCAATTACCGGTGACGGCTCAATAGAATTGAACATTCAAGAGCTTAAAACTTTATCTATACATAAGTTAAACGTAAAATTATTTATCATAAATAATGGTGGATATGCATCTATAAGGAAGTCACAAGAGGATATGACTGGCGGCAGATTTACTGATGATGACGATGTATTAAACTTTAAAAAAATATCAAAGGCTTATGACTTAAATTATCAATTAATTAGTGATTATAAAAAAATGTCCAATCAAATTAATTCAGTTTTCAAAAGCAAAAAACCAGTTATTATTGAGGTACTTTGCGATAACAATCAAAAGATTATCGAACCATTTAATGTTAGGTAGTAAAAAAAATAAAGAATTAAAAAAAATTTCTAAAAGACTTCGTATTAAAGTTCTAGAGTTAGCAAAAAAAACCGGTGGAAAAGGGTCTCACCTAGGCGGAACTTTTTCATCTATAGAAATTATTGTAGCTTTGTACTATGCTGGAATTTTAAATTTTAAAAAAAAAAATTCAGATTGGCCAAATAGAGATAGATTTTTTATTGGTAAAGGACATATTCACTTAGCTATGTTTAACATTTGGAATGACATTGGATACATATCCAACAATGTTTTAAAAACATATGGAGCGAATGGAAGTAAACTAGGCCAACAATTAAACCATAAAATTCAAGGATCAGAATATAATACTGGCTCTTTAGGGCATGTTATAGGAGTAGGTTCTGGAGTTGCATTAGGCGCTAAATTAGATAAGAAAAAATTTACTACATATGCACTAGTTGGTGATGCAGAATGTGATGAAGGTTCTATTTGGGAAGCAATCTCGTTTGCAGCAAATTTAAATTTAAATAATCTAGTTGTTATAGTAGATAGAAATAAAATGTCCGTTATGGATCATATAGAAGATGATGTTAACTCAGCGAATTTATCAAAAAAATTTAAAGCATATGGATGGTCTGTAAATTCAGTCGATGGACACAACTTCAAAAAAATTATCTCAGCGTTCAAAAATGCAAAAAAAAGCAAAAAACCATCAGTCATTATTGCTAATACAATAAAAGGTAAAGGAGTATCATTTATGGAAAAAAATATAAAATGGCATAGCGGCATTCCCTCCGAAAAAGAATACACCCAAGCTATAAAAGAACTTAATGCAAAATAAAAGAGTCGATTTTAGAAATGCATTTTTTGATGAATTTTATAAAATTGCTTCAAAAAATAAAAAAGTAATTTTTTTAGCAGCTGATACAGATGCCGACGGTCTAGTAAAGTTTAGAAAAGATTTTCCAAAACAATTTTTTAATACTGGAGTGACAGAACAAAATGCTATCAGTGTAGCAGCAGGTTTAGCAAAATCTGGAAAAAAAGTTTACGTTTACTCCATGGTTCCATTTATTACTCTCAGGTGCTTTGAACAAATAAAAATTGATATTTGCTCCATGAATTTAGATGTATGTCTTGTTGGACTAGGAACAGGACTATCATTTTCATATTATGGGTCTGCAGGCCATGGAGTAATAGATATTGCTGTGATGAGGACTCTACCAGAAATGACTATTCTTAATCCAAGCGATCCTATTTCTGCAGCAAAAGCAGCTCAAATTATTAATAAAAAAAAAGGACCCAAATATGTAAGATTACACAAAGACCCCAGACCGGCTATATACAATCTAAATGAGAAATTTAAATTTGGTTATCAAATTCTCAAAAAAGAGGGAAAATTTTGCATTATCTCCTCAGGGTTAATGACAGAAACAGCATTAAAAATTTATCAATATTTAAAAGATAAAAATATAAGTGTTTCAATCATAGATTTATTTCAAATTAAACCGGTTGATACTTTAAAACTCTCTAGAGAAATTGCTCAATATAAGAAGATTGTAACAATTGAAGACAACTCGATAATAGGAGGCATCGGATCAATTTGTTCTGAGATAATCACTGATTATGATTTGAAAGTAAAATTAAAAAAATTTGCAATAAAAGATGAACAAACATTTATTTATGGAAGTCCTGAATGGTTACTAAAACAGTATAACCTTGATGATGAAGGCTTAAAAAATTCAATTAAAAAATTTTTTTTGGAAAATAAATGAAAAAAAAAAATTTAGTTGTTATTGGTGCAAGGAGTTTTATAGGAAAAAATATTATTGAAAATTTTAATCAAAAATTCAACATTATACCTTTAACAAGTAGAATGATAAATTTAGAGAAAAAAATTTCTAAAAAAAAAATTATCAAATTTATACCTAAAAAATCGATCATAATTTTTTTAGCTTTTAAAACAAAGCACAAGCAACTATCTAGGCAAAACTTAATTGCAAATATAGAAATTTTGTCAAATTTTATCAATATTATTGAAATGACAAAGCCTTCTAAAATAATATTTTTTAGTTCTATTTCAGTATATGGAGACAACAATAATTACAAAAATCTTAATGAAGACTCAAGATTGAGCCCAGATAATGACTACGGAAAAGCTAAGGTAATCTCTGAGTTATTATTAAAAGATTTATCGAAAAGTTTAAAATTGAAATTATTAATTATAAGAATACCAAGAGTTTACGGCAAATATGATTATATCACTAATTATGGTCCTACAAGATTTTTGAACGATATAAGCTTAAAAAAAAATATCTTTATTTGGGGAGATGGAAAAGAAAGAAAACATTTTCTTTATATAAAGGATTTATTAAGAAATTTAAAAACTCTTATCAACAAAGATATGACTGGCACTTATAATGTTTGCCCAAGTTTGAGCTACTCATTTTTAGATATTGCGAAACTAGTGATTAAATTTACTAACTCGAGATCTAAAATTCTTTTTAAGAAAAGAAATGGAATTAAATCAAATCACATTATTAATAATACTAAAATAACAAAAGTAGAAGGAATTAAATTTACCAACATTAGTTTAGCAATAAAAGACTATTATTCTTGTATATAGAGTAATATGAATAAAATAAATTCGAAATATAGTCTATAATATGAAAAAAAATAAAAAACATTCAGGGTATAAATTTAAAAGTTACAGCGACAAAGAAGTTAAAAACTATGCAAAATTACAAAACTTTTTTGAAAAGGCTCCATTAAATAAAGAACACATTTTAGACAATGTAGGTTTATTTTTTACCTCAAAATTTTTATCAAGAATTTTAACTATAGAAAAACTGTATACAAAAATAGTTGAAAAAGAGGGTGTTATAATGGAGTTTGGTGTTCGATGGGGTCAAAACTTATCTATCTTTACAGCCTTAAGAGCGATTTATGAACCATACAATATTAAAAGAAAGATAATTGGATTTGATACATTCACAGGTTTTCCAAGTTTAAGTAAAAAAGATAACTTAAAAATGCGAACAGGCGACTTGTCAGTTCCAAAAAATTATTTTGAATATTTATCAAATTTAATGACGCATCTAGAACAATTTAATCCTGTTTCACATGTTAAGAAACATGAGCTGATAAAAGGTGATGCAACAAAGACTTTAAAAAAATATTTAAGACAAAACCCTCAAACAGTTCTATCACTTGTTTTCTTTGATCTTGATATTTATAAACCAACTAAAGCTTGTTTAAAACAATTATTACCATATCTAACGAAAGGCTGCGTACTAGCATTTGATGAATTAAACGATCCTATTTCTCCTGGGGAAACTGTTGCATTAAAGGAAGTATTTAAATTAAAAAAGATAAACCTCAAAAGATTTAAGAATTCAACAAGAATTTCATATTTCGTTGTAGAGTAAAAAGTGAAAAGAATTGGAATTGATTTTGATAACACCATTGCAATTTATAATGATGTTTTTAGAAAAGCTGCACTTAAAAATAAATTAATTAATAAAAATTGGTTTGGAACAAAAGTCGAGTTAAGAAAAAAAATCATATTAGAAAAAAATGATGAGGTATGGAAAAAATTACAAGGCCAGGTTTACGGTGTCCACATGCATAATGCTTCACCCTCAAAATATTTAGATGAATTCATTTTAAAGGCGCAAATATTAGGGTCAAAAATATTTATAGTTAGTCACAAAACTGAATTTGGTCACTATGATGAAAATAGAATTAAGTTACGAGATGAAGCAATTAGATGGATTAAGAAAAAAAGCTATTTGAAAAATATAAAAATCTTTTTTGAAAATTCAATTCCAGAAAAAATTGAAAGAATTAATAGCCTGAAACTAGATTATTTCATAGATGATTTAGAAATAATTATAAACCACAAACTAATAAGAAAGAAAACAAAAAAAATTTTATTTTGTGAAACAATTAATAGCTCTGTAAATAAAAAAGGTCATAATTGGCTTCAAATAAAAGATTTAATATTTGATAAAAAAAATAATTCTAACTTAAAAAAATATATAGAATTTATTACCGACAAAAAGGTAGATAAAATAAATCGTCTCAAGGGTAGAAAAAATAGTAAAATTTTTAAAATAAGATTAAATAAGAAAAAAATTGCAATAGTAAAACAGTATCCAGAAACAAATCTTAACGATAGACTTAGAATAGATCGAGAAATTAAAGCACTGAAGATTTTAAGAAAAAGAAAAATTACAAATATTCCAAAAATTTTTTATTATAATAGAATTCTTAATATTCTTATTATGGAATTTGTAAATGGTTTTACTCCAAAAAAAATTTCAATTGAGGATCTCAATCAATCATTAAAATTTATTAAAAAAATTAAAAAATTAAAAAAAGAAATAAATAATTATCCATACTATGCGGTTGAAAGCTGCGAAAATTTTCAAAATTTGTTAAATCAAATAAATTACAAAATGAATAATTTGGAAGCGGCATCAAATAGATCTAAAGTCCTCAAACATCATCTGAATCGTGTTTTAAAGAAAACTTTCAAAAATTTAATAAGCTTAAAAAGAAAAACTAACGTGTATAAGTTACTGTTAGAAAATAAAAAACAAAAAAAACTTATTTTAAGTCCGTCAGATTTTGGATTTCATAATTCTATAAAATTTTCTAGGAAAATTAATTTTATAGATTTTGAGTATTTTGGAATAGATGATCCTGTAAAACTTGTGATCGATTTTGTCTTGCATCCAGGTATGTCACTTAAAACAGAAATTAAAAAAAAATGGATACAAGAAAATTTTCGAATATTTTCAGATGATAAAAACTTTAAGAAAAGATTAAATTTTTTGATCCCTTTTTTTGCAATAAGATGGGCTTTAATTGTGTTAAATGATTATAAAATTAAAAATGTGGATGAATACTGTAGAAAAAATAACCAAAATAAAAAAATTTTTTTACAAGAAAGGGAAAGACAAATTAAAAAATCAATTTATTTTTGTTATCTCGTAAATACCAGAAAATATCTAGAGTGGTTAAATTAAAGTGAAAAAAAGTAAATTAGACAAAAGATCAATTCATTTAAGAGAATTAATAATACTTGGTCTTGAAGGTGGAAAGAGAGGTCATGTTGGATCATCAATGTCTCTGGTAGAAATTTTAAGAGTTCTATACGATCATATTTTAAATTTTGATATCAAAAATTTAAGTTCACCAAAAAGAGATAGATTAATTTTAAGTAAAGGGCATGGATGCTTAGCATTGTACTCACTACTGGTTGACAAAGGAATTGTAAATATAAAACATTTAAAGAAATTTTGTATGCCCGGTTCCATTCTTGGCGGTCATCCCGATGATAGTATTCCTGGTGTTGAGGCCATAACAGGTTCACTTGGCCACGGACTTTCAATCGGAATTGGTATGGCCGTAGGTTTAAAAATAAAAAAAAGTAAATCAAAAGTATATGTAATTGTCGGTGATGGTGAAATGAATGAGGGATCAATATGGGAAGGACTAATGTCAGCTTCAAAACATAAGTTAAATAATCTTGTTTTAATAATCGATAATAACAACCTTCAAACATATGGAACACCAAAAGAAGTTGCCGGATTAAGTGAGATTAAAACTAAAATAAAAAGTTTTGGATTTGAAGCAAAAACAATAAATGGACACTCGCTGACAGATTTAAAAAAGGTGTTAAAAAAGAAAAGACAGACAAAACCTCTAGCTATTATTTGCAAAACTGTAAAAGGAATGGGAATAGACTTTGCCGAAAATAACTTACATTGGCATCATAAGTCTAGTTTAAGCAAAGAACTAATATTAAATTTAAAAATTTCTTTGGCAAAAAACAAATGAGAAAAAAAATATTACAAACTATTGAAAAAGTAGGAAATAAAAATTCTAAGATTATTTTTATAGGTTCTGATTTAGGACCAGATGTAATGAAAAATTTCAAAAACAAATATCCAGAAAGATTTTTAATGGAGGGAGCTGCTGAGCAGCATATAATTTCAATGGCAAGTGGTTTAGCTAAAGAAGGATTTATAGTTTACATAAATACGATTGGTACTTTTCTAACTAGAAGATGTTATGAACAAATATTACTTGATGGCAGTTATCAAAACTGTAAAATTAGACTCGTAGCTAATGGAGGGGGTTTAGTATATGCTCCCTTAGGATCAACTCATTTATCTACTGATGATATTGGTCTGATGAGGCTAATTCCCAAAATGACTATCTATTCACCAGCTGATGCAATCGAGATGGAAAAAATTATTTTGAGTTCTGTAAATTCAAAAAACCCAATTTATTTTAGAGTAGCTAAAGGCGGAGATCCTATATGCACAAATAAATTGTACAAAAAATTTATTACCGGAAAAATATATACTCACGGTAAAGGTGAAATAATTTTATTTACTACCGGGATTTGTTTAAAAATTGCACTTGAAATTCAAAAAGAACTGTTAACAAAAAATATTAATTTAAAAGTTGCTCACGTCCCAACTTTAAAACCATTAAACAAAAAAAATTTTTTAAATATTACCAAAAATTCAAAATATCTATTTTCAATAGAGGAACATAGTATTGTTGGTGGTCTTGGTACAATATTAAGTGAATTATTAGCTAAAAATTATCCAAAAAAATTAAAAAAATTCAAACCTATAGGTTTACCCGATGAAAATTTGAAAGGTTACGGAAGACAACATAACCTAATGCAAAAGTACGGTATTGACATAAAAAATTGTTTAAAACAAATTATTAAGGTAATTAAAAAGTAATGGGAAAAAAATTATTTTTAGTAACAAAATTACATAAGTCTACAAAGCGTAATTATCTTCAGAGAATGGTTAATCAAAAAGTATTATGCATGAAAAAAGCCAGAAAATTTGAAATCGATTATTGGGACGGTAAAAGAAAATATGGATATGGCGGATATAAGTATATTCCTGGAAGGTGGAGCGGGGTAGCAAAAAAATTGATAGAAAAATATAAACTTAATAATAAATCCAAAATCTTAGATGTTGGCTGTGGTAAAGGTTATGTCTTGTATGAAATAAAAAAAATCTTACCTGAAGTCGGTATTTATGGATTTGATGTTTCAAAACACGCGCTCAAAAATTCAAAAAAAGAAGTTAAGGATGCACTTTTTATACATGATGCTAGAAAAAAATATCCATTCAAAAATAATTTTTTTGATCTAGTGATCTCTCTCGCTTGTTTGCACAATCTAAAAATACATGAATTAGAAAAATCAATTAAAGAAATACAGAGAGTATCTAAAAAAGCTTATATTATGGTCGAAGGGTATAGAAATAATAAAGAATTATTTAACCTTCAATGTTGGGCTCTTACTGCTGAAACTTTTTTTGATGATAAAGAGTGGATATGGTTATTCAAGAATTGTGGGTATAAGGGTGATTACGAGTTTATATATTTTGAATAAATATGAAAAATTGGAAGCAAAAACCTAAATCAGTATTTTTTTCAAAAAAGAAAGAGGAATTATTTTTGATAAATTCAAAAAAACTCAACTTACTTAAATTAAAAAAAAACCAAAAAGATTCGAAAAGTAGAATTTGTGTTCACAACAATAACAATGATCTTATTCATGAAATGTTTGTTTTTCATAAAAGAGGGGCATATGTGAGACCACATAAACATTTTGTTAAACTTGAGTCTTTTATGATTTTAGAGGGAGAAGTTAAACTAGTGATATTTTCAGATAAGGGTAAAATTATCAAAAAAATTAATATGGGTGACCCTAAATCTGGGAAACCTTTTTTTTATAAAATGAAAAAAAATTTCTACCATACTCAAATAATTAAAAGAGATACATTATTTAAAGAAGTAACCAGGGGACCTTTTAGAAAAAATAAAACACATATGGCAAAATGGTCACCTGAGAGCAAGAACTTAAAAGAAGTAAAAAAATTCTTAAAGTTTTTAAACAGTCATTAAAATAAATAAAACAAAAGATGCAACTTATCCAAATTAACGTCCCTGTTTTTAGACATTCAGATTTTAAAATAATTGCAAAAAAGGCATTTATAAAGAAAACAAAAGATTATTATATTAATTGTTCAACAAATTTAAAAAAAACTAATAAAGAATTTAAAACCAAAAAATATAGCTTAGTTAATTTCGACGAGTCAAAATTTTATAGCAAGTCAAAAAATAAAAAATTAACCCGAAGTGAAATTTTATCGAGTATTATTCTCAAAAATTTTAAAGACAAAAATATTCAGATTTTAGATTATGGATGTAATAAAGGATATTTACTCAAACAACTTAAAAAAAAAAATTACAAAAATTTATCTGGATTTGATTTGATCAATTATTACGAAAAGTATCTTAAACGTAATAATATTGAATATTTTAACCAAACTAAAAGAATTAAAAAAAAGTTTGATCTAATTATATTTAGTCACTCAATATCTTACGTAAATGATATAAAAAATCTTTTTAAAAATATTAAAAAAATTCTAAAATCTAAATCTTATATTTTAATCAATTTGCAGAATATAAATAAAAGACCTTTAAATTTTTTATACGGTGATCAAAAATATCATTTTAATAAAAATATGGTAATTAATTTTTTTGGCAAAATAGGTAATCTTAAATTTATTAACAACGATATTTTAAATCACGAATTTATTATTATTTTAAAATTGAATAACAATTTAAAAAAAAAAATTCGAAAAACAAGAGAAAATGATGAGATAAAAAGATTAAAAATGATAATAAAAAAGATTAAAAAAATTGAATATAGATGTAATGTATTTGGAAAAAATCTTTTAAGTGCTTTATGTGTTTCGCTTTTAGGTAATAAGATTCAAAATATAGTTACCGAACGATCGAAATCAAATTTTTTTAATAAAAAACCTATATCTTTTTCAAAACATTTGAAAACAAGTATCCCCTTATTAATGTCTAGTAAAAAAATATTAAAAAAATTTTCTATTAAAAATAATTTAAAAAACTCTAATAATTTTGTCTGTATTTAATCTTTTATTTTTAGTACCAAATTTGTAAAATTATATGAAAATTCCTTTTTTAAAATTAAATGAAAAAAATGTTAATCACAAAAAAAAGCTCTTAAGCAGGCTTAATACGATCCTTAATCACGGAAAAATTTTAAATGGGCCAGAAGTAAGTGAGTTTCAAGATAAGCTAGCACGATATTTAAAAGCTAAGTATGTAGTTGGTTTAAGTTCAGGTAGTAGTTCTTTATATTTGTCTCTTAAAGCCCTGGGAGTTGGTAAAGGCGATCAAGTTATAACAACCCCTTTTACTTGGATAATAACAATTAACGCAATTCTAGAAACTGGGGCAATACCCGTATTTGCAGACATTAAAAATGACTTTAATATTGATCCAATAAAAATCAAAAAATTAATTAACTCTAAAACTAAGGCAATAGTTCCAGTTCACATAGGGGGACATATGTGTGAAATGAGCAAAATAAGCAAAATAGCTAAAGAGCACAAATTAAATATAATTGAAGATGCTGCCCAAGCTATATGCGGTTCATTAAATGGCGTGAAGGCAGGTAAATTTTCATCAGTCGCTTCCTTTAGCTTAAATCCAATGAAAGTTTTAAACGCTTATGGTGAGTGTGGTTTTATATCAACTGATAATCAAAAACTTAAAAAAAAAATTGAAATTTTAAGACATGCTGGAACAGAGCCAGACCTAAGAAAAATTAATATTAATAATTGCGTTAATAGCTCCCTTAATCATAAAATTGATACGATACAAGCATCGTTTGTTATTGAAAATTTAAAAAATCTTCATAATAAATGGCTTAAAAGAGATTTAATCGCAAGAAAATATGATTTAGAGCTCAGCAATGTTCTACAAACGCAAAGTTATCATAAAAATGAAAAACATGGGAGATATTTATATATCTCAATCTCAGAGGATCGTAACAGGTTATATGATTATTTAAAAAAGAAGGGAATTGAATGTAAAATTTTTTATTCACCATTAGCTTGTGATGCACCTATATTTAAAAATAAATATAAGGATCAGGTTCCAGTATCACGAGGTTTATTGAAGAAAAGTATTAGCTTACCTCTTCATGAGAATTTAAAAATAAAAGAAGTGGACTACATAATCAAAATGGTAAAAAATTTTTATAATTAAAATGAAAGAGTTATATAAAAAAAATACTAAGTGCAGGCTCTGTAAAAGTAATAAAATAATTAAAATTGTTTCAATTGGAGATAGTCCGATATCAGAAAAATATACAACAGATAAAAACATAAATAAAAAACAGGATCTTGTTCCTCTTGACTTATATCTTTGTAATGAGTGTTTTCATGTTCAATTGATAGATATAGTAAATCCCGATTATTTATGGAGTGACTTTACATTTAAAACCTCAAGAAATAAAAAAATTGAAAACCATTATGAAAATTATGTTAAAGAAATTATTAAGCTTGTTAGAAAGACAGATATTAAATTTGTTGTAGATGTAGGCAGTAACGATGGTACTTTACTAGAAATTTTTAAATCAAAAAAAATTGAGAAAATTCTTGGGATCGATCCTGCTTCAAACATTGTTATGGAGGCAAATAAAAAAGGAATTCCAACCATTACCGGATATATGAATAAAGCAAATTCTCAAAAAATCTTATCTCAACACGGAAAAGCAGATATTGTCACAGCCAACAATGTTTATGCTCACGTAAACGATTTTGATGATTTAACTCTGTCTATAAAAAATATTCTTGATAAAAATGGAGTCTTTGCATTTGAAGTTTCGTATTTATTAGATGTAATCCAAAAAAAACTACTAGGAACAATTTTTCATGAACATTTAAGCTATCATTCTCTTGGCCCTTTAATAAAATACTTTAAAAAACAAGGATTAGAAATTTTTCATGTTGTTAAAAATAATTTACAGGGTGGATCAATAATTTGTTATTCTCAACATGAGGGTGGACCTTACAAAATTACAAACGATTTAATTCAAATGATTCAAGTAGAAGAAAAATCAAAACTAAATGATATTAATACATATTTAGATTTTGCTAAAGATTTAGAGAAATTAAAACATGATATTAACAAATTAATTGATGAAATAACATTAAAAGGAAAAAAAATTATCGGATTTGGTTCAGCGAGAAGCGCAACAACATTCATAAAATATTTTGATATAGCTAAAAAAATTGATTTTATTTTAGATGATAATAAAGATAAACATGGAAAATACACACCAGGATATCCAATACAAGTTTTCCCTAGCGCGAGTCTTTATAATCTTAATCAGGATTATGTAATTATATTTGCTTGGGAACATTCTTCAAAAATTATAAATAATCACAAAAAATTTTTAGAAGAGGGTGGAAAATTTATAAATATTTTTCCAAACTTAGAGATTATAAGTCAATAAATTTAGCATAAATGTCTTGTACAAGCTGCAGAAGCAAACTGAGCCAAAACCATATTAATTTTGGTAGAAATTATAAATGTAGCGATTTACTAAAATCAACAAACGATATTAAAAATTTTAAAAAATATCCGATCAGCCTTTCATTTTGTTCATATTGTCATTTGGTTCAATTGAAACATTCGATTAAATTCAAAGATATTGTGCCTAAAATAAACTGGATGAAAAATAAAGAGGAAGATAGTTATCACGCGAGTTTTATCGATCATTTAATTAAAAAACAAAAATTGAAAAAAAAAATTAATATTTTAGCAATTTCTCCGTATGACCAATCTTATGTAAATGAGTTAAAAAAAAAAGGATTCAGAAATATTAAAATGCTTAGCCTTAAAAATGATCTTGAAGTTAAAAATCAATATTACGATAGGCAAGAAGTAATACAGAATTTTTTAAACGATAAAAGATCAGTATTCTTTATAAAAAAAAAACAAATAAAATTTGATTTAATAATTTGTTCAAAATTATTAGAGCATTCACAATCTGTAAAAAAAGTTTTATCATTTTTAAGTAAAATATTGAGCCCATATGGTCAAATTTTAATTGATGT
>MDTG01015767.1_pt1 | contig 12538 bp, 13 predicted proteins | sample 811421 | NCBI WGS metagenome assembly MDTG01 (sample SAMN05326645, study PRJNA326480) | marine metagenome | isolation source: seawater | place: Pacific Ocean: South East | collected 2011 | reverse complement strand
TACTGGTAGAAGGCATACTGGTGGCGGCGACAGCGCTTTTGCGCGCTGCCTATGATTGCCTGGTATACGTGGATACTCCGCGGGATGTCAGATGGCGGAGGCGTTTGGACCGTGATCAGCGCGAGCGGGGCCGGGACAGTGCCTCGATCGAGCGCTTTTGGGTGCGTGCTGAGGACACTTTTGAGGAGTGGGGAAGTGCCGCGCTGCCCGAGGCGGACGTGGTGATTGACGGCTCGCAAACGCCGGCGGCTATGATGAGCGAGCTGTTTACGCGGGTATGTCTCGATTAGCGCACTGAGAAGCCTACCCGGCTTTATTGCTCCCGCTGCTTCGCCACCCACTCAAAGTGTTTGGCCAGCGCGGCGTCTTCCCTAAGCCGCTCAAGCGAATTCAGTTCCCTTGCCAGCGTCATCTCGTCGTGCTCGCGGTGGATGCCACGATGGCACAGCCGGCAGACGCGGATGCCGGCCTGAAGTTCCTCCTTCGAGAAGTGACGTTTGAAGTGGGCTCGCCGGTGGACTTTCTTTGGAATAAAATGATGAAAGGTGAGGGGAACAGAGCGCCCACAGCAGGCGCAGCGCTCGTTCGGTGCGTGCTTCAGCTTGAAGCCGCCGGCAGAGCCGCCTCAATTGCCGCCCGAATTTTCTTGCTATTGGGCTTATCACCACTAGAGAAGTGACCCACAATCTCTCCGGTGGATGACACAACGTATTTGTTGAAGTTCCAGCGAGGATAGCCGGCTGCCTCTCCGAGACCCCTGAATACCGGGTTGGCGTCGCCGCCTCGAACCGGAGAGGTGGCGAGAACAGGGAAGCTGACCTCGTATTTTTCAAAACAGACCTCTGCAGCGTCGCCCTCGTCGTTGTCCTCTTGAAAGAAATCATCACTCGAGAATCCGAGTACAACAAGACCCCTGTCTTGGTAAGCCTGATGCACCTGCTCAAGCCCTTCAAACTGTCGGGTGTATCCACAATAGCTCGCGGTATTCACGATCAACAACGCTTTGCCTTCGTAAGCCTCGCAAAATTGGATGTTGTCAGTCGAGGCAAGTTGGCGCATGGAGTGGTTGAGAAAATCTGGACATGAAGCGGACACAGTACCGGCAAGCGTGGCAACTGCGATGGCGCTGAGAAGGGCAAGGCGTGACATAGTGCAATAATCCTAATGTTTCAGTTATGTACGCAGCCAGAGCCTCAGTAGATGGGCCATCTGCAGCTCCCGGCGCACCGCATCGGCTCTGTGCATCATGGTGTCAATCACCGACTAGCGCAGTTTCGAAGAACGTGGAGAGCGTTTTGCGAGTCCATTCGGGGTGGCACGGATGAGCCGCGACGTGTGATCCCCACGCCTCTTTACCATCCAGACAGCGAGAATCTGGGGGAATAGATGGCACTTTTTTCATCGTAACAAACGGATTCTCGGCGGCGAGCTGCGTCGCATAATCTGACCGGGTAACAGGATCGTCCCAGTCCTGTATCAATAGTATGGGGAGGTTGATCTGCGCCCCGAGCGCGAGCGGACTGCGCTCACCGTGCGGCAGTTGATACTTTGCGATAGCAGATCGTGCGGCGACTTCAAAAAGTGGAGCAGGGATACCGGTGGTAACGCGAGCAGCCTGTTTCAAGCTGTCCAGCACGTCCAGCTGGGGATCCAGCAAGATGGCAGCGTCGATCGACAGCCCGTTATTGATCGCATGGATGAGAGTGCTTCCCCCCATCGATGCGCCGAGCGCGATCCTCGGTAATTTACTGAGCTGATTTTGGTCTAGCCAGTTTGCCGCAGCGCCCACGTCAGGCCACTCTTTGGCGCCCATCCCCAGCATGCCGTCCGTGATGCCAGAGTTTCCATGGTTGCGCAGGTCCATGGTAATCACTGATACCCCCATGTCATGAAGGGTGCGATAGAAATCCAACGAACCTACGAATTGAGATATGCGGTTGGAGCCCGCCCCGTGCACAAATATCAGCTCGGCCCGTGGCGAATCTGCCGGAATCCACCACCCTTCCAGCAACAAGTCCTCGCTGGGGATGCGGATCGTTTCGAAAACCAGCCCGCGACTGCTGGGATCCTGATCAACTCGATAGGGAGTGGCTGTGACCAAGTAGGGCGGTACCCACAGTATCGACAATAGAGCCCATGCAAAAAATGCCACGGAAACGCCAGCCAAGCCTCTCTTCATGCGTTAAACATGGGGTATCTGGATCAAGCGGAGAGGATTCGGCGCAGCCAGCTGTCTTCGTGTTTTTGCTGTTCGCGTAACAATAAGAGCTGACTGATTTCGCCCTCTATCGCCTTGGCAAATTTGCGCCTCAGCGTGCCCAGTTGACGAGTCGATAGCGTCTGCCCTTGATAAGCGCTGAGATTGATGGGCTTGCCGATCGAAAAGTAGGTGCTTTTTGGCTTTGGCAGCAGGCTGCCCAACATCCCAGTGGGAATGGGTGGCACTAGATCGCTCCTGAGATCTGCGGGCAACATGCCGCGCTTGCTGAGCCAGCGCACTAGCTGTGAGTTGACCAGCGTCTCTGACGAGACAGCATGGTCGTAATATTCATCCGGGCCGACAGACGCGATCGGCACCACTGTATAACCTGCCGCCGCAGCCAGCCTCACAAAGCCATAGCGTTGCTTCCACTGGAGCTGGTAGCGGGCTTCCGGTGGCTTTACGGACTCATAAGCGCCACCGGGGTATAGTAAAAGATCGTCACCCCGCTCCATGAGGCGCTCCACGATGGGTGCCTGCCCCGACACGCCGCCCATGGCGTGAGCCACGGCGGCATAATACGGATTAGCAAATAATGATTTATCACCGAGACCTTTCACGTAACGGCCGTGGTCGTAGTGTAAGTAGAGATGGAAGAGCGCGGCGTCAATCGCCATAAAGGCATGGTTGCCTATGAATAGCGCTGGCCTGTCAGGCAGGTTTTCCAGTCCGACGAAGCGAGGCTTGAACCACGCTCTGGCGAGTCCGGCAGCTGCTGCGACCTGAGGGGCAACGGGCACACTGAAGCGCGATATATATCTGACGTAGGCATCAGGCTCCGTTTGCGGGCAGGGCGCTTGTTTCAGCATAGTATTCGCTCTAGTCGATGCGGGCGAGCTTAGCAAAACTTCGTTACTATTCTAGCGGCATTTTTCCTGCCACCTCTGTCCGTCGCTGTGAGCACCATGTCGCAATTCGTCCTGAAACACTGGCTGTTATTGGCCTATCTTGTTTTCGTCTGGGGCTTTGCCTTTGCTTTGATTGCGGTCGCGCTCGCATCCTTTCATCCGGTCTTTATTGTTTGGGGACGGTTGTCCATGGGCGCCCTCGTGATGTGGTGCGTGTGGCGGTGGCGAGCCACGGATGGGACGATGGGTCGTGAGTGGATACCGAGACTCACGGTGCTGAGTCTCACCGGCAATATCATTCCTTTTTCTTTAATCGCGTGGGCCGAGCAAACCGTTCCCTCGGCGGAGGTGGGCATTCTGATGGCGCTGATGCCGATTGCGACGTTACTGCTCGCGCACTGGCTGCTCGAGCATGAGCCCCTGACCTGGCGTCGATTTTGTGGGGTGGTCGCGGGCTTTGTCGGTGTCGCATTGCTGGTAGGTGAAGATCTGTTGGTCGAGTCGACGCGGGGGCAATTGCCTGGACAACTTGCGGCCCTCGGGGCCACCCTAAGTTATGCCTTCAACGGCGTCTACGCCAAAAGGCTTCCTGCAGCTGACCCCGTTGGGCTTTCTTTGGGAAGTCTTCTGGTAGGCGCCGCACTCCTTTTTGGGCCGGCTTTATTCCTGCAGATCAGTGCTGTCGGGCTGGCGCCCTCTGCAGAGGCTATAGGTTCACTGCTTATGCTGGGTGTTCTGGCCACAGGTGCGGCGACATGGTGCTATTTTGTAGTCGTGACCGAACGCGGGCCGGGGTTTTTATCGACCATAAACTATCTGATCCCGGCGGTGGCATTTGCTGCAGGTACCGTATTTCTCGCCGAGCCATGGGGCGTGGAGCATCTGCTGGCACTGGCTCTCATTTTGCTGGGGGTGGCGCTAATACAGGTTCGCAAACCTTGACAGGCGGGGTTGGTGGCGGTGGACTGCCGTCCTAAGCTAACTCGAAACGCTCTCTCAAAAATCGCGCGACACCGTCTTCATCGTGGTGTCCGATAACCTGATCGGCAGCCTCCAATATCATTGAATCAGCGTTGGCGGGAGCGTAGCACTCGCTGGCGCAGCGGAACATGCTCAGATCATTGTCGCCATCGCCGAATGCAATGACGTGTTCTATGTCGAGTTCTGAGCGGAGGTGGTTGATCGCGTTACCCTTGCTTCCCATGCTGTGGTGGATGTCGATCCAGTGCAGCGCAGGTTCTTTGGTAGCGTGTTCACCTATCTCGCGTTCGTGGACAGCGATACCGGAGTAGGCAACGAGGTGATCCTCATCGGAGATGCTGGCTTGAACACGTTCCACAGCCTGGGCGCCCCCGAGGGAAAAGACGTTGATGACGTTGATCTCATCGGGCATCTCGCTCAGCGGTGCAAGCGGAAGGTGCCGCTCGGCTTCGAACAGGTCGGCCAGCTTATATTCGCTGCGGCTCTTTAACGGGCCGTGGAACAGCGCGTGCTTCTGGCCTGGCTGCAGGGCAAAAACGAAGGGTGTTAGGTCATTTAGAGTGAAGGCCGCCAGTACATGCCACATCTCCTCACGCGTTAAGAGGTGATGGTGAGAATATCGCGCCTCCGCCGGCGACCAGATAATCGCCCCGTTTTTTAGGATCATCGGTAACGTGAAATGATGATCCTTCAGGGGGGCCGTAGCCGCCTGCAGGGTTCTGCCGGTCGCGACGGTGTAAGGGATGTTGCGGACCCGCATCATCGTAAGTGTATCGGCAGTGTAGGTGGACACTCTGGAGGTCTTGTCCAGCAACGTGCCATCGAGGTCAAAGACCACCAGCGTCACACTATCGCTCCCAGGGCATGCCGTCTCTGCAGTGACCTAACCCCATCAGTGCTCGGTGACGACAAGATCTGATACCAGTGAGTCCCTAATTGCTTGCGGGACCTCATACCGCTCAATCTGGTAGCTAGGGTGATCGATACCCGCATAGAGCGTTGCGCCATCTTTAAGTGCGTTGATTTGCTCAGGCGTGACTTCAAAACGCATGAAGTGCACCGACGCGGTTTTATCAGCGGTGGTGCGGTCAAGGTCTTCATCCGCAATGGGTAAGATACGATCCATGTTGCCAACTTGAAGCCATACTTGGTCTTCAATGCCAATCATTTCGCCCAGACGTACGGCACGCTGTGCGGGGTCTGGTATCTCAATCATGAATGTGGCTTTCCAGTTATGACCGTCGGGAATTAGCGGATTGTAGGCGTTGAGCTCCTCCTCAATTCCTTCGGCCTCGAATACTCGCTCAATGCGTAACATTTCCTGGATCTGGTACCGAATGGTCGTTGCATCTTCAAAGTAAAACCTCACGTGCTCACCCATCGCCAGCTGCCGATTCTTCTTGTGCGCCATGACTTCGGTGCGAAAGTCGGTGCGCTTTGTTGCGTATTCTTCAAGGCTCCACAAATCATCTCGTGTTAGATGTGTCATCTCTTATTCCTCGGATAAATTCAACGATGTCTAGTGTAAGGGATTAGAGGCCGTATGCTTCACGCAAGAGTGTCATGGGGTGCTCTGCATGACTAACGCTACTGGCGAGGTGCGCAATATGTTCACCGGCCATCGGGCAGTCACTGATGAATCGATCGGGCGCCTGCTCATCGACCTTGCGCACGGTTGGACGCGCAATTTTGACAGATTTGTCGCGGGTTTCCTTTTTGACGGCGTAGGTCCCATCGTGTCCTGAGCATCGCTCGTAAGCTGTCACGTCGGACTCGCTGACAAGATTCAGTACGTCCCGTGTTTTCAGACCAATATTTTGAACCCTTTGGTGACAAGCTACCTGATAGGCGACATTACCCAAGGCCGCTTTGAAGTCAGTATTCAACGCATCACCCTTGTGTCTCGCCCACAGATACTCGAAAGGATCAAAGAATGCTTGTTGGACCTTGATCACGTCGGGATCATGCGGATACATGAGCGGCAGTTCCTGCTTGTACATGAGGACACATGATGGAATCGGAGCAGTGAGATCATAGCCTTCATCCACCAGTTTGGCTAAAACCGGAATATTAGCTTGCTTCAGGGCGTCAACGCTGTCGAGATCCCCGAGTTCGAGTTTGGGCATGCCGCAACACTTCTCCTTTGGCACGATATCGATGTGGATCCCGTTGTGCTGAAACACCTTGAGGAAATCTTCGCCAATATCTGGGCTGTTGTAGTTCCCGTAACAGGTGGCGTAGAGCGCAACTTTTCCTGTCGTGTTACCAACAGGCCTAGGTTCTTGGGGCTGCAACAACGGCTTGACCCGCTTGCGGAGCGTTTTGCTATGCAGTTTGGGTAGCGGCGCTTCGTGATGAATATCCAGCCCCGCCGACAACGCTTTTCTGAATACACCCGTGTTGTTCAGCGCGTTGACCGTGACGTCAACGAGGGGGATCGAGGTTGTGGACAGCAGCTTGTCAGTGCTCGTGAGTGTGCGATCTCTCAGCGACGCACCCCGATCTTTAAATTTCTGGGCTTTTGCTCGCAACATCAGGTGCGGGAAGTCCACGTTGAATTCATGCGGCGGCACGTACGGGCACTTCGTCAGGTAACATAGATCACACAAATAGCATTGCTCCGCGACCTTTTCGTAGTCCGCTTTGTCCACTCCGTCGACTTCCATTGTGTCGGATTCGTCAATCAGGTCGAATAATGTGGGGAAGGCGTCGCAGAGACTGACGCAACGTCGGCATCCATGGCATACATCAAACACGCGCTCCAGTTCATCGCTGAGTGATGCCTTGCTCCAAAAGTCCTCACTCTTCCAATCCAGTGGATGCCGAGTGGGCGCATCGATACTGCCTTCTCTCATGATGTAACAAGCTCTTCGTAGTGAATGGGTTGGGTCAACTGCTCTCGGTGAATACGCGCGCTGTTGGATGCTGTATCAGACTGCCGTGTTAACGGTGGACAGAAAAAAGAAGGGGAGCGACATCGCTCCCCTCGGTGTTGATGCACGCCGGCGCGTTATCAGGCGTCGAGATTATCCAGGGCTTTCTGGAAGCGATTAGCGTGGCTACGCTCAGCCTTCGCGAGTGTCTCGAACCAATCAGCGATTTCGTCAAAACCCTCGTCGCGAGCAGTCTTGGCCATGCCCGGGTACATGTCGGTGTACTCGTGAGTCTCACCTGCGATAGACGCTTCGAGGTTCTTTTTGGTATCGCCCATTGGGAGGCCCGTAGCGGGATCACCCACTGCCTCGAGGTACTCAAGGTGACCGTGGGCATGGCCCGTTTCACCTTCCGCGGTTGAACGGAAAACCGCCGCGACATCGTTGTAACCCTCAACGTCTGCCTTAGAGGCGAAATACAGGTATCGGCGGTTAGCCTGCGATTCACCCGCGAACGCGTCTTTTAGGTTTTGCTCCGTAGCGCTGCCTTTCAGTTCCATTTCATACTCCTTGAGGTATTTCTATGTAAGGTCTCTTCCCAGTATGCGCCGGGAAAGTACCGTTGGATCAATATACCGGCGTGTCCGGATTTTGGCTTACTGAAAAACTAAAAAAAACTGATCGAGAAAATCGATTCATGTAATCTGCTCCCGATCGAGCTTGGAGGGCTCATGCGTCAACCTACCTTGAGGCAACTCCGCTATCTGTGCGCAGTTGCAGAGCATCAGCACTTTGGTCAGGCGGCCAGTGCCTGTCATGTCAGTCAAAGTACGCTCAGTGCCGGTATTGGTGAGCTTGAAGACGCGCTGGGCGTAAGTCTGGTGGAGCGTAACAACCGTCGCGTGTTTCTGACGCTGTTGGGCGAAGAGGTCGTAGAGCGAGCCAGGGACCTGCTGGTCAACGTCGAGGACATGATCTCCCTTTGCGCCGGAGCAGGAGCCCCTTTCCAGGGGCGTATGCGGATGGGGGTGATTCCCACAGTGGCGCCTTATCTTCTCCCTGATCTGCTTGGCCAGATACGCATCCGTCATCCGGCCTTTAAGCTCTTCATTCGCGAGGATCTCAGCCGGGCCTTGGTCGACAGCTTGCTCGCAGGGGAGTTGGACGTCTTGCTCTTGGCGCTGCCGTTCCCGGCGGAGCAGGTTGAGACGATGTCGCTCTTTGAGGACGACTTTTTTTTGGCCTGTCTCGACAGTCACCCATTGGCGACGCGCAGAGTTCTGAAAAGTGCGGATTTGAAAGGGGAGTCGCTTCTGCTCCTTGAAGAGGGCCATTGCCTGCGTGATCACGCTCTAGAGGCGTGCAAACTGAGGGACTCTCAGGTTGCCTTGCCCTATCAGGCGACAAGCTTAGCGACCATTGTCCAGATGGTGGCCAATGATATTGGCGTGACGCTGCTACCCAGCATGGCAGTCAAGGCGGGTATCATCGGCGACACCGCGCTGAAAGTCAGAGCATTCGACCAAGCGGGCGTGACGCGCAAGATTGGCTTGATGTGGCGCAGAAAGACGCCGCGGAGAGTGGAGTTCCGCCAGCTTGGCGAGTTGATTGCGGGTTTAGCCGAGACCTAATGGGGTGGCATCTGCCACTAGCGGCGGCGGCCTTTTCCTCTCTGCTCGCCGGAGTGTTGGGTGCGAAGCGTGCGGTTTTCTGTTTTGACGACGCGATGCCTTTTCGGCGGCTGCCGGGGGGGGATCAGGTGCGTAGCGCCATTACCGATCAGGTCACGACGCCCCATTTGCTTGAGAGTCTTGCGCAGTAACGGCCAGTTTTCCGGGTCGTGGTAACGCAGAAACGCTTTATGGAGGCGCCTTTGACTGAGCCGCTTAACGGTTCCCATCTTATCGCTGTTGCGGCGCAGTCTCTGCAGAGGATTGAAACCAGTGTGGTACATGGCAGTCGCTGTCGCCATGGGGGAGGGGTAGAAAGTCTGTACCTGATCTGCTCGGAACCGATGTTTCTTGAGCCATACCGCCAGCTCCATCATATCCTCATCTGTGGTGCCTGGGTGCGCAGCAATAAAATAGGGGATGAGGTACTGCTTCTTTCCTGCTTCTTTGGAGAAGCGTTCAAACATCTCGGCGAAGCGGTCGTAGCTGCCGATGCCTGGTTTCATCATCTTTGAGAGCGGTCCGGATTCGGTATGCTCTGGCGCGATCTTGAGGTAGCCCCCGACATGATGCGTCACCAGCTCGCGCACGTATTCCGGGCTTTCCACCGCGAGGTCGTAACGCAATCCCGAGGCAATCAATACCTTTTTGATGCCCTCCGTTTCTCTTGCCTTTCGATAGAGATTAATAAGGGGTGTGTGGTCGGTATTCAAATTTTTGCAGATGCCCGGATACACGCAGCTGAGTTTCCGGCAGGCGGCCTCGGTCTCTTTGTCATTGCAGGCGAGGCGCCACATGTTGGCGGTGGGCCCGCCGAGATCTGAGATGATGCCGGTGAACGCGGGGCTGGTGTCACGGATGCGCTCCACCTCTCGAATGATCGAGTCTTCAGAACGGCTTTGTATGATGCGACCCTCGTGCTCCGTAATAGAGCAAAAAGTGCAGCCTCCGAAGCAGCCCCGCATGATATTGACCGAATGTTGAATCATCTCCATCGCAGGCACCGCGGCGTCTCCGTAGGCAGGATGAGGTAGCCTCTGGTAAGGAAGTTCGAACACCCAATCAAGTTCTTCGGTTTCCAGTGGTATGGGCGGCGGATTCAGCCAAACCTCGCGATCCCCGTGTGCTTGGATCATCGGTAATGCATTGTGCGGGTTAGTCTCTTTGTGGAATACCCTGGACGCGTGCGCATACAGTACCGGGTCCTCCGCTACGGCTTCTGCAGAGGGGAGACGAATGGCATGTGTATCGGGCTTTGGGCTCGCCATCAGGCGGACAGGCTCGGGCTTGTCTGCGGGTGTCCCGGTCTGATTTTCTGCACAAGGCTCCGGTTCCATACCTTCATAAGGATTATGGTGCGGTTCAATTGTCCCGGGTTGGTCCACCGATGTGGAATCGATCAGTAGTCGGCCCTCGGGTGGTCGGTTGGTTAAAAATGCGGTGCCTCGGATGTCGGTTAGCTGAGAAATCGCATGGCCGTTGGCAAGTTGATGCGCCACTTCCACGATCGCTCGCTCGGCATTACCGAAGACGAGTAGGTCGGCGCGGCTGTCGAGCAGAATGGACCGCCGGATTCGGTCACTCCAATAGTCATAGTGCGCAATTCGGCGCAGACTTGCCTCTATGCCGCCAATGACGATTGGCACGTCTTTGTAGGCCTCTCGCAACCTTTGGCTGTAAACCGTCACGGCTCTGTCGGGCCTCTTGCCCGCTGTATTACCAGGGGTATACGCGTCGTCGTTTCGTCGCTTCTTGTCTGCGGTGTAGTGATTGATCATGGAGTCCATGTTGCCGGCGGTCACACCGAAGAATAGGTTCGGCCGGCCCAGAGCCTTGAAGGGCTCAGCCGAGCGCCAGTCCGGCTGCGCAATCATGCCGACCCGAAAACCCTGCGCCTCCAGGACACGGCCGATGACGGCCATGCCAAAGCTGGGATGATCGACATATCCGTCTCCCGAGATAATGATGATGTCGCAGCTATCCCAGCCCAGCTCCGCCATCTCATCCTGTGACATGGGAAGCCAATGCGCAGGACCAAAGCACTCTGCCCAGTGCTTTCGATAATTAAATAGCGCGGTGGGATTATTGCTCATTGCGTTCGGCGCGCTGTCTGATTTCGATTGGTACGTCTAGCTCGGTCCCGCAATATTTGCAGTGCGTGGCGTCCACGCTGTGGCCTTGTCGTGCACAGACTGGACAGTTCCACGGGAGTGTAAGTAGCGGTCCTTGTCTCTGGTTAACTCTTTCCCAAAGTTCTCGAGTGATGATGGCAGTGGGCACTGCGATAATGCTATATCCAACTAGCATCCCAAAGCCCGCAATGAAACGTCCCGCAGGAGTCTGCGGCACGAGATCGCCGTAGCCCACGGTTGTAATGGTCACAACTGCCCAATAGATACTCATGGGGATGCTCTCGAATCCACTGTTCGAACCCTCAATCACGTACATGATGCAGGCGAACACAATAACCACGAGCATCACCATAAGGAGGAAGACGAAAATCGACCGAGCCGTATTTCTCAGAGCGCTCAATATGTCGTTGAGTTCGGTAAACAGCGACATCAGGCGCAAGATTCTGAATACCCGTACAACCCGAAGAAGACGGACAACCACCAGCGGTGAGGCCTCTGGTGCAAGAATGGCTACATAGGTTGGTAAGATTGCAAGAAGATCTATTACGCCCCAGAAGCTGACTAAGTAAGCCCGTCGTTGTTGGGTGCACCAGACTCGGGTCAGATACTCCGCAGTGAAAATGGCGGTAAAAAAGATTTCGCAACGCCACAAGACGACTCGGTACTCAGCGTGCAAGCGTGGTACGGAATCAATAACGACCACAGCGACACTACTTAGGATCAAAAAAAGTAGCGCAATGTCGAAGTTTCGGCCCGCGGTGGTGCTGGTTCCGAAGATGATCACCTCGAGCCGATGGCGCCATCCCTGCTCCACGGGTGGGGTGTTGTCGGCCAAGTGATCGTTAGTGTTCAAAGCAATGGCTCAAGTGTTTGCCAGACACTCTCCATGATAACGGGTTGCGCCTCCGCCGTGGGGTGAATGCCATCAGGTTGCATCAGGTTTGCGTCTAGTGCTACCGAGGCCAAAGGAAAGTCAGCGAGCATCGCGTTGTTACTCTCTGCCGCCTCGGAAAAGCTGGCCCTAAACGCATCGGTATAGAATTTTCCGAAATTCGGCGGTATTTCCATGGGTACCAACAACACCCGGGCCGCAGCCTCCTCTGAAAATCTGACCAGATTTTTGAGGTTGTCACGCAGCTGCTTAATCGGGTAACCCCTCAAACCATCATTGCCTCCCAATTCAATAATCACAACCTTGGGCGCGTGGGCGATCAGCAGATCCGGTAGGCGCCGCAAGCCGCCGGCGGAGGTCTCACCTGATATACTAGCGTTGACCACCCGGTACGTGGGGTGCTCTTCTTCAAGACGTGCTTCCAGTAACGACACCCAGCCCTGCTCGAGTTGCATGCCGTAAGCGGCACTAATGCTGTCACCCAATACCAACAGGGTATCGCGGGCGTGGGCCGTGGTAGCCAGTAGGCAGTAGGTGACCGCCAGCAATCCAAGCCCACCCGTTAGCCGTAATCGTGGGGCGAGGGCCCTCAGAATGATCAAAGTCAGTCAACTCCTAAAAACGGTTTCCACCGCGGATGGCGACCTCAATATCTTGCGCGGCATCGATCTCGAAATCGACCCAGGTGCTTCCGCCGCGATTGTGGGTGCCTCGGGCTCGGGTAAGTCTACCTTGCTGGGGCTACTCGCGGGGATGGATGTGCCGTCTGGCGGAGAGATATGGCTGGACGGCGAGTCGCTCACCGAACTTGACGAAGATCAGCGTGCCAGGTTGCGTGCGGAAAAAGTGGGATTTGTTTTCCAAAGCTTTCAGTTGCTGCCG
>MDTG01011938.1_pt1 | contig 12539 bp, 12 predicted proteins | sample 811421 | NCBI WGS metagenome assembly MDTG01 (sample SAMN05326645, study PRJNA326480) | marine metagenome | isolation source: seawater | place: Pacific Ocean: South East | collected 2011 | reverse complement strand
TATCCTTTTCCTGTAAGGTTGATAAGAACGTGTTTAATTGCGCATGTAGAAATTGTTGCCAAAGGCTTTGGTCAGACATTGTTCACCCCTTCTTCTTCTGGTCTCTCATATTACCTCAAAAACCAAATAGAATAAAAGCGTTACTAGTAACGCTATTTGTATTGCGTATCACTGTGCTAAGAATAAGATATAAACAAAGCGTTACTAGTAACGCAAAAGAGATTTCTTGATCTGCCCTCTCCCCTGCTCTATTATTCAATATAAGTCGAATTATCTTAAATAATAAAAAAGAGCGAATTTATGTCCTCCATGCTAATTCATGTCGATAATGTACCGATGGCGATCGCAGAGTCAGATCGCGAACGCGTCATAGAGAATTTACGTGAATTAAAAGATGACGTATGGGAGCTGAAATCAGAAAATACGAAACGGGCCTATCAGTACGACTTCAATCAGTACTTGGCGTTTTGCAAAGATAACGCACTGCCGGCTATGGCCAGCGATGTTAATGTGACTAAAGCAACGTGTCGTGCCTATCTAGACTACCTGATGTCGACCAAACTGAAGCATCACACCATACGCCGTAAAATTGCTTCAGTGCGCTATTTCATTGGGGTAAGCGAATTACCGGACCCGTGGAAACAGTCAAAACTCTTTGCCGAATACACTAATCACAAGATAAACCAAAAGCCCAGCCGCCAGTCTCAAGCAGTACCAATGCGCCTTGAAAACATCGATGCTATCAATGCAAAACTCGATACGGATTCTCTGATTGGTTTACGTGACGCCGTCATCTTTAACACGGCCATTGATACCATTTTCAGGGCGTCAAATCTTCTGGCTATCGACCTGGTGCATATCGATTTTAACAAGCAGCGCATCTTCGCCCCGCGCTCTAAGACCGATAAATCAGGCAAAGGTCAGTATGGCTACATTTCAAAAACAACTATCGAGCTCATCGATAAATGGCTTACCTTGACCGGTATTATCGATGGCCCTTTATTGAGAAAACTATCGCCTAAGCAAACTGTGCAAGATTCAGCGATGCAATATCATGCATTATTGGCCAGATATAAAAACTTAGCGTCAATACTCAATTTAGAATTCAAACCAAGTTGTCATAGCACGCGGGTTGGTGGCGTAGTGACAATGTTTGAGCGGGGTGTCTCGTTAGATCAAATTCAAAAAGCCGGTGGGTGGACAAGTTCAGCGATGCCGATGCATTACGGTGAAGAATTAGATGTAACGAAAACAGGTATGGCGAACGTAAGGTAACCTTCATTATTCTTAAATTAAATGTATTTATATATGTACATTATTGCTAAATAATGCTATTTGTATAAATATAGATACATCTATAGTTTGAATAATGAGCAGAGAATCTATCGGCAATCAACTAAAGGCAAAACGAAAACATCACCGCATGAGTCAGGATGATGTTGCCAAAAAACTCAAGACAGGCCGTCCCCGAATCTCACAAATTGAGAACGGCCGTTATCAGGGATCACTGCAACTGCTTGAGCGCTACTTAACTCTAATGGACTTAGAGTTAACAGCCATCCCCACTAATCACCGCCCGAAATTTGATGAGCTTGGGGCCATTTACGATGACGACTAATTTAATTCTCGCAAGTTTACCCGAACAGGTTCTCCGACTGAGCGTTCATGTGGCCGGACAATCGTCTGGTATCTTAAATCGGACGGCCCAATTTAGCTATACGTATACTAATGAAGATTTGCCAGTATCGTTAACGATGCCTTACCAACCTGAGTCGTATACGCATGGTGCACTGCATCCAATATTCACGCAGAATTTGCCTGAAGGTTATCTGCGACGGTATATTTCTGAGAAGCTCATACGCTATGCTAACGTCGATGATATGTACTTACTGGCGCTTATGGGGGAGAAAGGCATAGGCCACTTATCTTATGATGCTGGTATCGCCTTGCCAGAGCCAGACCCCATTGCCATTGATGACATACTGCACTGGTCTGGCAAAGAAAGTTTATTCCCTCAACTACTCAACCGCTACTACTTAAATGGTATGGCATCCGGCGTTCAGCCTAAGGTAGTGGTATCCCGTTCGACTCTCTTACAACAAGACGTTATTGTTAAAACCTTTGATGACGAATTCCCGTTGCTGACAGTCAACGAGTTTGTTTGCATGAAATGCGCTGAGTACTGTGGTCTGGATACCCCCAAGGTATGGCTATCAGATGATTTGCAGCACTATGTGGTAGAGCGCTTTGACGTAGATAATGACGGCAATAAAATGGGTATCGAGGATTATGCTACGCTCATGGGGCGCACTGGAGACCAGAAATATTTAGGTAGTTATGAAAATGTGATGAAGGCAACACACCGCAATACACACTCCCCTGAAGAAGTAGACAAGATGTTTACGCTGATTGCATTTAACTGCTTGATTGGAAACGGTGACGCGCACCTTAAAAACTTTTCATTGCAATACTCCACCAATCAGTCAGACATACGACTTAGCCCAGTGTATGACGTCACTCACACGCTCATCTATCCAACTATTGATAATACAATGGCGCTTAAAATGCGTAAGAGCAGAGCTTTTCCTAAGAGGCGTGATTTAATAGAGTTCGCCTTTAGTGCAGGAATGACACGCTCTTTTGCTGCCAATACAGTCGATAGTATGGCGCAGGGTATCCTCGAGTGCCTGGCTTCGCTGAATGAGGTTTCTTCCATGGACGGATTACGGGAGTCGATAGAGAAGCATGTAAACTCCACGATGGCTAAGCAGAGTGTATATAGTGTCTATCGGCATGATAAGAAGAAAAAGTACCAGTAAATCAGAAAATACGAAACGGGCCTATCAGTACGATTTCAATCAATACCTGGCGTTTTGCAAAGATAACGCCCTGCTGGCCATGTCCAGCGATATCAATGTTACTAAAGAATCACACCATACGCCCAAAAATTGTTTCAGTGCGCTATTTTATTGGGGTGAGCGAATTACCCGACCCCAGGAGACAGTCAAAACTCTTTGCCGAATACACTAATCACAAGATAAGCAAAAAGCACAGCCGCCAGTCCCAAGCCGCGCCCACGCGTCTTGAAAATATCGCTGCTATCATTGCTAAAGTCGATACTGATTCACTGATTGGGTTACGTGACGCCGCCATCTTCAACTCATCGATAAATGGCTTACATTAACTGGTATTGTCGATGGCCCTTTATTGAGAAAACTATCCCCCAAAACAAACGGTGCAAGATATCGCTATGCAATACCCTCACTGTTTTCAGAGCAAAAAAACTAGACGTCCGTTTTACGTCTTGAGCAGCCTAACAACGGGAGTCGGTCAAATGCAGACATTGATTGAATACTGTATAGGGACAGGTTTTATCTGTAATTCGGAAATTGCATGCTTACAACCCAGCTTTGGAAAAATAATAATCCTCTATAGCTGTATTTCGTGTTCAACCAGACTGAAGCTGTACCTTTGCAGGTCCATCTGGAATGCTTGTATATTTAAGCTGTGTTTGTAGTTAGCTGAGACGATTATTTCTTTTAATGTTTTTAGTTCATTGATGCCCATTTTTGCGCCAGCATAAACCCCTTTCAACAACTTTCTTTTATATGGATGTATACCAGCTTTTCTAAAGTTATCTATTACGCGGAACTCGCTTTCATATTCCCAGTCAATGGATTTAGTTAGAAGTAACTTATCTAATTTTTGGCTCGCATTTTCCTTACCTTGTAACACTGGTCTATCGCTTGAATAATTAACTTCTAGAGCTACCAATGAGTTAAGGCGTATTTCAGGTGTTTCAAGAGCCGAACGAGGGCCATACCACTCTGGTTCAAACTCAAGCACAAAGCCAGTATGGTGACGACAGTAATGTGACCACATTAACAAATTGTCTTTATTACTGCTTAAGCTTAAAACTCCTATATCCCTATCCCTTAATGGTGAGAATATTCCACCATCCTGAATATTAGATTTAGCCCGCCGCATCGCTCTAACTCCAGCCATCAATTTATTTGCAGGGGAAAGCTTTTTGTTGTCAGATGCGCGGTAAAGATGCTCTCTCTGATTTTTAATACTTAGGTTAACAAAATCATCGGAGTAAGATGCCAAGCAATCAAAGGGATCATTGAAATCCTTAGGCGATGTAAACTTTAACGTCGCATCGCTTATGGCTTTAAGTGAGCCCTCGTTAAAGTCGAGATACTTATAAAGGCGCTGGGGATTCATATAAGTGTTTCTTACAAGTGATAGATAAAATCGTACTTTACCCGATTCACAACTTTATTTTCTTGTTCTATTTACGGTTTATTTGAATGTCGGAGCAGACCACTAGCGGATGAACTTGTAATATCAGTCTTGGCAAAAAAAGTGGGCAAGAAGACAATGTTTGCAGGTCACCCTTCTTTCAAGTGATAAGTACGCCAATCCCAGTTATTTTCTTGGGAGTAATCCCAAGGTTCTAATTCATCACGAATTAGCGCGCAGAACTTTTCGTTGAACTCATAGCCGTCAAGGGTCTCTGGTCTTGGAAGTATACCTGGGCTGATAATAAAGTGATTAAGCACCCCCTTGTAAAATCCTACATGAGCAGATTTTGGGGCGTCATCAAATATCAGCTCACGTGAACCTTCAGATGCTTTTATCCTAGATGAAAATTTCATGACCTCCTTTTACTTATAACACGGTGGTCAATGGGCCTGAGCATTGAAACGTAACTGGTTCCACTGCACCGCCTTGTTAGCTAAATACATCATCGCCGAACCTCTCATAGTCATCCAGAAAAGCCTGAAATTGCCTAGACTTTATTACCTTTTCAGGATTTTCTCGAATGTATTTATCAAAACTTTCCAAATGCATTTGAGGTATGCGTTGATGCAACTCTATAATTTCGTCAGCCTTTTCGAATATGTAACTTGCCAAGCCATCTGGCCATCTATATTTCTTAGGCGAAAGAACCCCTGAATTAACCGCGATCCGGCTAGATCTAATTGGTTTTACATTTCTAGCTTTGATAACGCCAAGAAGCATAAATGACGGTAGCTTAGTAAAGACGTACTGGTCCGTGCTATTTCCAACTATATCCATGCCCATGATTCTTAGAAAGTATCGATTGATGCTCGGTGGCAGATCTTGGCTATCTGTTGATTCAATTTTCTCCAATGGAAACAAATGTTGCTCATACTGATTTAAGTTATCAGCTTCACTAATCAAATACTTCCTAAGGTGCTCCTGCGCTGCATCAAGTAGTACCTTGCGCTCTCCATCATTCTCATCATTCGGGTTTTTGCTTCTAATGTAAGTTAACGTTCGCCAGCTAAGTGAAGCACAAAACTTAGACATCCAATTACCGTAGCTAGCTACCGACTTTCCTTCATTCACAAACGGATAAAAAACCTTGTTTGCAAACTCGCGCTCCCACCTGGAGAATAGTTGTTCACAATCACCACATAACCAATGCTCTTTAGCAATATCTTGTGCTCTCTTCTGGACTTCATTTTTCTCGCGAATATATCCCGTAACAGAAGTCTTCTTTATCCATTTACCCACAAATTTCGGAATAAAATGACTTTCTCTCAAATCGTCATTCTTGGCACATAGCTTACATATCCCTTTCATTGCACAGTACCCTGATTGCAGCCAACACCGTACTCAGTTGCGTTTTTTACGTCAAATAGAGTAACTCGTAATGTGTTTTTAATTACACAAGAGGGCCACGTTTAACAATAGCCTCATCTGCACCCCGTAAGTAACTGCCAGAAGGCCCAGAAGACTCAAACTCCCATTGATTATCTTTCCACAAAACATTTTCTTTTACTGCTGTTCGGTTGTTTTGATAATACCCAATGCTAAGCTTGGTTTCAGATATGACGTTAAATACATATGCATAAATACCAGACCCAAGTCTTATCCATGTTTTTTCTTTCACTAAAGGTATGACGCTCATAGCATTTCCTTAAATTGACTCATAACAGCTAATTGCTCAGGCTTCATAGTAACACCCGTTTCCTCTTAAAAACGATATTTTGTGTTTTATGAAATGTCCGTTTCACGTACAGAGCCGCCTGTAGGTTTTGTAACCTAGGTATCCACAAATAAGTTTCGAAATTTGTCGGCAAACTTTCTTTGAATAACCACTTTGATGGAGTCTAAATTTCAAATTTTTATGTCCTTCGACAGCTAGATATAAGAACTTAGCTTCCTTACTCAATCTAGAATTCAAACCGAGTTGTCATAGTACACGGGTCGGAGGTGTAGTAACCATGTTTGAGCGGGGTGTCTCATTAGATCAAATTCAAAAAGCGGGTGGATGGACAAGTTCAGCGATGCGGGTGCATTACGGTGAAGAGTTTGATGTGACCAAAACAGGTATGGCCAACGTGAGATAACACGGATTATCTTTTGAGAATTGACGGTAAAACTTACCAGACTGTTATTGAAAAAGCCGTTGGATTTAAATTTATAGCGCTGATTATATTTCATGCTAATTTAAGTTATTACTAGTTGATGGTGTTGTGTTTTTTTATGTTTGAGCAGAAATCAGCACAACGTATGCTTAATTCTTAAATTAATCATTGTCATCAGACGTTTATGTGCTTTTCAGGTGAATTCCTAATTTTTAGGTAAATTGCACCCTTATAAGTCATATTCTTTTACTGAACGAAAATATCGTAAGTAACTGACAGCGAAAGAAAAGTGAAGATTTAAGTATAAATTGTTAAATATCTGCTTGCTGCTGAAAAAATCTATCTTTATTAGTGATATAAGCCGTTGTTCACTATCTATTGAATGTCGTTAATACAATGGTCAGTACATAACATAGTGAGCCTTAACATGAACGCCAAACCTAATCTTAGATTATGCGATGAGAATGATGCTATGCAGGTGGAACCTTCCTTAGAGCATGTACTTACTCAAATAGACTCTTTAAAGTCTGAGTTCGCCGATATTGAAGCGAATCTTTACGAGCAGCTGGCTATCGATGGTCAGCTGAAAACACTAGATGCATTGTCATTACAAAAAGCGGTGGATTGTGTGGAGTTGGCATCTAAGCGATTAGAGAGTTATGTCATCACGCCCGATGTGAAATCGGTGGTCATAGCCATGCTTATGCTTGATATCAAATTGGAGTATCGAAAATTTTCGTCGATATGCCCACGTTTGGTGGGAAAAAAGGTCTCAGAGCTTGGGTATCGCGCTATGTTTTTGAAGTTCTTTGACCTCGTAGAGCGTGAAATAGAGCGTTACGATAATAAAAAAGCGCCGTCTACTGACATAGCCAACCCAATAACCGCTTTAGAGAACCACATTCAACAGGAAGTCGCTAAGGAAGTGAAAAAAGTGGTTGGCCCGGTCAATAGCATCATTCAACTTCTTATGAATGACTATGCCTTTCTTACATCCGTTTCAGGCGTTACCCGGCAATCCCAAACGAAAGACAGACAGCGTTACTTCAGAATGGCTAAGGAAACGCGAGAGGGGTATATCAAGCGCTTTAAAAAAAGTGTGGTTGCGGCGTGGGACAAGGTCACGTCACTCAATGAAGAGCTTGTTGAACTAAAAGCAGCGAAAAAATCTCAAATCATGTCTTTGAATAAAGAGCTAAAGAAAACGCGAGAAAAGGCGCTGCGGTTCCAAACTATTCCTGACCCCATGAGTGAACTGTTAGGTATAGATATTGGGGTAAGTAAGGACGAAGAAATAGCGGCTCTATCAAGAAAAGTGGATAGCTTGGAATCGGCTAACACGGAGCTTCAGCGAGAAAATATTCGTCTTGAGAAGAAGTTATCAATCAAAGTAATGTGAATATGAATGTTCAGGCTGAATTAATATTCGAGATGTTAATTATGAATAGCAAAGGACGGGTGGCTGTTTTAATCGTACATTTAGTAAGTTGTACTGCCCATATCTTATCTAATACTGTTATTCGGTAAGTTGGCAGGCTCCGGCAGATAAGACGTGGATACTGCATATAACCAAACTCGACGTATTTTGAATCATGTAATACATGATCACCACACACACAGCCGCAACCACATAAAAGGTTTAAGAGTGAATTGCGTTTATTGTTAGTCAAAATTTACTCGCTCAAGTTGTGAAAAAACCAATGACTGGTTACGAATATCCGTGGTCTTCAGGTTTGACTGAGCGGTAGTTTTTGGCTTTGACATTATATAACATCGTGGTTGGTGAGTTTCATGGAATTATTTTGTAATGGATAGAAGAAAGGAATACTCCATACAATATGCCTATGCAATGGATGCTTATGCCACGCTTATACACATCACTCAAGCTTCGCAATCACAGCAATATACCTGCCCTGGATGCGGTGGAAAACTTACGCCAGTTTTAGGTGAGCAGAAAGCCAAGCACTTTCGCCATCTTCAAGATTGTTGTTCTTCAGAAAGCTATCTTCATAAATGTGCTAAAGAAGCTTTTTTGTATTGTTATACTCACGCTCTGAGTCTGGCAAAGCCAATAACTTTGCTATTAGAACGTCAGGTTTGTTGCACTGGTGCCCGTTCAGTACTTTTAGGTGATCCAGGGTTTCGTTGCCAGAAAAAAGAGCCGGCAACTTATGATATGACGAAACTCTTTGATACCGCTGAACTAGAGAAATACGACAATGTCCTTGGGTTAAAGCCGGATATTATGCTAAGTGATTCAGCAACCAGCAGACGTTGCTATGTAGAGATATGCGTAACACATCCTTGCTCTGAGGAAAAATTAAATAGCGGCATTCCAATTTTAGAATTCAAGATAACCTCAGAATCAGACATTCACATGTTACTGAGTGGTACGTACGAGGCTGCTGATGAGCGACTGACGCCTTATAACTTTTCACCAAAGCCAAAAACTCAAGATTCATGCAGCGGAGAGTGCTCAGCGGGTCATATTGAGATGGCGATGTGGAGCATGAATGAAACGGGACGTTTGAAGGTAGAGTACGCTTCCTTACAGGGTGTTGATTTAAGGTGTAACTCATCCTCGAATACTTGGCCAGTATCACTGTCCTCTGAGGATACGAAAAAGCGATTAATAGGTATGATTAATGATATTGATCCCAATCATCAATTCCGTTTGTGCTTACGTTGCAAATATTCAAACCGATGGGATAGTGGTTATTTGAATTGCACTAAAAAGTCGAAGCAAGTGCCATACACTGAGGCACGACAATGCGCCGAATACGAGAATAGTTGATGAGCAAGCGTCTAACCTGGGAACAGAAAGCTGTTGTTCAACATTCTGAAGGTAATGCTCTGGTTAAAGCAGTGCCGGGGAGCGGCAAAACAACAACATTGGTTAAGCGCATTGAGCGATTAGTAAAAACAGGGCTTGCTGAAAACTCTATCTTGATCTTAATGTACAACAAATCTGCACGAGAAAGCTTTGAAAACAAATTACAGATAGCTCTGAGGTCCCATTCAACCCCAAGAGTTCTGACATTCCACAGCTTAGCACTGCGTATTGTTAAATCAGCAGAGCGCATGCAGCTAACGAATAGGAGAACGCTGCTCCCACCGGAAGACCGCCGATATGAACAAGTGGTAAAGCAGGCTTACCGAGCAGGTTTTAATCATGAAGAAAGCTTTGTTCCTCAAGAAGATATTGAAGACTTTGAGTTATTTGTTCAACGATGCCGGGCTGAAGGTATTAAACCGAGTGATATATCCGCAGACCCAATACTGAGAGAAGAAAAGCCAGAGCACCTAAGGTCGTACCGTCGATACTGCGAGCTATTAGACGAGCTACATTTACGAACGTTTGATGATTGCTTAATTGAGGCCGTTTTTTTGCTAAGAAAGCCCCCTTCATTGTTAACTGGTTTTAAACATATTATTGTTGATGAATATCAAGATGTTAACTTTATCCAAAATGAGCTGATAAAGGCTATTGCTAGACCGAACTCGTCCGTGATGGCAGTAGGCGATATCAATCAGTGTATTTACGAATGGCGAGGCGCTCGGCCTGATTTTATCGATGGCCTTTTTGAGCAATATTTTACCAACACCAAAGTGTTTCACCTGTCATGTACATTCAGATTTGGGCATAAGGTATCCTTGATGGCAAACTCAGTAATTCGGCGCAATAGCACAAAGCTCAGCAACCTGTGCATTAGTCACCCCACGACGCCTCATTCTGAGATCAATTTGTATTTTGAAGATAATATTTACAACGTGTTTAATAACTTACACACAAGCACCCAGACACAGGCTATTCTAGCTCGAACGAAAGCAAGCCTCGCAGAGGCTGAAATTGCATTACGCATGAACCAATTACCTTATCGTTACCTAAATGGGAATTCATCGATACATACTCGTGCCGAGATCGGAATGCTGGTGGTTGGTATGTTGATTTGTATTCACGGTGATTTACACCTTTTGGAAACAATGCCACATAGGCAGTCAATTATTTACGGGTTTTTGAAGCAGGCAGGATTCAAATGGAAGAAGGGACAACTTAATGAAGCTCGTGAAGAAATTGGCCGCCCTGAATCTGATATATGGGTAGTCTTGGAAAATATTTTAGGGAAAGCCCAATATCAATATGAACTGCTTGTACGTTTTAAAGCTGTCTGCAATAAGTTTGATGAGAATGCTCCGGCTATTGATGTGTTTACGGCTTTAAAGGGCGCAGGATTGATGAGAGGTGTTAGCATAGGCGGCGTGTCTCGCAGTGGGTCGAATGATCAGAAGCGTGGTACGTTCAGAATGGAACAGTTGCTTGCGTCGAGTAACGTCACTGCGCTTGAATTTTTACGACTTATTTTGGCTCCTCCGCAGCGTAGTGATGGTTCTGATATTATTCTTTCTACTCTTCATGCCTGTAAAGGACTTGAGTGGGATAACGTGATATTGATAGGTCTTTATGAAGATGACTATCCTGGCAATAACCAAAGCAAAAGTCAAAATCCATCGGTACTCCCTGAACTCGAAGAGGACCGCCGCTTGTTTTATGTTGGGATTACTCGGGCAAAACAAACTATTAGCTTGGTTGTACCGAAAGATGATGGGTTACGAAAGTGGCTCAGTAACGCATGGGATGCGACCCCGAAGAAAACGCCTATAGCGACGCGCTTTGTGTTTGAAACAGGTTTTACAGCTTGCAAACAAACTGGTGACGCGATTTACAATAACTCAGTAAAATCTCGAGAGACTGGATTCAGTAAATTTCATCAATGGTATATAAGAGATTTTAAGCGTTTGAAAGTTTGATGAAATAGTCTCCACGTAACGTTAAGGACTCATTTGATATCTGTTGAGTTTACTGAACAAAATTGCTTATTTAATATCGTTTTATATTTAAGATATATAATTATGAATTAAAGGTGAAAAGATTTATAAAAGCCATTTTCACCGGCTCATCACAGGAAGGGCTAAATAAGCTTTTTAAAAACACCAAAGTCCCCTTCTATGATGCAAGTCAGACTATCCCTTTTCCGCAACTGGACAGAGATTTCGTTGTCCACCAGCTGGATGTATTTAAATCTGTCACCGGTGGACGTGAACTCGATGAGAAAACTGCTTTCTCGATCTTTAGGCACCAGCAGTTTCATCCAGCGCGGTTCTCTGAAATGCTTAAATTCATGGCGCTTGAAGGGATATATGATATACAAGTCGGTTTTAATGAGCATGACCAGCGTTACTTATTAAATGAGCGTAGTGAATTTGCTAAGTCCATTGAGCAACTGAATCCACTCGATAAAGTGCTACTTAAATTACTGGCCAAGGACTGGGACAAAGGTCTTTACACGGATGAAACGAAAAGTGTGCTTGAATTTGAATTGGGTAAGCGCCCCAGTAATCCACTGATTGGCGCATCGCTGACGCGCTTGGCTGAGCAGGACCTTATTTATAATGAATCTCGGGGGGTCTGGCTGGTGGCCGACCCTTCACTTAAATCATTTATGTCGGAAAAGTAGCAGGACTCCTTTTCATCAGTATCATTGAACAAAACATATCGACGAAGTAGTCTTCGTCCGCTAAAAACAAAAGGAAAAGATTTACACCATGAGTACTTCTATGCAAATCAATCAGGACGATATCAACAAAGCCGTATGGGCGGCTTGTGACACGTTCCGCGGCGTTATCAGTGCCGATACCTATAAAGACTTCATTCTTACCATGCTTTTTTTAAAGTATATCTCGGACGTGTATAAGGATGACTATAACCGTTTAGTGCAGCAATACGGGGATAACCCTGAACTCATCCATGCAATGATGTCGAAGCAACGCTTTGTGTTACCTGAGGGCGCAAGCTTTTGGGATTTATATGAAAAGCGTTATGAGCCCGGCAATGGCGACCGTATCGACAAAGCGTTACATGCCATTGAAGAAGCGAACGGCAGTAAGCTTAAAAACGTCTTCCAAGACATCAGTTTCAATACGGACCGCTTAGGCCAAGAGAAACAAAAGAACGACTTACTGCGTCATCTACTCGAAGACTTTGGTAAGGACATATTAAACCTGAGCACAGAGCGCGTAGGCAGCCTTGATATCATCGGTAATGCCTATGAATACCTTATCAAACACTTTGCTGCT
>MDTG01234471.1_pt1 | contig 12541 bp, 11 predicted proteins | sample 811421 | NCBI WGS metagenome assembly MDTG01 (sample SAMN05326645, study PRJNA326480) | marine metagenome | isolation source: seawater | place: Pacific Ocean: South East | collected 2011 | reverse complement strand
TGGTAAAACATTTTGAAAAATTAAGAGCCTTATCATTTTATTTTTCTAAACAGAATAATTCGTGCCAGAGATGAACTTGAAATAATCTGAATAAAAGTCTTTCATATTTATTTTCTTTAAACATTTCTTTTTTCAAACCATCTTTTAATGTTGATGAGAAGATAGGCCAGTCAATAATATTTGATTTCTGTATCTCCTCTATCATATTTAGCTTAATTTCATTATTTATATAAGATGAAAATCCAATTTTAGGTCTGTTTAACTGACTTTCAAATTCTTTATATATATCCATATTTCTTAATGCATACTTTTCATATTCGCCTTGAACTTTAATTGAAAAGTCCATTTTAAAGACATATTCGATAAGTTTATGATCTAAAAATGGTGAACGATTCTCTATTGAGCTTTGCATAGCAATAATATCTCCATAATAAAGCAAATTTAAAAGCCCAATATTGTGTTGATTAATCAGATATTTATTAAAAGAGTCTTGATTTTTAAAAATTTGCTTATTTTCTTTAAATAAATGTGAATTTTGTGAGAACCTTTTTTGTGTAAAAAATTTTTCATAACCATAAAAAAATCTTCCAATTTTTTTTAATGGAGTAGGCATTGTCAATCTTAAAAATTCAATTGTGATTGTGACAAAGCCTCTCTTGTTCCAATCTTTTAAGACATTTAGTATGTTTTTGAAATCTAATCTTTTGATGTACTTTAATAATAATATGGGATGATAGTGCTTATAACCCGCAAGTAATTCGTCAGCACCTTGGCCATCAAGAACCACTTTATAACATTTTGATTTTGCTGCTTTGTATAACTGATCAACATTCATAATCGCTGGTGAAGAATGGCATCTTCCCATTCTTTGAACCATGTCACTTAAGTTAGATCTAAAATCTTTATAGTTTATGATTTGTGAAACAGTATTAAGTTTCATTGATAATTTTTTTGCAACTTCTGAGGCAAAAATACTTTCATCTTCTTCATCTTTTGAAGAAAAAGTGAAAGCTTCTGGATTTAAATCATTTTCATAATTTTTAGAACAAATTGCTGAAATTATTGTGCTATCAACTCCTCCAGATAAGAGAACTGCTATTGGAACATCTGAACGCAGTCTTAAGCTAACAGCATCTGATAATTTTTTTTCAAATTTTTTATCATCTATCCATTTGATTGGTTTATTATCTGGATAAGACCAATATCTCTCCAAACTAAAGCATAGATTTCTATGTATTGTTGCGAAATGTGATTTTGGGAATTCTTTAATATCTTTAAAAAATGTGTGCCCATCTGAATCATAACCACCCTCTTTCAGATAATTTTTAACAACTGAATAATCAATTTGTTTTTTTGAGAAAATGGTAAGTGGTTCAAATTCACTTGAAATATATAATGAATTTTCATTTTTTAAATAAAACAAAGGTTTTTGCCCAAATCTGTCTCTTGAAACCAATATTTTATCTTCATTTTTATCGTAAATAACAATAGACCACATTCCGTTAAACATATTAAAACAAGAATCTCCCCAATGTTTATATGCCTTGATTAAAACCTCAGTATCTGAACCGGTATTAAATACAAACCCTTTTTTAGATAAATCAGATCTTAATTCTTTGAAATTAAAAATTTCTCCGTTGAAAACAACTATAAAATTTTCGAATTCAAATGGTTGATTAGAACTGCTTTCTAGGCCCAATATAGAAAGCCTAGTATGTCCTAAAAAAGTATTATCGTCCGCGTAGAATGCTCTGTTATCTGGACCCCTGTGATTAATTATATTAAGTGCTGTTTGATGGCTTCCAGATTCTGATTTAATGACGCACTTACTAAATTCTACAAATATTCCACACATCTTTTATTGAAATGATTCATGAACGTATAAAAAATCTGCCGCATTGTCGGTCCAAATTAATGAGTATCCATTAGTGGTGAGATTTCTATGTGCATTTTTGATTCTTTTAGCTGCAGTTCTTGATGGCCTATTTAATTCGTCAAACTCTATGAGCAATTGTTTAGGGAAGATTTTTTTGTCACATAAATAACTTATTATCTCAATTTCTGCCCCCTCTATATCCATCTTAAGGATCGATATATCATCTTTATTAATATTATATTTAGCAAATAATTTTTCAGGTGTTATTCCGTCAACTTCAATGAAATCTGTCTCGTCTGAATAGTTGTTTTGAAAATTATTTATAGAAAAAGAAACGTGTTCTGGATTTGGAGGTTCAAAAAATTTAATCTTTTCATCAAAAACCCATAACGCACTCGCTTCTAAGATTAGCTGGGAGTCATTAATCTTGCTTAAATCATATGCATCTATAGGGATGTCTCCCTCATCTGGATAAGATTTAGATGAAGCCTTTCCTATATTTTTTTTAATTTTATTAAAATGTTCAATTGCTCTTGGTGTAGGATCAACAATTATTACATTTGAATTGTATTTGGCTGCATACTCTACATCAAAACTTGCATCCTCTCCAAGACCTGCTGAAATGATTATTGAATTTTCAAGATTCTTTGACTCAACAAATGTCCAACCACCATAGTCAGTTCCCATTCTTACAAGATTTTTTTTCAATAAGCTTTTTTTAACTTCAAAATGAACAGATTTTCCAAAAGCTATATTTATATATTTTTTTATCCTTCTATAAAAGTCGATGAAAGGGCCTGCTATCCAATTGTCCTTTAAGAACTTTTTAAGATTTTTCATGACTAATTTTTTTCTATATTTAAATTTTTTGACATTATATGGTGCCTCGCTCTAAAAAGCATCAGAGACGACGCAAGAAATTGACCAGTGACGACAAAAATAGCAAAAAACTCAATAGAGAATTCTTTGTTACTAAAAAATAAGATAATCATTATAGAAATTGGCGCTATTATTGATAAAAAAGCATATTCCTTAAATCTACCAAGAGCTACCCAACATATTCTTGCCAAGCTATCAAAATTTATTGTAATAAAGAAAAAGCATAGAATTCTTAATATTGATGATAGCCCATCATAAGATTCCGAAAAAAATGTTTCTTCGATTAATTCAGCGCTAAAAAATAATAAAAAAGATGCAAAAGTTAATGGCAATGTTGTAAATATTAAATATTCTTTTAACAACTTTTTAAAATTTTCAATGTTGTTGTCTTTTATTGCAATTGAGATATCTAATCGCCAGACTCTATCTATTTGGGATTGTAAAATTGTTACAGCATTAGTTATTTGCAATCCTGCTGAATATATTCCTAGCGTTTCTAATCCATATTGACTCTCTAAAATGAGTCTACTGTACCCTCCATAAAAAAATGCTGATATGTTAACAATTACTAACAAATAGTTTTCTTTAAATACAAAAAATGCATCTGAAAGATTTATTGAGAATGTATTACGTAAATATTTTTGATTAACGTAATATTGAAAACTAAGACTAGCTATTGAAATAAAAAGAAAAATTATAAATACTTTTCTTATTTCCAAGAAATCGAAAATAATTAAAGAAGTAATTATTGCTATATAGATGATTCTTTCAATTCCATAAATTATTAAAAAAGTTGCATTTTTTCTTCTTAATTCAAAAAGAAAAGAGGTATAAAGTGCCGGCAAAATAAGAGCATTTACACCAATAAATAAGTCAATTCTTTCATTTAATGATAGAAAAGGTACTAAGAAAATTAACCAAGAGGCGATAAAAAGAAAGCAATAAATTAAAATCCTAGCAGAATAAACCATCTGAAAAGTTTTTTTTATCGATCTGTTATCAGCCATTATGCTCGGCGCTGATATGTCTGTAGCAAAGTCTATAAAAATTGTTAGAGATGCTGCTAAAACTAAAACATATGAATAAAATCCAAAGTCTTCTGGTCCCATATAATTAGCAAGAGCTATTGTTAATATATAAGATAGTCCAGCAACTAAAAAATTTAAACTAGCCAAATGCATTAAATTTTTTAGCCTAAATGAGTCTAGATTTATATTAAACATTTAACAACTTTTAATTTTTGTTAGCAAAAAAATATAAAAAAGAGTGATTAGTAATAAACCTGATGTTGAAAAAAACATTGTAAAAATTAAACAAATTAAAAATGGTGAAAAATATTTCTCATTTGACGATAAATTAGTGAAGTAATAAATCAATTTGTAGAAAACAAATGCAATGCTTAAAATTCCGAATCTTAAACCAAAATCAATATGTACATCATGAAAATTATAAAAGATTCTGGTGTAAAGTTCCTCATTTGAAAATGCTGTTTGTGTTCGTGATACGAACCCTAAAAGGTCGTTATAATCGTAAATCCCAGAGCCCAATCCTGAGCCAAATAGTATATTAAAAATATTTCTATCAAAAAACATAATATGTTCATAGTACCTAGCTGGATCTAATAAAATTAATAGATCACTCACAGAGGTTGATACTAATATATCTTGAATCAAATAAATTATTTTTGGTGTTTGTGCAAACTCTATATTAAAAAAATATACTGAAAGTAAAAATATAACACCAAACACAATAGGCAACATCAATAATGTTTCTTTGTTAAAAGATATATTTCTTAAAAGAATTAATAGAAGAGCAAATAGATATATGACTGTTATCATTCTGGACCCGTACCATGCGAAAATATATAAAGTAATTAATCCGAAAAATAAAAATTTTAAATATTTTTTTTCAGAGAAAAGTATCAAAGATGGAAGAATAACTAAAGCCTTAGTTGAGTCATAGTTTAGGTATTCACCATAAAACATGTCTGCAAAAAAGATAACATTAAAAACCTCAAAAAAAAGATAATATGACAGAAAAGTAACAAGAAATTTTAGATTTATAGTATAAATTGATAATGATGATCTAGTCTGATTTATAACAATAAAAATCAAAAATAATATAAAAAGGTCCCTAATAAGAACATTCATACTTACAATTTCATAGTTAAATGCCGTTAAAAGAATCAATATTGATATGTATATAAAAAAGGTGAATGACCTATTGAGGTTAAATGAAGTTTTTGAAATAAGATGAAATAAAAGTGAAGCATAAATTGGATATCTAATAAATGCCGGAGTTTCCAAATAAAAATTACCTCCATTATCAACACTTATAAATATAGAAATTATAAGAAAAACTATCTTGTCAGAATGGTTGGTTCTTGAAATCTCATAATATAGAAAAACTAAAAAAGGTATTAAGCATAAATAAGGATTTATATCTGGGAGTGTTAGTCTTTGAGTTGAAATAAATGCCAACCCAATTATAAAAATATTCTTAAATAATGAGTTTATAGAGTCTCTTTTGTTAATTGAAAGAATACTCATAATTTCTTTATGTATTAATTACCAAATGCCACAAATATCAAGAATTTTATTTTTTGGCTTTTCTTTGTTTAAAAATTCATCATGAGTTACAAGAAATATATGTATATCTGCATTAGAAATTGCAAAGTCATAGTCAACCAATATTGATCTTTTCAACGATTTAGGTAATTGATCTATATTAGGCTCAACAATAAATATACTTGTTGCGTCAAGGCTCTCTGACATTTCTGCAATTTGAAGAGCAGGACTTTGTCTTAAGTCATCAATGTTAGGTTTAAAAGATAATCCATAAATAGCTATAGCAGTTTCAACCTCATCATTATTTTTTATGCATTTTTCAATTTTATCAACAACCCAATTGGGCTTTGTATCATTTACTTCTCTTGCTGTTTTAATTAACTTAGAATTCTTTGGATCTGAACTAACAATAAACCATGGATCAACTGCAATACAATGTCCTCCTACACCCGCACCTGGTGACAGTATTTCTACTCTTGGATGGAGGTTCGCAAGCTTGATTAATTCTCTCACATCAATATTAACCTTGTCGCATAGCACAGATAATTCATTTGCAAACGCTATGTTGACATCTCTAAAGCTATTTTCAACTAGTTTTGACATTTCTGCTGTTCTTGCGTCTGTCAATATACACTCACCTTTAACAAAAACTTTATAAAGTTCTTTTGCTTTCTTTGAACACTCGGTTGTAATGCCACCAATTATTCTATTATTGAAGATAATTTCATGCATTATATTTCCAGGTAACACTCTTTCAGGACAATGTGCAATAAAGATATTATTATTTACGCCATCTCTAGTTGGAAAAATTAGATCTCCTCGCATCTCCGAAAGCAGCTCAGAAAGATATTCAGAAGTTCCTGTTGGTGAGGTAGATTCTAAAATTATAAGATTATTTTCTTGTAGAACTGGAGCTATCATTTTTGCTGCAGACTCTATATATGATAAATCTGGCTCGTGATTTGTTCCTTTGAATGGGGTTGGAACTGCTATTAAAAATACATCGGAGGGCATAACGTCAGACGATGCGGAAAGTTTTCCACTATCAACAACTCTCTTAATAACATCAGAAAGGCCAGGCTCAACAATATGTATTTCACCCTTATTAATTGTTTTGACAACATCGATATCTCTATCAACACCTTGAACATTTATACCATTGCTAGCAAATGCTGCGCAGGTTGGGAGTCCTATATAACCCAAACCTATAACTGAAATATTTTTTATACTCATTGTTATCCCTCTTTAAGTGCCTTTATTATTCTTGACGTCGCTTTACCATCACCATATGGATTATGAGCCTGACTCATTTGAGCATAAGATTTTTTATTATTAACTAAATCTTCTACCTCATTACAAATAATTTCTTTATCTGTACCAACTAATTTAACCGTACCAGCCTTAATTGCTTCAGGTCTTTCAGTTGTGTCTCTCATAACTAAAACTGGCTTACCTAAAGAAGGTGCTTCCTCTTGAATACCGCCTGAATCAGTCAAGATTAAAAATGATCTACTCATTAGATATACAAAAGGTAGATAATCTTGAGGCTTTATTAAAAAAATATTTTTAGATTTGCTTAACAATCTATTAACAGGATCTTGAACATTTGGATTTAGATGAACAGGATAGAGTATTTCTAAATCATCATTTTCGGCAATAGTTTGAAGAGCTTTGCAGATATTTTCAAAACCTTCTCCAAAGCTCTCTCTTCTGTGACCAGTAACAAGTATTAGTTTTTTTGATAAATCTAAAAAAGAAAAGATTTTATTAAATTTTTTATTTAATGAGGTTTCTTCATTTATTAATTTTTGAGCCATAATCAAACTATCGATGACTGTGTTACCAGTAATGTAGATGTGTTCTGTATTAACTCCTTCATTAATTAGGTTTTCTTGAGAAAGTTTCGTTGGTGCAAAATGATAATTTGTTAGAACACCTGTTAATTTTCTATTTCCTTCCTCTGGCCAAGGAGAAAAAAGATTTCCTGTTCTCAAGCCAGCTTCAACATGACCAACTTTCACATTAGCAAAATATGCAGATAATGACGCTGCAAATGTTGTTGAAGTGTCTCCATGAACAAGAATTATGTCTGGACTAAAGCTTTTAATAACTGGATCAAGTCCCATCAATATAGAAGATGTAAGACTTGATAAGGTTTGTTTATCTTTCATAAGATTTAAATCATAATCAGGCACTATTTTGAAAATTTCTAGAACTTGATCAAGCATTTCTCTATGCTGTCCAGTAACGCATATTTTTGTAGAAAAATCATTGTCTTTTTGCAAGCCTTTTATTACTGGTGCCATTTTAATAGCCTCAGGTCTAGTGCCAAAAATAATAAGTATTTTCTTTTTCATAATAGTTAAATATCTAATGCATTAAGGTATTTTTTTTTAAATTCAATATTATATTTTTCTATATAATCTAAATTATTATAGTCTTTTAAAGACTCTAATTTCTTATTAAATAATTCATTGGTAGTATTTTTATCAATCTTGACATAAGGATAGGATGGAAAGGTTGCTTTAAAAAGTTGCTCAGTTTTATTGTTGCAAATAAATATTGGTATGCCGTGAGTAATTGACTCATTGTACCAACCAGTTCCTCTTGAATTAGAATCAATATTTATAAATGTTCCTGCAATATTTCTGCAATCACTTTCAAGTTCAATATTTTTGATTGGAAATACATTTTCATATTTAGAAAACTCTTCATTATAAATATTATTTTGATTAGATTTAACATAAATTAAATTGGGAGCTATTAAATTACTTATAAGATTAAATTTACTAATAGATGCTCGATAGCTTGGCAATATAAAATACTTATTATTTGAAGCAGCATTTTCTTTTGCTATTTCATTATTATTTTTTTTTCGGAGCGGAGAACCAACATAACTAACCATTTGATTCATATCTTTAAGAACGTCATATTGACCTCTAAATTGAGCTAGTCTTAAGATATTTTTATAAAAAAGATTTTGGAATATCTTATAAAATTTAGACTTTGTTTCATCGGGTGTAGTGTTATGTTCAAATACGGTAATATTTCCCTTAATTAGTTTAATTAAAGGAATAAATAACGGGTCATATGTTAAAAAAAAAAGATTTTGATCTTTGTTTTTAAGACATATGTGAAACACTTTGATGGCTCTTAAAAATCTGTTAGTACTAGAGCTTATGTTAATACAATTTACTTCATTAATTATTAAAGATGAATTAAATACATAACAATTTCCATTTATAGGTTTTATAGAGTCAAAAAAAGCTCTATTAAAATTCTTATGGTATGGGGTTGACATCCAGTCGATGAAAATCATTTTAATCTGGGTTCAGTATTGATCTTTTTGAAAAGATACATTTTTATCAAAGATAACAAAGCTATCTTTATTATTGATATTATTTTTTAAGATTCCTGAACATACTTCAGAAATAAGAAAACCAAAGCCGACTGTTATTAGATGTTTCATTTAACTAGTAATTAGGTTTTTTTATAAAACATTATTATATATTAATAACTATTATAATTGTTTGTGGAAATTTTTGTGAAACTTCCATGCGGAGCCAACAATGTCATTTATATCATTATATTTTGGCTGCCACTCAAGCTTTTCTTTTGCTTTAGTACAATCAGCAATTAAAATATCCGGATCACCACTCCTTCTACTTTCAATACGATAATCTATTTCTGACTCCACAACTTGCTCACATGATTTGATAATTTCCATCACGGAGTATCCAGTTTCATTGCCAATATTAAAAACTTCAAAGCCTTTATTTTTATCAAATCTCTCAGCTGCAATTAAATGAGAATGAGCTATATCATCTACATGTATGTAATCTCTGATACAAGTTCCATCAGGAGTTTTATAGTCATTTCCAAAAACTTTTAAGTTATTTTGTTTTAATAGAAATTCCTCCAAAATATTAGGAATTAAATGTGTCTCTTTTTGTCGCTTTTCCCCAATATGCCCCGATTTATGTGCTCCAGCCGCGTTAAAATATCGAAAACAAGTACCGTTCATACCTGTTGAAATACAATAATCTTTGATGAGATTTTCAACTGCCAACTTCGTTGAGCCATAAACATTGATTGGTTCTTTTGGATGATTTTCACAAATATTGTTAGTTTGGGGGTTCCCATATACCGCTGCAGTAGATGAAAATACAATATTTTCAATATTATTGAGTAGCATCTGTTTTAGAAGATTCATTGTGCCTTTAACATTATTTTCATAATATAAATGCGGATATTTTTGAGATTCAGAAACTATAGATTTTGCAGCAAAGTGAAAGACTGTATCAAACGTTCTATTTCTTAATGAATCATAAAGTTTTTTTTCATCTAATAAATCCACTTCCAAGACTTCACATTCATCAACTGCCCATTTGTTTCCAGTTGAAAAGTTATCTACTATGACAACATTATGATTAAATTCTTGAAGTAATTTGACCATATGAGATCCAATATAGCCTGCACCTCCAACAACTAGGTAATTCATTAACTTTTACTTTCGTGTCTAAAATAATTTAAAAGTATGTAAAGAATGGAAAATATAAGGCCTATTAAAAACCCAATGAAGCATACAATTACTCTTGAAGGCTTTGATTTTTTATAAGGAACATGAGGACTGTCAATTATTTTAACAATATAATCTTCTTTGATTTCAGATAACATAATTGTCCTTAATTGGGACTCTATCAAGCTATCAATCGCGTCTGTGATTGATTTTACGGACGTACTCTTTCTTTCATTTAATAAAAATTCAACAGCTTCATTTGCTTCTATTAAGTCTCTTTTTCTAATTTGTGTGTTCAGTTCCTTTATCATGATTTCAAGTAAATCTTTTGCAAAAATCGGAGAAAAATGTTCAATGCTTAATGTTATGTATCCTGAATCTTGATCGTGTGAAATTCTTAAGATTTCCTCTATAAAGAACTCATGTGACTCGATATAGGATGGTTTTGATGACAATGGATAATTAACTTTTCTTGTCCAAACACTCTTATCAACATCATAAATTCTTGAATCATAATTTATCTTGTCATTTCTAAAGTCATACGATTCTGCTGCAAATATATCTCTTAACATGTTATCGTTGCTTTCGATTAAATATTTAAAGAAGTCTTTTGATCTCAATGTTTCTATAGCTAGATCAGTTTTATTCTCAGATGCTTGTATTGGTAAATTTACTCCAACCATGGATGCCAAGCCTGCATATTGAGACAATGACGAGTTTTGTGATTCATTTGAGGATACTGCAAGCAAAGAAGAGGATTTATAGTAATCTTCAAGAGATAAAGAATAGAAAACAGAGGCAGCTGAAAAGATAGAAGTTATAACTAATAGCAAATATTTTCGATTCCAAATAATTGTGATTAAATCATAAAAATCTAATGAGTATATGGTGTCTTTATTTACCTCTGGATTATTCATTTATAGTCGTTCCTATTTGGTACCCGGAGCCGGACTTGAACCGGCACGCTATTGCTAGCGAGGGATTTTAAGTCCCTTGTGTCTACCAATTCCACCACCCGGGCATAAATTATTCATATAATTTTAGTTTTCTCCAAACAAATCTCTGGTAAAGACCTTTTTTGCAAATTTTTTAAGATCTTCTGAAAATCTATTTGTGATTATAATATCTGATTTTAAAATAAAATCATCTAAATCTTGATATACATCAAAACCATCAAAAAACTCATTTTTAATCAAAGGCTCATAAATTATAATTTCTACATCTTCATTATTAAGATATTTAATTACATTCAAAACCGAAGAATTCTTAAAATTATCTGAATTAGTTTTCATCGCCAACCTAAAAATGCCAATAGTTTTTGGGTTTTCTTTAACTATCAATTTTGAAATGTATTCTGCTCTTGTTCTGTTTGATTCAATAATAGCTGAAATTAGTTTTTGTGGAATGTTTTCGAAATTCATTCTCAGCTGCTTACTGTCTTTAGGTAAACAATAACCGCCATAGCCAAAAGAAGGATTATTATAAAAATTGCCAATTCTTTTATCGGAAGAAACGCCTTTTATGATTTCTCTTACATTGAGGTTGTTTTCTGCTGAATATGAATCTAGTTCATTAAAAAACGCCACTCTCATTGCTAAGTATGTGTTTGCAAACAATTTGATACTTTCTGATTCATTTGAACCAAGATACATAACTTTTAATTCATTATTATTTAAAGTATTTTCAAGAAGAATACTTCCAAATCTTTTAGCATCTTTAGACTTATCGCCAATTATAATCCTTGATGGGTAAAGATTATCTAATAATGCTGTTCCCTCTTGAAGAAATTCAGGTGAGAAAATAATCCTATTAGTATGATATTTTTTTCTCATGCTTTCAGTAAAGCCAATTGGAACAGTTGATTTTATAATAATGCAGCAGTCATTATTTATCTCCAAGATTTTTTCGATTGATTCAACAACAATTGAAGTATCAAAGAAACCCGACTTCTCATCATAATCTGTTGGGGTTGCAATTATTACATAGCTACTGTCTATGCATTTTGAGTAATCTGTACTAGCTTCAATTGATAATTTTTTCTCTCTTAAAAAAATCTCAATTTCTTTATCTCTGAAAGGAGATTGTTTATCATTTATTAAATCAACTTTTTGTTGATCAATGTCTACAATGCTAACAATGTTCTTTTGAGCTAATAAAACAGCCAATGATAAACCTACATATCCTGCACCAATAACTGATATTTTTGTTTTATTAAGCATTAAATATTGGAGGCTGAAGCCGGAATCGAACCGGCGTCAACGGCTTTGCAGGCCGCTGCATAACCACTCTGCCATCCAGCCCTTTAAGATGATATTGTATATGTGTATTTTTCAAAGTCGAATTTAATTCTGAAACGTATTTAATGTGTAAACAAAACCAGTATAGATTGTAATCAAAACAGCAATTATAAGCATAACATCTGCTATAACTATAAGCAGCATTTTTCCAAAAGCAAGTCCAGCAATGTATGTTGCAATTGTAGTCAATTGCATTGAAGTTTTTATTTTTGCTATGTAAATAACTTTAGTTGCACCAATATTATTTTTTCGTGCATTATAATCTCTTAAAGAGCTTACCCAAATTTCTCTAGCAATAATCAATGCTGCTGCAAACCCAATTAAGTTACTCGAAAGATTTAAAGCAAGTCCAAAAAAAAGAAAAACTATTAGTATCTTATCTGCTACTGGGTCTAATATTTCA
>MDTG01124280.1_pt1 | contig 12541 bp, 12 predicted proteins | sample 811421 | NCBI WGS metagenome assembly MDTG01 (sample SAMN05326645, study PRJNA326480) | marine metagenome | isolation source: seawater | place: Pacific Ocean: South East | collected 2011 | reverse complement strand
TAAGCAATTTATAAGTACTTTAACCTATGACGCTTTTAATTTATCAGGTGAGAGTTCGCTTGAATCTTTTCAAATTTGGGAGCATGACGCTTGGTGAAAAAAGATAAACAGAAACAATCAGTTTTCTATACAGTAGATTTTGAAGACTTTACTTATGACTTATGTAGATACTTAGGGGCCTCTAGCTTACCTACACTAAGAACTAAAAGCCTGCTCAAAAGCTTTTACAACGTAACGAACTTATTAGATATAAATAATATAAACAATAATAAAATTACTTTTTTTTGTACAGGTGTGGCTGCTGATAGGTATCCAGAAATTATTAAACTAATTGCTGAGCAAGGACATGAAATTGGCTGTCATGGGAACACGCACGATAATATAAATAGCATGTCACCAGAAAATATATACACATCACTAAAGATAGCTAAGGAGAAGCTGAGTGAGCTTACAAAAACAGAAGTCCAAGGGTTTAGGGCACCTAACTTCTCACTTGATAAATATGACTTTGAACGACTAGATGCAGTATCTAAGGTTTTCAATTATGACTCTTCTTTGCATTTCAGCGATAAAAAAGAATTTCAAGTTTGGACTGAAGAATGTCCAATTGATCTGATTGAGTTTCCTGTATCGCAACAAAATTTCTTATTTTCAAAATTTAGGGTAAAGCCTGGCGGCAGCTATCTAAAATTATTTCCGTCTATAGTAGTTAGAAATTCTATTATTAAATCCATAAATAAAGGACTTACACCAATCGTTTATTTGCATCCCTATGATATATTTTATGGTTATGATCTGCTTGTAAAATGGAATGAACTTAAAGGAATTAAATTTAGAAGTTATTGGTATATAAGACAAATGCAATGGATGGGGTTATTCAATTGGAGTCAAAAGAATAAGTTGCAAAAAATCTTCTCAGAATTTAATAACATTGGATGTTTGCGCGATCGCTTACTTAAAAAAAATTTTTAAATATGCAAGATTTTTTCTTGATTGCAGGTTAAAAGTACAAAAACTATTTTTTGAAAAGTCACTACTAGGACCACATATGTTTTTAGTAAAACAGGATTCTAAGTAGGTATAATGAGTTTAAAATACATACATTAAGTGTATTCAAAAAATCATATGAAAAGAATATTGATTACTGGATCTGGTGGATCACCTTCAGTTAACTTTACAAGATCATTGCGTGCCTCTGAAGAAAAATATTTTTTGGTTGGTACCGATGCAGATAAATATTATTTACATCGTTCTGAGGTAGATAAGAAATACTTAGCGCCCCTAGCAAACCATCCGAAATATATTGATTTTTTAAATTACATAATAGATAAAGATCGAATAGAATTTGTACATGCTCAAAATGATGTCGAGGTCTCTTTTCTTAGTGAAAATAGAGAAAAGCTAAATGCTAATACTTTTTTCCCATCAAAAAAAACTGTCAGAATTCTTCAAGACAAATTTCAATCATTCAAGATTTGGGAGTCAGCTGGGCTAAAGGTTCCAAAGACTATTTTAATTAATAGGGACAGCAATCTTCATGATTTACTAGATGCTTTCAACGGATCAATGTGGATAAGGGCTATTTCTGGTGCTGGAGGTAGAGGCTCTCTGCCAGTGCATGATTATGAAACAGCAAAGAACTGGCTTGATTTCCATGAAAATAATGGTGCCTGGGAAGGAAATTTTACTGCTTCTGAGTTACTGGAACCTGAGACTGTTACATGGATGTCGCTTTGGAAGGATGGCAATTTGATTGTTGCTCAGGGTAGAAAACGTTTGTATTGGGAGTTATCAAAAATTTCACCTTCTGGGGTAACTGGCGCAACTGGAACTGGTCTAACTTATTCAGATCTTGAGTTGGATAAAATTGCTAAGAAAGCAGTATTATCCATTGATGAATCCCCTGATGGATTATTTGGGGTTGACATGGCATATGATAAAAATGGTGTTCCAAATCCTACCGAGATCAACATTGGAAGATTTTTTACAACCCATCAATTTTTTACTGATGCAGGTCTAAATATGCCAGAGATCTTTACAAAGATAGCCTTCAATGAAAAGCTTGATAAGATCATAGATAAAACAAATCCACTCCCAGATGATTTAGTCTGGATTAGAGGAATAGACTTTAAACCAGTTTTATCAGACATCAAAACTATAAATCATAAAGTTGATGAAATGGAGCAAATCTTAAGAGAACTATAGAGTGAGAATATTAATTACTGGCTCAACTGGTTTTCTAGGCAATGCCATTTTGAAAAGACTTGATAAAGTTAGGGTAGTATTAAATCGAAGAACTATGCCCAAAAAAATCAAGGGTATTGAAGAATTAAAAGTTGACTTTACAGATGAAAAAAATATTCAATATTTAATATCTGAAATAAAAAAATATCGTGTATCCCATATAATCCATTCTGCATCTACTACACCATGGTCTAAAACTGACTCATTTATCTCTGACGATAAAATGGCTAAGGTTTTGTCTGAAATATGTAATGAATTGAAGATAAAGTCATTCTTATTTCTGTCCGGTTGGATTGTTTATAAGATGGATGGAATTCCACCGTTTTCTGAGCTTGAAACAACTAAACCAGATACAAAATACGGCATTAGTAAACTTGATACTGAAAGCTTTTTAAAAAATAATTTAAAAAAAACTCACCTATACAATCTAAGGCTATCTTCGATTTATGGACCTGGTCAAAGATCACCTGGTCTTATAAGAAACATTTGCGAGCAAGCCTTTAATGGTGGTGTAATAAAATTAGATTCAAAAAATACTAAAAGAGATTATTTGTATGTAGAAGATTTTCTAGACTACTTGGAATGTCTATTGGATGCAGATAATAAATCTATAGGAGATGTAAATATAGGAAGTGGAAAATCACATTCAGTTTATGAGGTTGCAAATATGATTGCATCAATCATAGAAAAAGACTTTCATCAAGAAGTTAAAATAGTTTTCAATAAGCAGATTAGAGAGTCAGTCATTGTAGATAATCGATTGTCTATAGAAAAAGCTAGAAGTGCCAATATCATCAAAGGTAATACTACTTCTTTAGCAGACGGATTAAAGAGATATATTGTTTGGGGTAGAGGTGAAAGTATATTTTGATCTAGACGGAACTTTAATAGATATCTCTAAAAGACATTATTTGGTTTACAAGAATGCTGTCCTCCATTTTGGTGGAAAGCCACTAAGTAAAAAAAAATATTGGCAGCTAAAAAGAAACAAAACATGCTGGAGTAATGTTCTTTTATATAGCGATTTAGAGAAAAATATTACAGAAGTTTTTTTAGAATACTTCATAAATAATATCGAAAAGAAGAGCTTTCTTAAAAAAGATACCCTGTTTCCTAATTCATTAGAGATATTAAATAAAGTTTCTGGAATTAGTGATTGTTGTCTTGTCAGCTTAAGAAGAAATAAAAAAAATCTTTTTGAGCAGTTAGATTGGTTAGGTATAAAAGATATCTTTAAGGATATTAGAACCGGTCACTCTGAAAATCAGGGCGATGATGTAAAGACTATGCTTATTAAATATGATGATCCCGTAAAAGGAATGATTATTGGAGATACAGAAGCAGATATAGTAACTGGTAAGAATCTAGGTCTTTTTTCAATAGGAGTTTTATCGGGGATAAGAAGTGAAGATTTTATAAAAAAGTTAAATCCAGACCTTATAATAGAGTCAATAAAAGATTTTCCATATGAGTTGTTGATGCAAAAATAGTTAATCTTAGGATGACTTAATTTAAGTTTTAGATTAGGTAAAAAATTGAAAAAATTTGGAATAAGACAATGAAAAGTAAATCGTTAAGCGTCGGCTTAATAGGTGCTGGTAGTATGGGTAAAAATCATATAAGAGTAATTTCTTTACTGAAAGACTTTGATTTATCTGTTATCTGTGATCCCAATGAAAACCTTTTGAAAGAATATTCCAAAAACCTTGGCATCAAAACAACATTAAATATTGAGGAACTAAAAGAATGTGATGCAGTAATAATTGCAAGCCCAACAATTCATCATCTTGAAGCAGTAATTTCGCTAGCTCCTAAAGTTAAAAATTTCTTTATTGAGAAGCCAATGGTCGCATCTTTATTAGAAGCTAAGAGCTTAAAAGACTTAATTGATAAGTATAATTTAAATTTACAAGTTGGATTTATTGAAAGGTTTAATCCAGCTATTCTTGCACTATCAAAAATAATGGAATCTTCTGGAAAAGTTATCAATTTAGACTTTACGAGGGCTAACAAAGTAGAGCGAATTTTAGACGTTGATGTTGTAACAGATTTAATGATCCATGATATTGATCTTGCTTTGTTTCTAAATGGTCCAGTAAAGAATATTACTGCCAACGGATCAATAATAAATAACTCAGCAGAATTTTGTATTGCAACATTTGAACATGAGAATGGATCTCATTCTAGATTATTGGCAAGCAAAGTAACTAATAAAAAGATAAGATCTGTGCATCTGACCACGACAAATTGTTTTATTGATTGCGATCTTTTAAAAAAAGAAATTTTTATGAATAAAACTTCTGATTTAGTAAATGATGCAAATGATTTTTATAGGGTAGAAAGTACAAGTGAGACTATTGAGGTAGGATATCAGGAAGCACTTTTATCTGAGCTAATTGCCTTTAGAGAGTACTGCAATAACAATAATTATAATGTTCCATCATTTAATGATGGCTATAACGCATTGCAGATCGTAGAAACAATACATTCAAAATTATATAGTTAAATGAGCAATTTTTTTGTAGATCCTTCTTCAATCATTGATAGTGGAGCCAAAATTGGCGACGGAACAAAGGTTTGGCATTTTTCACACATCTCAGGAGGGGCTTCAGTAGGAAAGAATGTGTCTATTGGTCAAAATGTTTTTGTTGGAAACAATGTCTTAATCGGAGACTCATGCAAAATTCAAAACAATGTTTCGGTTTATGATAATGTCACTTTAGAAGAAGAAGTATTTTGCGGCCCTAGTATGGTATTTACAAATGTATACAACCCAAGATCATTCATCGAAAGGAAAAATGAATATAGGAATACTTATATTGAGAAGGGAGCAACCCTTGGAGCTAACTGTACAATAATTTGCGGTGTCAGTGTTGGGAAATATGCTCTTATAGGAGCAGGTTCTGTAGTAAATAAGGATGTGAAGCCTTTTGCATTAGTTGTAGGTGTTCCGGGTATTCAGATTGGGTGGATAAGCAGGTTTGGTGAAAGACTTAATATTCCATTAGAAGGGGAAGAGCAAGAGATTGAGTGTCCGAATACAGAAGATATATACTTTTTTAATGGCGAAAATCTCGAATTAAGAAGCTCATCATGAAAAGTTCACCAACTAAACTTAGAAAATAATTTAAAGATATGAAATCTAAGAAAATCATAACTGTGGTTGGTGCCAGACCTCAATTTATAAAAGCAGCAGTAATCTCAAGGCTAATTAATCAAAGATATAACTATATAACTGAGATCATGGTTCATACAGGCCAGCACTTTGACCAAAATATGTCAGATATTTTTTTTAATGAACTTGATATTACAAAGCCAAGCTATTTTTTAAACATAAATAATACCTCTCACGGAGAAATGATTGGTAAGATGATAATTGAGCTTGAGAAGATATTTATAAAGGAGAACCCAGCATGCGTTCTTGTTTATGGAGATACGAATTCGACATTAGCAGGAGGTATTGCTGCAAAAAAACTTAATATTCCTATTGCGCATATTGAAGCCGGAGTTCGAAATTTTGATGAAGAGATGCCAGAGGAAAGTAATAGATATTTAGTAGATCGTCTTTCAGATGTAAACTTCTGTTGCACAGACAAATCTTTTAATAATTTAATTTCTGAAGGATTTGGAGCAAAAGAAATAAATAAAAAATTTTTTAATTCAGGAGATTTAATGCATGATGCTGCAATTTATGAAAGCTCAAAAGAAAAGGATGTCTCCGCTGTTTGCAATAAAATACTTCAAAATAATAATAGCTTTATCCTTGTAACCATTCATCGTGCATCAAATACTGACGATTTAGATAACTTGAGCGCCATAATTCATGACTTAAACTCCATCCATAAAAAAAATAATATTGTCATGCTCACTCACCCCAGAACAAAGAATAAGATTAACTCTTTTAAACTAAAACCTAAATTTGAATTGTATGAACCCCTTGGGCATTTTGATACCCTAAAACTTCTAAGATCATCTATGAGCGTTATTACAGATTCAGGTGGACTTGTAAGAGAGGCCTATTTTTTTAATAAAAAAAGTGTTTTTGTTCTATCTAATCCAGTTTGGCCAGAATTAATTCAAGCAGGTGTTTGCTTAAATGTTGAGCCAGCTAGGAATAAAATTATTGATGCACAACTTCAAATAGAAAATAATGAATCTAGTTGGCCTGAAGGGATATTTGGTGATGGTAAGGCTGGTCAAAAAATTCTTAGAGAGCTAGTTAAATTTCTTAATTAAGATCTTTTATTTTGTTAAGAATTAAATTTTTTCTAAAAACTTAGTATGAAAAAAAAAGATACTAAAAAATTATTAATTGTTACTACAAGTTTTTATCCTGAGAATGCTATTGGGGCTGTAAGAATATCAAATTTGGCAAAATATTTGTCAAGAGAGTTTGAATCTGTTCATGTAATATGTCCACAAATTAACGATTCAAGTTTTAAAGATTTAACAATTTCTCTCGACAGCATAGATAATCTTTTTATACATCGAACTAAATACTCATATCTTTTTAGACAAATTAAATATGTAAGAGATATGTTCGTTGGCAATAGAAATCCAGCTGAATTTATAGGCATCAAACCAAAGAAAAAATCAATAATACAATCATTGAAACAATACATCTCAAAGTTCATTTTTGATCAATTTGTTATACTCAAAAATGAAGATTTTCTTGCTTCTTCAGTAAAAAATTATAAAAAACTAAATAAGTCTTTCGAGTTTGATTACCTTTTAACAAGTTACCCTAGCTATGCTTCACATAAAGCAGGCTTAAGAATTAAAAAAATTTCCAAAAATATTAAATGGATTGCAGATTTTAGGGATCCAATGATTTACGAGAGTATTGATCATTTTAAGTTTTTTAAAAAATTACAAACAAATATCTTACATAACGCAGATACTATTTTATCAATTTCAAATGGAGTAAAACTTGCTTTGATAAGGGATAACCCATCTTCTGAAGTAGAGGTTATTCATAATGGATATGACGACCCACCATTGTTAAAAAAAATCACAGCTATTGAAGACAGGTGTATAAACTTTTGTTACGTTGGAACTCTGTATGGCGGCAAAAGAGACCTCTCAAGATTATTTATAGTTTTGAATGAATTTTTACTCAAATATAAGATCTCTAAAGATAAACTTAGGTTTCATTATGCTGGTTCAGACTTTGATACTTTATTTAATCAGGCTCAAATCTTTGGAATTCAAGAAATACTTATAAATCATGGCAAGGTAACAAGATCTGAATCTTTAAACATTCAGGCCACATGTGATTTCATAACTGTAGCAACTTGGAACTCTAAATTTGAGCAGGGTATATTAACTGGAAAAGTTTTTGAGGCATTCATGCTTAAAAAACCTCTTATAGGAATCGTAACTGGCGATCTAGAAAATAGCGAATTAAAGTCAGTAGTTCATGATTGTGATGCTGGGATAGTTCTAGAGGATTCTTTTTGTAATGTTATAGATAAAGAAAGAATTCTCTCTATTTTATACGAGACTCTCCGCATGAAAGGAAAGTTAGCTTCTCAGTTACCTACAACATTTTTTAAATATAATGTTGATTTATTTCATTACAAAAATATTTGTAAAAAATTAGTCAATAAAATTTGACTATAATTTTTTAGTAATAATTTTGCCTAAGTGAGCATAATTCATATTTAATTAGAGAATTTTTTTATGATTTGTTAGGTTGTAAGTCTGTCTATAATTCTAGAAATGAAATACCATGAAGGACAATGATTAAATCTTTGATTAAAGATACATTAATCTACTCTATTCCGACAATAGTCAGCAGGGGTATTGGAATATTTCTTTTGCCTATATATACAAGGATCACATCACCAGATCAGCTTGGTGCTTTAGAATTATTCATTGCTTTTTCTACTATCATTTCTATAACAGTAGCTTTTGAGATTACTCAGGGAATTTCTCGTTTTTTGCCAGAATCTGATAAAGGTTTAAGAGGCTCGTATGCAACTACTGGATTAGCTTTTTCAACCTTGATGTATGTTATTTCAATTTCCTTGATGTATATCTTTGCCGAGTATTTAAGTGTTTTTATTACAGGGAGCAACGAATATTTAACAGAATTTTATTTAATATTGATATACATATTTTTTAACTCATATTATTACTATTTTCAAAATATACTAAGATTTGAGGGTAAAAGTAGCCAGTACTCTATTTCCTCGGTTATCTATGCACTTGTAAACATTACCGTCGTTTTTTTGTTAGGTATTGTTTTTAATTATTCGTTACAAGCAATTTTAATCTCATTAATTCTAAGCAGTTTTTTTGGTTCATTTCTTGGGCTATTTTTTCTTAGGAATTCATTTGCTTTAAATTTTAGTTTTAATCTTCTAAAAAAGTTACTATCTTTCTCAATTCCTCTCGTACCAGCATCTGTTTTTATATTCATAAGTCTTTATATTGATAGATTTATGATCAATTATTTTTTAGGTCTAGAACAAGTTGGTATTTACAGCATTGGCACAAAGATCTCATCAGCAACCGGCCTAATACTTATTGGATTTCAAATGGCTATTACTCCGTTGATATATAAGAATTATCATCTTGAAAGAACTCCAAATGATCTATCAATTATTTTTAAATATTTTATTGCTTTTGCACTAATATTTTTTTTATCGTTTTCATTATTGGCTAAAGAAATACTTTTATTACTAACAACTGATTACTTTTTAATCGCAGCACCATTAATTCCAATTTTGGTTCTATCATTTTTATTTTCGCATATGTATGTTTTTATGCCAGGAATAGCAATAAAAAAGAAAACTTATTTAATTCTAATTTTTAATTTTCTTGTTGTATTGATAAATGTTTTCTTAAATTATATTTTGATTCCAAAGCTAGGTATTTTTGGAGCTTCACTTGCAACGTGTTGTGCTAATCTTTTTGGATTTTTCTGTTATGTTTATTTCAGCCAAAAACTGTATTACGTTCAACATAATTGGTATAGATATTGCTTTATATTCTTTATCTCACTTGCGATGCTTTATTGCTCTTTTAATTATATTGATTCTTTGAATAGTTATATTTTATATCTATCAAAATTCTTGCTACTAGCTACATTTATAGCTGTTTTATTTTTGTTTAAGATTTTAAGTATTGATGAGTTTTTATCCTTTAAATCAATTATTTTTAAAAAAGCTCAACAGAATTAAATAAAGAAAAGATTTGGACTATTCTTTAGTTTTCTCTAAAAATATCCCTTGAATAAATTGTATCTATTTTGTCATCAATATTTTTACTAAGCCTATTAGCGATAATCATCTCTGAGTTTTGTTTAAAAAGCTTGAGATTATTTTCTACCTTACAACCAAGAAATAGCTTTTTAGTCATTAATGGTTCATAAATAGTGATCACTTTATTCTTTTTCTTTAATTTTTTTATGATATCAATTACAGCAGATTCTCTCCAATTATCTGAATCAGTTTTCATTGATAGCCTGTAAACCCCAATCCTATTAATATTTTTTTTATCAATCTCATTTACTATAAAATCTTTTCGCAACTTGTTTGATAGTATCGTTCCGTGAATTATTTTTTGAGGTATTTCTTTAAAGTTTTCTTTGAGCTGCTTTGTATCTTTTGGAAGGCAATACCCCCCATACCCAAAAGAAGGATTATTATAAAAATTACCTATTCTTGAATCCATACAAACTCCTTCAATTATGTCTTTTGCGCTAAGATTTTTAGAAGCTGCAAATGTATCTAGTTCATTAAAAAAAGATATTCGCATTGCTAAAAACGTATTAGAGAATAATTTTATTGCTTCAGCCTCAGATGGGGATGTTACTAAAGTATTAATTTTTTTCTTTTTTGCAGCCTTCTTTAGCATGTTCAAAAAATGATTTGATTTTTTAGATTTAGATCCACAAATAATTCTTGATGGAAAAAGATTGTCTCTTAACGCAAAGCCTTCACGGAGAAATTCTGGAAAAAATGAAATATTAAAATCTGGATATTTTCGCTGCATTTTGTCAGTGAATCCGATTGGCACCGTTGATCTTATTACAACTAGTTTTGAAAATTTTTTCTTTTTTATTTTTTTCAGTAATTTCTCGATTGAGGTTGTATCAAATCTTTTTGATTGATCATCAAAGCTAGTTGGTGTTGCAATAAGAACCACATCAATGTTTACTAAATCATCATCAAGCTTGCAACTAAAATCTAGATTTAGATGCTTATCTTTTAAATATTTCTTAATTAGTGAATCACCAATCGGACTTTTTTTGGATTTTAGAGTGTTTATTTTTTCTTTATCTATATCAACCAATCTAACTGAATAATAACGTGATAATAGTATTGCATTGCTAAGCCCAACATAACCTGCTCCAAAAACTAAAATTCTCATGATGATATGACTTTATTTCTATATAAAAACTATAATTACAAAGTATAATTCAAGCCTTAAGGCTAGTGTTATATATTTTTATGCCCAGGTGGTGGAATTGGTAGACACAAGGGATTTAAAATCCCTCGAAGGCAACTTCGTGCCGGTTCAAGTCCGGCTCTGGGCACCATCCTTTAGATACACTATTATTTATATAAATGTATAAAAAGTCATTAATGATAGCTGCTGTTGAGCAGGCACGAAAAGCTGCTTTAATGGATGAAGTTCCTGTTGGATGCGTTATTACCTTAAATGATAAGATTATTTCCTTTGGGAATAATAAATGCATTTCAAAAAGCTCCCCTGTAAGACATGCCGAGATAGAAGCCATTGAGTCTGCTTGTGCTGCCCTAAAAAATTATAGGCTGCCTGACACTTCCATTTACGTTTCTCTAGAGCCGTGTCATATGTGTTGTATGGCAATAGTAAATGCTAGAATAAAAAATCTTTATTTTGGCGCTAGAGAAACAAAAACAGGTGCGGTAGTTTCAGTCGATAATTTTTTGGATAAAGATTTTCTAAATCATAAAGTTAATTACTCAGGTGGTCATATGGAGCACGAATCAAGTAAATTGCTTAAAGATTTTTTTGCAACCAAAAGAAAAACTTAATTATTTTAGATCTATCCATATAGGGCAATGATCAGATGGTTTTTCTAATGCACGAGCATCATAACTGATCCCAGTTGATTTAATCGAATCAGTTAAATTTTTAGAAACCATAATATGATCTATTCTCAGTCCTCTTTTTGGATTATCGTCAAACATTCTAGATCTGTAATCAAACCAAGAATAAATAGAATTTTCATCAGGATTTTGTAGCCTCCAACTATCAATAAACCCAAGATCTTTTATTGAGTTCCACATCTCAATCTCCTCAGGTAAAAATGCACATTTTCCATCACGAAGCCATCGTTTAGTATTATTTTCGCCTATCCCAATATCCTTTTCAGACGGAGCTACATTAAAGTCACCCATTACAATAATATTTGATGAGGATTTTTGTAACTTTTTTATGTGAGATTTTAAATCCTTATAGAACTTCACTTTTTTGGGAAACTTTGTTTCATGATGTCTATTCTCACCTTGAGGGAAATAACCATTCATTATAAGTATGTCACCATTCTTAAACTTATATCTACCTTGAATGAACCTCTTTTGATCTTTAGCTGTATCTTTCAAAAAACCTTTAGAAATCTCTAGTGGCTTTTTTTTACTTAGGAGGGCTACTCCATAATGACCTTTTTGACCCCAAAATTCGCAGTGATAACCAATTTCATTAACAAGCTCAACAGGAAACTCATCATCATGTACCTTTGTTTCTTGGAGGCCAATAACATCAGGATCAAGATGATCACGGATATACTCAAGTTGATGTGGTCTTGCTCTAACGCTATTGATATTAAAAGAAATAATTTTCATTATTTTTGATTGACTGCAATTAATTGAGAGCTAAATTTTAGGTAATCAACAATGATGTTTTTTGATTCATTCAAAAGAAAATCGTTTTCTAAAGATATTTCATCAGAATCAACTTCTTCCCTAAATGTTTCCAAATCATCGTAAGTATCAAATGTATCGAAATTTAAAAGACTTCGACGTGCATTTTCGGTATTTAGGATCCAAGATCTTCTATCTAATTTATCATTCTTTCTTTCACTAATATTTAAAGAAAGCTCTTTCTTATTTTTACGTTGATCATATTTTTCACGAACTTTAAGAATATATTGCATGTTGGGGTCGTTTGATAATCTATCAATATGATTTTCTGATGCTCTTTGAATAGCAAAGTCATTAAGATTATATATTCTATGCCTAATTGGTCTTATGGTATCCCATGGTAGAGATTCATCTAAAGAGCTTTCACCAGTTTCTTCGAT
>MDTG01095189.1_pt1 | contig 12541 bp, 12 predicted proteins | sample 811421 | NCBI WGS metagenome assembly MDTG01 (sample SAMN05326645, study PRJNA326480) | marine metagenome | isolation source: seawater | place: Pacific Ocean: South East | collected 2011 | reverse complement strand
GCCATTAAAGCTTGTAAGGTTTTGTTATAATTTATAAGAAATCTGATGAGAGTATGCTTTTTGATTTAAGAAATTATGCAGTCTTAAAAAATATCTTTAACTATCGTTTTCTACAGAGTTGGATAATTCCACTATTGCTCAATATTAAGATTACTTTCAACTCAAAATATCGTTCAATGAATGTCACTTTGCCGCCAATAAATCGTAAAATGACGCTTGCAGGAATGACAAAATATTTACAACATATCAGGAGATAGTCAGAAAAGACTTTTCAGGGTAGGGTATCCGGATGAAAAATGATCCGCTAGTCGTATTTACTCCTTCGGGTAAACGCGGACATTTTGCCGAAGGCACTCCTGTACTGACGGCTGCTAGGCAACTCGGGGTCGATCTTGATAGTGTGTGCGGTGGTCGTGGAATTTGTAGTAAGTGCCAAATCACGCCTTCTTTTGGCGAGTTTCCCAAACATGGTGTCACTGTAGATAAAAACGCAGTATCAGAGTGGAACGCGGTCGAGCAACGCTATCAAGATAAGCGTGGCTTAAAAGTTGGTCGTCGGCTTGGCTGCCAAGCCAAAATCATGAGAGATTTAGTGATTGATGTGCCAGCAGAAAGCCAGGTTCATAAGCAGGTCATTCGGAAAGCGGCAAGTGAAGCCCCAATTAAAATGGACCCTGCTACGCGGCTTTATTTCGTTGCAGTATCCGAACCTGACATGCATGAGCCAACGGGTGACTTTGAAAGACTAGCTGCCGCCTTAAATGAACAGTGGGAAATTAAAAAACTTACCTGTGATATTAATATACTGGGTCAGCTGCAAACAATTCTCCGTAAAGGAAAGTGGAACGTTACGGCTGCTATCTACTATGATCAAGCTCAAGCAACTCATCGGATTACCGGCCTTTGGCCAGAACTTCACGAAGATGGAATTTTTGGATTGGCCATTGATCTTGGCTCTACAACTATTGCGGCACATCTTACTAACCTTGAGACCGGAAATGTTATCGCAAGCTCGGGAGTTATGAATCCACAGATCAGATTTGGTGAAGATCTGATGAGCCGCGTAAGTTATGCAATGATGAACGTTGGTGGTGATAAAGAAATGACTGCTGCAGCTCGTGAAGCCATAAACACTCTTATTGAAGGTTTGGCTGAAGAGGCGTCAGTTACGGCAGATCAAATAGTAGAAGTTGTAATCGTTTGTAATCCTGTCATGCATCACCTGCTTTTAGGAATTGATCCAGTGGAACTTGGGCAAGCGCCTTTTGCATTAGCAACTTCGAATTCCGTAAATTTACCATCAAAGTCAATTGGTTTGGATAAAATGTCACTTTCTGGACGTTGTTATATTTTGCCATGCATTGCAGGCCACGTTGGTGCCGATGCAGCTGCTGTTGTTCTTTCTGAAGAACCAAGCAAGTCAAAAGACCTCGTTTTAGTTGTGGATGTGGGAACTAATGCAGAAATTTTACTTGGTAATGAAAAGCGAGTTTTGGCTTGCTCTTCACCAACGGGGCCAGCCTTTGAAGGTGCGCAAATTAGTTCTGGTCAACGGGCTGCTCCTGGGGCTATCGAGCGGATTGAAATCGATCCTGTGAGTAAAACCCCCCGTTTTCGCGTTATTGGATGTGATCTTTGGTCGGATGAAAATGGTTTCTTTGAAGTTTTGTCCCAGACTAGTGTGACTGGAATATGCGGGTCTGGCATTATCGAAGCGGTAGCCGAATTGAGGTTAGCTGGCCTAATGGATGAAAGTGGCTTGCTTGGATCTCCTGAGGCAACGGGAACAAGTCGAATGATAGCTGATGGTCGTACGTTTTCGTATTTAATTCACGATGGAAGTAAAGAGGGTGGAGCAAAAATCACAATAACTCAAAGCGATATCCGTGCAATCCAATTAGCTAAGTCTGCACTTTATGCTGGTGCGAAGCTACTTATGGATGAAATGGGAGTAGACAAAGTTGATAGGGTTGTGCTCGCAGGAGCATTTGGCGCTCATATTTCTAGTAAGCACGCGATGGTGCTTGGAATGATACCCGATGTAGCGCTTACCAAAGTTATTTCTGCAGGTAATGCTGCGGGTACGGGGGCGCGTATTGCGTTGTGTAATATAGCTGCAAGAGCTGAAATCGAAAGAACGGTTGGAAAGATAATTAAAGTAGAAACTGCTATCGAGCCAAAATTCCAAGAACATTTCGTTGCAGCCAATGCAATACCACACAAGACGGACACATTCTGTGAGTTGAGCAAAATTGTAGACCTCCCTAACGTTAAATTTAACACCGGGGCTAATGAGAAAAGTAGGCGCAGACGCAGACGCAAATGAGCTTTGCTCTTTTCTTTCAGGTAATATCATGAAATAGGGAAGCGCCAAGTGTTCCCTGCCAGAAGGATTGTAAGAATGCAGATTCGCGAGGCGCTTACTTTTGATGACGTGTTACTCGTTCCGGGTGCATCAAGTGTGTTACCTACCCAAGCCGATACAAAGACATTTGTCACGAAATCTATTTCACTAAATATTCCGTTAATCAGTTCAGCAATGGATACTGTCACGGAGTCTCCCATGGCTATTTCAATGGCTCAGTCGGGTGGCATGGGTGTCATTCATCGTAACCTAAATATTGAAGAGCAAGCGCGAGAGGTTCGTTGTGTAAAGAGATTTGAAAGCGGTGTGGTATTTAATCCAATTACGTTAAAACCAGATCAGACCTTAGCAGATGCCAAAGCATTGCAAGAACGATACAATGTAACGGGTTTTCCGGTGGTTGAAAAAAATGGTCGAGTGGTAGGTATCGTCACTAACCGCGACATGCGCTTTGCAAGTCAAAGTAAAACTCCAGTCCGTGCGATGATGTCATCGGAAAATCTTGCTGTGTTACATGAGCCAGTAGATAGAGATGACGCAATTAACCTGATGAAAGCCCGCAGGATTGAAAAACTACTTGTCACTAACGAAGATGGAAAACTTACTGGCCTTCTAACGCTTAAAGACACTGAGCAGGCTGTACTTAACCCAACGGCCTGCAAAGATGCTTTGGGCCGACTGCGAGTTGCAGCAGCAACAACCGTTGGAGACTCAGGTTATGAGCGTAGCGAAGCTTTGATCGATGCAGGGGTTGATATGGTTGTTATTGATACTGCCCATGGTCATTCAGAAGCAGTGGCAATCGCTGTAAAGCGTATCAAAAGTTTATCCAACTCGATTCAAGTCATTGCAGGTAATGTGGCAACCTCTGAAGCAACAAAAGCATTAATAGATGCGGGCGCTGACGCAGTTAAAGTGGGCATTGGACCCGGATCCATTTGTACAACCCGCATCGTGGCAGGAGTAGGGGTCCCGCAACTTTCTGCTATTATGGATTGCGCCGCTGTGGCAGGCTCAATACCGGTTATCGCTGATGGCGGAATCAAAAATTCAGGGGATTTTGCTAAATCGATAGCTGCTGGAGCTTCCTCTGCCATGGTGGGTAGTATGGTGGCTGGTACGGATGAAAGCCCTGGCGAATTAATTTTATATCAAGGAAGGTCATTTAAATCATACCGAGGTATGGGTTCGATGGGAGCCATGGCACGTGGATCTGCAGACAGATATTTTCAAAAGGATGTAGTCGAAGCCAAATTGGTGCCAGAAGGAGTTGAAGGTCAGGTTCCATACAAAGGTTCCGCCAATACCGTTATATACCAGATGGTTGGTGGTCTACGTGCCGCTATGGGTTATACCGGTTGTTCAAATATTGATGAAATGCGCAAAAATTGTGAATTTGTTAAAATAACTGGTTCGGGCCTGAATGAAAGCCATGTTCATGATGTTCAAATTACTCGTGAAAGCCCAAATTACCGGAGTTTGTAAATTATGACTCCAGGAGCGCGCGTGCAAGCGGCCATTGAAATAGTAGATGATCTAATAAATAACCGTTTTCAAGTAGAAAAAACACTTAAAATTTGGGCACGGCAAAATAGATACGCCGGTTCTAAAGACCGTGAAGAAATTCGTGATCTAGTATTTGATGCATTACGCAACTTGCGCTCGTATGCTGGAAGTGGAGGTGGTATGAATGGCCGGGCTATTATTAGTGCGAGTCTTTACTTTAAAGGGATTTGCTTAGCCCAAGTTTTTACAGGTAAAGGGTATGCACCTGCTCCACTAGAAAATGTTGTCTTTAATGAGCTAGATATACTGAAAGATGCCGAAAAGTACGATCTTCCAGACTGGCTTTGGCCAATATGGTTGAATAATCTAGGTGAGAAAGCTGAAAATTCGGCAATGGTTTTAAAAGAGCGAGCAAATTTATTTTTGCGTGTCAACTTACTAAAGGTAACACGTAAAGAAGCTATTATTAGCTTGGCTGAGCAGGGGATTGATGCTGAAATTCATCCCAAAGTAGAGACCGCACTTATTGTAAAGAGGGGGCAAAAAAGGATTAGGCATTCAAATATATACCAAAATGGGATGATCGAGCTCCAAGATGCTTCTAGCCAAATGACTGTCTGCGCTTTGCCTAAGAATCTATCTGGACCTTTTTTAGATTATTGTGCTGGTGGTGGTGGGAAAGCCTTAGCTCTCGCTGCCAAATTTAATACTAAAATTATAGCTCATGATGCGGTAAATCAGCGGATGTTCGATATCGCTTCTCGCTCTAGCAGAGCTGGGGCCGAAATAGAAATTGTATCGACAAACAATCTGAAAAACAGGGATTTCGGCTTGGTTCTCGCCGATACTCCGTGTTCTGGGAGTGGAACTTGGCGCCGTGATCCTGCTGGAAAATGGTTATTAACAGAAACAGCTCTCAGGCACCTAGTTAAAACTCAAAAGGACATCATAAAGCGATCTTCCCAATACGTACGTGATGGAGGTATTTTAGCTTACGTAACATGTTCTGTTTTAAAGAGCGAAAATTGTGATCAAATTGATGCTTTCCTTTCAAGCGAAAAAAATTGGACTGTACAAGATTACAATCAATTTTATCCATCAGATTGTGGTGACGGGTTTTACTACTGCTATTTACGAAAAGAATGACAATACTCAAAAAATTCTTTAGATTTGTAGTAAGAAAATGTTGTCGGAGAAATCTTGTTATCCAAAACTGAATTTCGGATTGAGCTTTTAAGATCACTCCATTATGCCAGAAATTCCATAAGCGTTTCGTTTGCTTTCAAGCACAGGAGTTGGTTGCTAGTAAATGAGTACGGGTCTTTTGAAAACAGATATTCCGCATCAATATTGCCCCAAATAATATCTACTAAAATCTTATCTTGATGTGACAATTTACTCTCCTTTGTACATCTCCTATAACGGAACTCTTTTTAAGTTGTTTAGTTTTCGTTTCTTGTGTCTGCAATCAGAGCAATGTTTTAAAGCGGTAAAATAACGGAGGCCTTTGGATTTACTTCTCATATGTAAAGCAAGCCATTGTTTTAGTTATGTAAATTATTGGCCTGATTGTTGCATATCCCTTTATACGAAGAATGGAAGTTTAACATGGCTGAAATTAACAGTGCTAGACTCAATAATTATGTTTCGCAACAAGCGGCACAGCAATCTCAATCTCAATCTCAGATCAGTATCGGAGATGATACCCAAAAAAAACGTGATGCTGCCGTTGCAGACAAGATTTCACGTGGGGTGATCGTTCAGATCAGCAGGGAAGCAAGGGAGCTCATAAAAGCATCATTAGAAGACACGGACCTTGAGTTTACGCTTTCACAACGAGATTCACAAAACAATCTTCAGTCGGCAATAGTGAATGCAAAGTTTCGGCAAAAAGAAGATCAAGAAAAGATAAACCAGAAGTCTACTGAATTAGCCAACAAGTTGAATGAAGCCTCGTTTGAAAAGAATGTGTTGGCTGCTTAGTTCAAGATCGAAACATTACATCAAATAATCCATCGGATCGATGCTTTCAAATCCCTGGCGGATTTCGAAATGTAGGAAAGAAGGATTACCTTCTCTAATTTTACCAATTGGTTGACCTCGCATTACAGTTGCGCCTTTGCTTACAATAATATCTCCTATATTAGCATAAACGGTCAATATATTGTCTTCATGCTTGATAACTAAGATTGGCATCTGGTCTGCATCTGTCGTAATAGCAGCTACTACACCATTTTGTGCCGCAACTATGGTGCTGCCGGTAGGAGCACTGAGATCTATCCCATCCGTTTTGTTTTTAACAAATTCGCGAATGATTTTACCATTTACCGGATACGCAAACGCGCCACTAGATGGAGTGGCAATCTCTGGCTTATCTTTCTTTGGTTCAGTCTTAATAACTGGCCTTACATCTTCAGGCAAAGGTTCTTTGGCGCTCGGGGGAGCAGGCGTTACGTTTAAAGATTCTGTGTTGCTCTGCAATTTAGTAGATAAAGTAGTCTTTGGCGCTTCAGTGTTTCTTGTTGGGATCAAAACATACTGGTCTTCGCGTATTGTAAAGTCGGCATCCAGTGAGTTCCACTCTGCCAAGGAACGAATAGTTACATTATAAAGCCTTGAGATTGTAAAAGCAGTTTCTCCACGCTTTACTTTATGACGAATTGGTTCAGATTTTTTTAACTTCTCTTTTTTTGATTGGGAGACAGTACTTTGAGCATTTTCAATAGCAGTTTCTGCTAGTTTGGTGACATTAACCAAACCATTTTCTGTTTGGCCTTCTGTTGGCTCTAGTTTTTTCGGAAGCGCGATAATTTCACCTTGTCGCAGTATATCATTCTTATCGATTCCATTATACCGACCGAGTAGATCTGCGTCCACGCCTATTCGTGTGGCGAGTTTTTGAAGCGTATCGTCAAATTGGGCAACAGCAACCTGATAGTTTGGGTAAGAGATTACACCCCTAGCGTCAGGTCTAGGCCGATCTTCTAGAACACCCTTCACCGCTGCTGAAGTACCATATTCGTTTTGCCTCAAATCTAAATCGAAGTCAGATGTGTCACAGGCCGTTAGACTTAGTGCAGTCAAAATTGTTGAAATACGAAAAGCTTTTTCAAACAAGCCATGCATTCATTCACTCCTCGATGACTATTGCTGAGGAAAATTGGCAGAATAAATTTATTTCTACCTTTCCATTTGCATATTAAACATCTTTTTCCAAACCTTCAACGAGTGGTACAAACCTTACATCTCGAAGGCTCTCGTAATCATAACCGGATTCGTTTCTTGTAACCTTAATGAGACTTTGAAGAGAGTCTGATTGTCCTACTGGAAGAACCATTGTTCCGCCTACTTTCAATTGCGACAAAAGAGGTCCTGGAGGATCTTCCGCAGCTGCGGTTAAAATAATTTTATCAAACGGCGCTTGATCAGGAAGTCCCATACAACCATCCGCAAACATACAAATAATATTAGTCAAATTAATTTTTTCAAAAATACTCTTTGCTGAAATTACAAGTTTTTTGTGACGTTCCACTGTATATACACGTCTGGCAAGATAGCTCAATATCGCTGTTTGATAGCCAGATCCTGTCCCAATTTCTAGCACTTTATCACGAGAATTTACTCGAAGTGCTTGCGTCATAATCCCAACAATAGAGGGTTGGGAAATTGTTTGCCCGCACTCGATGGGTAACGGCATATCCTGATAAACGCGATCCGCGAACAGGCCCTTCACGAACAAGCCTCTGTCAATTTTTTCCATGGCGGTTAATACTTGTTTATCCGTAATACCACGCGAGCGAAGCCCGAATAAAAATTGCATTTTTTGTTCTGCATCAAAATTCATTCAATAGCTCGCAATGTTTCTAGGACATCATGTGCAGTCAAATCGGCACACATAGGTGTAACTGAAATATAATCGTCTATGTTGGCGGCAGCATCACTTCCTTTCGCAGATTTAATCTGTTGATTACTTCCTTGAACAAATAAAAATCTCCGTATTGTCGGAGAACTTACTGGACAAACAGAAAAGCGTGAACCATCCCGATATCCTTGTGGAGTGGCTTTAATTCCATTTACTTCATTTGCAGGGCAGGGAGGGAAATTTACGTTGTAAAAAAGCTGGTAATCGCTTTTGGTTTGAGCGTTCACATCCAATATTTTGTTTATTACTTCAGCGCCGAAGACTTCAGCAGCTTCAAAGGGGTTTTCAATATCAAAATTCTTAGGGCCAAGATATTGTGACAGAGCAATCGAATTAAATCCCTGCAATGCTCCTTCCATAGCAGCACCTAGGGTGCCAGAGTAGAGTGCATTTTCGGCTGAATTGTTGCCTCGGTTTACCCCAGATAAAATTAAATCTGGAGGATTATCTTTCATTACATAATGTACACCAGCCAGCACGCAGTCAGCAGGGTTGCCCTCTATACTGAAAGTTCGTTCTTTTATCTTTGTGATCATGACTGGTGAAGATAAACTAATGCAATGTCCAACCCCCGATTTTTCAGTTGCAGGTGCTACAACCCATACACTGGAATTATCTTCGGTAAGTTCGCCTGCAATTTTCAAAAGAGAGGTCAAGCCTGGCGCATTAATGCCGTCATCATTGGTAATTAGAATTTTCATTATCTTATCTCCTGCGGCGCCTACTGTCATTAACTGAGGATGAGGCAGCGAGCAAGCATTGGAAGTTTAAGGAATAAAAGGATACAATAAAATCTAATTACAATCGTTAAGATGACAAACAGAACAGAGGTGGCCTTAGAGATTAAAAAATGTAAATTATCCGTTAAGTTAGATCTAGTGCACATAATGGATTGTTATGAATTATGAGTCGGCTTTTAATAGATTACGCCAGTTTAAAAAGAAGCTGGTAATGTCAAAAATTACCCCTTATGAGCCGTTTCCTAAACCTCGACTTTGGGAACTTGATGTCCTGAGAGGTCTTGCGGTTGTTGGGATGATGGTATTCCATTTCACATTTGACTTGACTTATTTTGGGTTTGTGGGTGCCGATACAATCTACAACGCTGGCTGGTTGGGTTTTCAACAAATTATAGCCGGTAGTTTTGTTTTTATTGCGGGTTTAAGCTTTGACTTGTCCCATTCTGAAGGCTTGGAATGGCTTCACATAAAAAAACGAATAATAATTTTAGGTTTTAGCGCTGCTTTAGTAAGTATTGTTACATTTATTATGTTTGGAGATTTTTGGGTTAAATTCGGCATCCTTCACTGTATATTATCTTGTAGCTTGCTGTCCATATTTTTAATTCGTCTTTCAAACCTCGGATTAATCTTAATTATTTTTTTATTGTCTTGTTTGTATTTTTATCTTACTCCTCCAATTTACGCCCCGCAGATCTTTGATTTTATTATACGTACCGTTAACCCGCACTTAAGTGTTGATTACCATCCAATTTTTCCAATGATAATTGTATTCTTTTCGGGAATTCTTTTATCCCGACTACATTTTCGTAAAAGGTTATGTTTTCGAATTAGCCGTCAACAAAAAACATTAAATAACCTTTGGAAGTCGTTAATAATAATGGGTAAAAATAGTTTATTGATTTATTTAATTCATCAGCCAATTTTCTTTGGCGCTTTTCTTATTTTTATCTATTTCTGGAAATAACCTTTGGCAATAATTAACATAATACTTATTATGCGCCCTTAAGTATAGCTGAAAGAACAAGTTCTCCTTCCAGATTTAAACGCAAGAAATAAAATGAATAAAATGTTATCCTGTATAGGTCATTCTATCAGACCATATTAAACAATATTTTTTTTATGTGTCAGCAGCGTAAACTAAAAAATGTTAAAAAAGCGATTTTGAGTTATACACAGGTTTTACGTTCTCTTATTGAAGCAAAAAGAAAATCAATTAGAGACAGATAATTTCGAAGATGAGTGCTCCACAATGAGTTATGAATTTACATTCAAAATAAATTAAAGATTCACAACACGCTTAAAGTTTAAATTTCTTGTATTTATTAGGGATCTAATTGAAACAAGTCATTCAGGAGTAGATCGGCTGAAATATTGCACTATGTCCCTTTTAGATTAAATTCTGTAAATAAGAAGATTTAAAAGGGATATTCCTTGTCGCTAAAACCTGCCATATCTAAAAATGTTGCCGCACCCAAGCTCGAAGGAGCTGGAGTGCATCTTTATCGAGCTTTTGGGTTTAGTGAACCAGAGACCTTTGATCCTTTTTTGCTGTTCGATGACTTTCGCAATGACGATCCTAAACATTATGAAGATGGCTTTCCATGGCACCCACATAGGGGAATTGAGACGATTACATACGTGCTGGAAGGCACTGTCCAGCATATGGACAGTTTAGGTAATAGTGGAAGCCTTAATGCTGGTGACATTCAATGGATGACAGCTGGATCGGGTATCATGCATCAAGAGATGCCTTCAGGAAATCTAATGGGTAAGATGCATGGATTTCAACTCTGGGCAAATTTACCTGCAAGCACAAAAATGACTACACCTCGTTACCAGGATGTGGAAGCGAAGGAGGTTCCGGTAGTGTTTGACGATGACGGCACACGCCTCAAAGTAATTACCGGTTCATTTTGGGGTAAGACTGGCCCAGTTGATGGTATAGCTGCCGATCCTCTTTATTTAGACGTCTTTGTACCGGCTGGCCGAAGAAAAATGTTTAAAGTTAATACATATCGAAATACATTCGCTTATATTTTTGAAGGTACCGGTTCTTTCGCCGATGCCTCTTACCCTAGAGGAGTTCTGCTCGAAAAAGAATTCGAAGGAAAAGAGCTCAATCCTCGCGATCTGACTGGCAACCGTACTTTGGTGCGGTTTGGCACCGGCGATGAAATAGTGGTTCAAGCAGGTGAGAATGGTATCCGCTTTCTTCTGGTTTCAGGAACACCTATTCAGGAGCCTGTCGCCTGGCATGGACCTATTGTAATGAACAGTCGAGCAGAACTCGTTCAAGCTTTCGATGAACTACGTAACGGCCGCTTCATTCGTCCTCATGACGATTAAATAAGAAAATGCCTCAAAGTAGAAGAAAGTAGGCACAAAATGGGATTATTACAGAACGGCAAGTGGGTTGACCATTGGTACGATACTGAAACGACCGGCGGGCAGTTTCTTCGCACTGACAGTCAATTTAGAAATTGGATTACTCCAGACGGTTCCGCCGGTCCTAGTGGGTATGGTGGCTTTAAAGCTGAGGCGGGCCGATATCATCTTTACGTTTCCCTTGCCTGCCCTTGGGCGCACAGGACCTTAATTTTTCGGCGGCTTAAAGGGCTTGAAAGTATTTTAGGTTTATCCGTGGTGCATTGGTTAATGCTGGACGAAGGCTGGACTTTCGATGAAGGAATCGGTGTTGTTCCAGATACAATAAATAATGCTACCAGGATGCATGAGATATATACCGCAGCAGATCCGGAATACTCTGGTCGCGTGACTGTACCGGTTTTATGGGACAAGGACCGAGGAACGATTGTCTCCAATGAGAGTTCTGAAATTATACGCATGCTTAATTCAGCCTTTGACAGAATTGGTGCAAAAAAGGGAGACTACTATCCAGAAGCATATCGCAACGAAATCAACGCCGTAAATGAACGCATCTATCACACATTAAATAACGGTGTTTACAAAGCTGGTTTTGCTACTTCGCAAAAAGCCTACGAAGAAGCAATAATACCGCTTTTCGAAACATTAAACTGGCTCGAAGAAATTTTGAATGTTCAAATGTATTTAGTTGGTGATACAATTACTGAAGCAGATTGGCGTTTATTCACAACCTTAGTGCGATTTGATTCAGTCTATGTGGGCCATTTTAAGTGTAATTTGCGACGTATAATTGACTACCCTGCCCTGACTAGATATCAAAACCGATTGTTAAAACTTTTTGACATCGCAGATACTATCGATATGAAACATATTAAACGGCACTATTACGAAAGTCATCTAATGCTTAACCCATCAGGCATAGTCCCAGTAGGACCGGAAAATGTATTTCCTTTGGACTGTTAAATGTGTCGCAAGACAAGCTTGTGTCCTGTAAAAACGTAGTCTAATTAGCGAGCAATTCCAACAACAGCGGGGACGCGTCCGTCAAAAGTGAAAGAAGCGCAGAACCGAGCGGGGGAACTACTCCCGACAGGCAAAACGATCACCAGCAGGCAGTTTTTTAATACCAGTCTTTATGTCGTTTCATCTACTTTTAGCTGCTCTAGGCATAAATGTAATTTTACGAAATAAATGACAATTAAGTGTGGTCAGGCTCTTCCCAAAACGTGACCATCTAATCGTTTTTGCCTACTAATAGATTTGGATTTTTGCGGGTTGACGAACTTCGGGAGACAGTGCGCTTCGATGAGGGGCTTTTTCTTTTGGTAGTAGTTTTTGCCGATCCAGACTTCGTTTCCTGTTCTTTCGATGTCGGCGGCGTAGTCGCTGCAAGATAAGAGGGAGCGGAAATAGATGGATTGCCCTGCTTGGTGAACTTCTCCAGCAACCCAAACCACAAGGACAAAAACGAGTTCCACATCACTTTGATCCTCGGTCAGTCTTGGCTTCCTTGGACATCCAAATGCCATAACAACCAGTGAAAGCTCCCATGCAGACGCTTACTAGCCCAGCCGCCTGAGTGATGTTTTCGTAGTTGTCTGGTAAGCTCATGTACCAATG